>Ga0325411_1008746_pt1 | contig 10912 bp, 7 predicted proteins | sample PopdelMetagenome_13_FD_206181 | JGI IMG/M metagenome (GOLD analysis project Ga0325411, IMG submission 206181) | Populus deltoides microbial communities from Bellville, Georgia, United States - Xylem-PdIQD-R4 | ecosystem: Host-associated > Plants > Phyllosphere > Stem > Wood/Secondary xylem...
TTTACTCAATTCAACAGGTAATTATAAGTAAATCCTCTATTCTCGACTTTTGAATCGAGTAATTCAAAGCCATCAGTCTGATCATGGTTCCTGTTGATGGCTTTGAATTGCTCGATTTAAAAGTCGAGAATCTTTTCTTCCTATAATAGCTACAACAATCCAAAATCTTTTGTGGTCATTATAAGATGGACCCATTACTCAATAGAGGTTGCTAAATGAAGGAGAATTATTACAAGAATAATTATCAGAAGATAATTATTACCAGTTTGTTAATTGTTACTTGAATGCGATAAGTCAAAAAATTAAAATTATAAATATTTGACTATTTTTATAGAAAATTATCAAAAAAAAATTTTCCACCAAAAAAATGTTTACTATAACCAATGCTTTTGACAAGTACTATAAAAAGAATTCTAATATGATATGTTTGATAACTAGAAAAGTTCAATCTACTATTGTTTGATTTGATTGCCTTGAATTTATAAAATTTTTTATTTGAAAAAACACCAAAACTATCATATAATAAATTTGATCCCACTATGATGGCATCTGTAGATATATGGAGTCATGTGCAAGAATTACGTCTTGAAATATTTGAACTAATTATATGATGCATATAGTTTAATCAACGGTAAAAAATGTACCATAAAATATTTGGATTATAAGTATAAAGTTAAAGATGCTAGTATGAAAAAGTTCATACTAAATGTTTTTTTTTTTATGTTAAGATGGTTGGTCCAAAAATTATAATTAGCCAAATTCTATATTTCTAATTTATCTTGCATGACCTTTATACTAGACAATTGGTTTTGAGTAAATCCTTTCAAGTGAGCAATTATTGAAAAATTATCATCATCTTAAAAAGATTTTAAGAACTACTTTAAGTGTAAGAAGATGAAAGTTGAAAGCTTTATTCCAAGATTAAGGATAAAAGAGAAAAATAAGTTGTCTAAAAAGAGATCCATCACTTCTTTCATGACCCTTAAAGCAAATATTATGACAAACAACAATAAAAACCAAAAGAATAAGTTTGTTACGAAAGAAAGGGCATTTCCAAGAAGTTTAATGGGAAATGCTTCATCTGCAATAAAATTGAACATTTAGCTAAAGATTGCAAAAATATATCTCAACAAGGAAACTTTAATAAATAAATAACTGCTTAAACCAATTTAATTAAGGTTGATAACCTCTCAAATGAAGTGTGAGAGATGAGCTAGTTTGTCAATTAAATAGTAGTCGGTTGATACCAATGCTAGAAGATATGTTTTCATCAAGAAGAAGATATTTTGTACTTACAAATAAATGGATGGTAAACAATTGTATATTAGGAATTCATTAACCTTAAAGGTAATGGGTATTGCAAAGGTCATACTAAAGATGACTTTCAAAAATCTTCTCACCCTTAACAATGTGTTTTATATTATTGATATTGTAAAGAACTTAGTACTTGACTCATTGTTAAGAAAAAATGATTACAAGACGATTTTTAAAAGTGATAAACTTGTACTCATAAAAAGTAAGATGTTTGTATGTAAGAAGTATGTATGTAATGACCTTTCTAAAATGAATGTAATGAATATTGTAACCAAGAATCACATTAATAATAAGAATAAATTCTTTTTTTTTTATTTGCTTGAGTCTTATGATATGTGATATGAGTTGTTAGGACATATGAATTATAATTTTATACAAAGATTAATTAATCTTGAGTTATTATGAACTACAATTTTTAAGAAAAATCTATAAGTATGGAGTTTGCAAATAATGAAAATTTATAAAGACTTATTTTTAAATAATTAAAAAAATAGCGAACCTCTATATTTAATTTACTCAAATATTGATAATTTAAAATTTATGCAAAATAGAGGTGGGGAAATTATTATATTACTTTTGTAAGTGGTTCACAAGATATTGTTAAACTTAATTTATATGAAGAAAAGATGAGGATTTTGAAATGTTTAAATATTATAGGAATGAAGTTGAAAATCAATGTGATAATAAAATAAAAGTAATAAGAAGTGATTTAGATGTAGAATATGAAGCTCTTTTTGGGAATTTTTGTTTCTAAAATGGGATTATCTATCGAACTACTACTCCTCATTCACTTCAACAAAATAACATTATAAAATGTATCAACCAAAATCTAAAAAAAATAATGAATGTTATGTTCATAAGTTCGAGAGCACCTTAAAACTCGTGGGAAGAGCCAGTTTTAACTGACAATTATATAATAAAGTATCTCATAAGAAGTTAGAAAAAATATCATATAAGTTATGGAAAGGTAGAAGTCCTTTCTACAAATACCTTAAAGTGCAGGTAGGGTTGTTTAGAAAAAAAGTATTGAAGATATTTATCCTAATATCATAATAAAATAAAGAATTATTGTGTTCTTTGAAAGTACATTTCCTTTTAAGAAAGCATAAGAAATTTTTTTTACTTAAAAAGATAAATGAAACAAGCTCATGTAGTCATTATGAAATAGAAGATGATGAAATTGATCCAAAAAAGAGTAAGAGAAAAAAACAAAAAAAAATCCTATTTTTCAAACATATTTGTTTCAAAATGAACCTTAAAACAACTATAAGGTAATATTCTATTTTGAACCCTCCAATTAAAAGAAAAAGGCGGTCAACTATAAAATTTCAATCCATTTTAAAAAAATTACACATGAGAACTAGTGGATCTTCCCTTAAGAAGGAAACCATGTAATATTCTATTTTGAACCCTCCAATTGAAAGAAAAAGACGGTCAACTATAAAATTTCAATCCATTTTAAAAAATTACATATGAGAACTAGTGGATCTTCCATTAAGAAGTAAACCATTAGTCCATAAATAAATTTGAAAAAGGAAGATGAGAGCTTATGAAACTATTGATAAATATAAAGTAATACTTATTGTTAAAGGACTCAAATAACAAGAAGGTGTGAACTATTTTAAGTCATATTCATCTATGCTAAGGATAAGTTCTATAAAAATATTAATAGTCATCTTAGACATTAATAAGCTTGAAATAAGGCAAATGGATGTGGAAACATTTTTCTTGAATGATAAACTTAACACAAAGGTCTATATGAAACAATTTAAGGGGTTTATAGTTAAATTACATGAAATAAAAGTTTGTAAACTTATCAAATCATAATATGGTTTAAAATAAGCACATAAAAATTATCATGAAAAGCTTGACAAATTTATAGTGTCAAATAAGGTTAAAATGAACAAGGTTGATATAAGTCTTTATATGAAAAACACGAATAAATGTTATATTATTGTATATCTCATTATATATCTATATATGAATGACGTGTCAACTTTCAACAATAATGAATATACGATCAAGTCTAACAAGAAAGTATTAACTATAGAAATAACTGTAAATCTGTCTAAAAATAAAGGTGTGAGAATAAATTTATTATAATATTCTTGAATAATTAGAATATTGATGTATTTTATAAACTGCGCAAGACTAAATATTACATTCTTGGTTGGTAAGCTAAGTAGATTTAACAATAATCCAAGTATGGATAATTGAAAAGAAATAAATAGGGTACTCAAATATTTGATGCATTCCTTGGATTATTAGGTTGCACTATACTTGGTACTCGACTATACTAGAAAGGTATAATAATATGAATTAGATATACAAAACTTAGGATTTGAAGTTCATTAATAGATATGTCTTCACACTTGATGTACACCTTTAAAGATGAAAAAGTGTCATGATAATAACCCTACCTAGTTAACAAATGATCATAAGATATAGGTTCAACAGAAAAATTAAATCATGTGGCATTCTAGTAGCATTCAAAAATACATTTTCCTTACTTATCCTTATAGTGAAAACATGTTATCGGTAACCTAAAAAGGGTGTCAATTGTAGCCTAATAAGGATAAGTTGTGTTCTTAATGATTTTCATATCTTAGTTTACTAAGTTGAATATAATAGAATAATTTTAATGAAATATAATCTATATGAGAGATAGATGTGATCATTTATTTGAGAACTTTGAAATGTTGAATTCTCTAAAAGAGCTTATGAAATTGAGAGTTGCGCATGACTAAAATAAACACAATTATGATAACCAAATAAAAACTTTATGTGAGTACTATTATTTTGGTTTACATGAAAAGCTAAATAATTCATGATATCACACATACTAATTAGTCGAGTAAATTTGATAATTGTTCATTAAGAAATGTTTAAAGGCAAAATGTTACCTATCTTGATGTAATGATCTATCAATTTATTATCTCTTTATTAATCTATATATATTGGTTAAATAATTTTAATTTATATGCGAGATTGTTAGAATTTATTTTTAAAATATGGTTAATGGGCATTTTTTAGGCCAAATTCAATATAGGATCCACTCACTTTTTGAGTTAAGACTTTATTGAAAATTATTATCTAATAAAAGTACTTTAACATGGAGCATTAAAATATTTAAAATAAATTATGGATGAATAAAAAATTGATTTAAAAAAACCTTGGTTTGCATACTTTTACAAATCCAAATCCAAAATCCCCAATCCTATATTTAAACATTATAATATTTTCTTATAGCTTATATAGTAGAAAGTTGAAGAGTTAAAATTGGCCTCATAGAGCACCAAAACATTTAGAAGGGAGAGGCTCCCGACTAAGTGGGCTTTGGGCTTAAGCCGTACATGTGTGATTGCTTAACATGGCATTGCTCGGTATCGAGCGTTGGCTCATGTTTGGACTTATTGTAAAAAAACTTCTTCATCCAAAAGAATTAGTTTTTACTAGCACATGAATAAATTGATTGAATAATCATCTTTCTTTATTTGAACAATTTATTCTTGAAGAAAAAATATTATGTTTTTTAAGGTAAATAATTGCGGTTTTTTTTTATAATTGGTAATTAAAGCAATAAACAACAAGAATTAATTAATTAATTAGAAGAACTAATTTTGATTTCAAAATTTTGTACAAAAAAGGTTAAGGGAAGGTGTTCTACGTAATTAATAGTAGTTATTCTCATTTCTTCTCCTCTATTTTTTCAGCCTTCTTTTACTCTATTCTTTATTTTATTTCTTATAGTATTCTAGAGCTTAGGTTCTGGTATTTTATAGAGAGATTTTAATTATGTTTTCTAAGTTCATGGATTTTGATTAGTTGTGTAACTAATCAAGGTATTGTTGTTGGAATATTGTAAGACTAATTGCAAACATTTTGTTTTTGTACCAAGTAACAAGTAATAAAGCCTTAAAAATAAATGATAAAATCCTTGATAGAAACTATTTTTGAAGCTTTCTTATTCTTTCTAAGTTCATCAATAAGTAAGTATAATAAATATTCTTGTTAAGTTTTGTATTCATTTTCATTATGTGTTATCTTAGTAATTTGTTATATGTATTCTTCGTGTTTAAGGCTATACTATTCTCGAATGAATCATTTGATAATTATAATTAAGGTATTGTTGTTGGAATATTTGCAAGATTATATAGTAGATGATTTTAGTTTTATGTTCATGTAAATCACATCTAGTTGAACTAAATATTAAATTTCTTTGAATATTTTCTAACACTAATCAATAAAAATAAAATTTGTATATATTGATAAAAAAAAATAGATAGATAAAAAAAATAATATGGTTTGAAGGGTAAATTTTATCCTAATGAAACTTGTACCAAATATAACCTTATAATGAAAATACATGCGCCTACATTAATGAACAAAAAAAAAGAAGATTAATAATGTGTGTTTAGAGAAGAATATCAATTACAAGAAATAAATTAACAAATATATTAAAACAACTAGGGTGGTTGTCACCATTCATTTGGACAATTAGGATGCTTCATGGTTCTTTCAGTTAATTGTCATACATCAACTCTTTTTTTTTAATTAAATCATTTAATCACATAATTTCATTTCATGAGGTAAAGTTTGAAATTGTTAAAGAAATGAAAATTAAAATGAAGAGGATCAAACTATTAAACACAGGGAAATTACATGGCCAATTTTCATTTCACAAAAAAAAGTTTATCTTTTATCTTGAAATTTATTATGTGTTAGAATATGGCCAATCAACAATTTTTTTCTCTTTTACCTTTTTCTTACGAGTTTCTCTCTTCTCTTTCAAACCTAGGAACTAAGAAATGAACAAAATAAACTTTTAAACTAAAAGGGAAATTCCAAAAACAAAAATAAAAGGATTGAAATGGAGGCAAAATGAAATTAGATGGATAGAAAACTAAACAATGATACAATTTTGTTTTCATTTTCACAATATGATCACTAAAAATGATGATCTTTGTGTCAATATATTCCTCTTCTCGATAGGAGTTTAATGGAGGTGGTGTTTTCCTCTAAACATGTTGATGAAAGTAGACCGAGGTGCTTTGTTTATGATTTAGTTGATTTTCATTTTCTAAGAATGATTTTTGGGTATTTCAAGGTACATAATTAGTTTTTTCGAGGTTTATATTATGTTTTGAAGGTGTATTTAGGTAAAAATAAGCTAAAAATTGGTTTTTAGGGTCATAAAACTTAGACCTCCATTTTCTCGAAGTGACCTAAAAGAGACTAGTCAATAACCGGTCATCTGTCACTACATGTGACTTGTAGCTCAATTTTAAAAAAAAAGTAGATGATGTGTTGGTCACTTTTAGAAGATAAAAAAAAAATAGGTGTAAGCATGTGCTTTTTTTTTTTAATTAAGGTAAGGTATATGGGCCTGGCCCATTAGCACCTGACGTTTTTTTTACTAAAACCCGGTACATGTACGTGGCCCATTAACACTTAACACTTTATTTTTTTATTTTTATTTTTTTTATCCTTTTTCATAAAATATTAATTTATTCCCTTTCACTTATTTATTAACCAAATTGAAATAGCTTTCTTTTTTAAAAAGTGATTGATCTTTCCATAATTTTTTTAGTTATATGATACTTCAAAGAGATTTATTTGATTTATCTAAAAAAATTTTCTCTTAAATTTTATGTGTCATAACCCATTTTGAACCTTTGTTTTTCCTTTTTTTTAAAAAAAATAAATAAAAAGATTGGAAAGCAAAAAATAGAGAATAAAGGAAAAAGGTTTCAAGATAACAAAGGATCAAGTGTTTTAAGAGAAGATTATCCAAATGAGAGAAAAAAAATAAAGAATAAAGAAAAAATTGAAGGGAAAGATTCTACAATTCTTAGAAAAGGAAAATTTAATCTTTAACCATATATTTTTTTCAATTAAAAATCCTCATTCAAGGAAATAATATAAAAATCTTTTAATATTATTTTTCTAGTTCTGATTTTTCCTTGTTCTTGAAGGAATTTGAACAATTTAAATATAGAGGGAAAACTAAACAAACAAAAAGAAATTTTCTATAGATAAAAAAGCAATCTAGCCATCCCAAATCAAAAGCAAAACAAAAAAAATCCTAGCCACTTAAAACTTTACGGAACCTTTCTTCTCTTGTTTTACCAAAATTCAACCATACACAAACCATTAAGTCTTTTCCTTTACCCACAACCATCGTACTGAGAGCCAAACCTTCATAACAACCCATTTTTTTTCTCATCCATATCAAAACAATTATAAAGTCAGCATCTATTTTGGTTCCTCAAAACTCTTAAACATAGCAGAAATGGTGATTTTCAATATTTTTAAGAATTTCAAGGATCTCGTAGACAATTTAAGTTTTTTTAGGGTTTATGTAAAGATTAATTAGGATTATATATTTTTTAGGCTTGATCAACTTCTTCAAGATTGGTTTATTATAAATCATAAGTCATCTAAGTGTCCAACTTCTAACAGTAATTCAAACAAACCACCAATCAGAAATCTTCTAAAACCTTTTCAGAGAGAGTAATAACTATGCCTTTGAGTGCTAGTTATTTATTTTTATGTTTTGTAACATACTTTATCTAGTCACATAAGATCTTATAGTAAAGAATATATGAGGCATATAAATCTATTTATAGAAAAAAAACCCAATAACCTTATTAATAATAATTTTTTTCCCTGAAAAATATCACATATATTATTTTAGAATAATTTTAGAAATTTACTCAATCAAATCCCTACTTGAATTTATAGGTCAAGAATTGTAATCCCTTATATTAATTATATTTTAGTCTTCAATTTCTAAAACTTATTTGTAATTAAGTCACACTTGATTATTCATCTTTGTTTAATATTTAACCAATGATTTTTAATGTGTGTGACACATTAGGTTTATAATAAGTTAACCCATATATAAATAACAATAGTAAATAAAATAGGTTTAAATAAATTAAATAATTTAATTTATTATCAATTCAAAAAATTAATTTATTTATATTTGAAGATCACATATAATGTATAAAAATATGTCATGATCCCTTAAATATTAAGAAAGTTATACGTGATTTGACTAAACATTTCAGTGACAAGTTTCTCAATGTAATTATTATTCCTTCTTCAAGAATGTACTTGTTTAGACATTAGAGTATGAAGTGTATTTGTTCTATCAAATCATATTTATTCTCAATACCTTACACAAAAATTTCACAATCAATACTATTTGAGAACAAGTGTGATATTTTTTTTATAATTCATATAGGGTGATAAATCCTTTCTTGATCACTCAAATGCTTTCATACAGTTCATGTTATACCTTATATTTACTTGTTAGTTATCATTGATTAGGACACCATATAGTCAAGATCAAAACATAGTATTCTCAAAATAAAATAGTGATATCAAATCTAAGGATCATTTACACAACTTTCACATAAGTCTTTCCATGGATATAAATTATTTTTTCATATGAAATCCTTATGCAGGTCAGTTCAATGTATATATTGATGCAATCATATTATTCAATAATTTTACCCATATTTACGTAGTATTTTATTTATGTTTTATATATAAAATGCCTTAATAATCTTTGATTTATGATTTAAATACACTTTTGGATGTGACATTTGAAAAGGAGTAAATTGAAGATAAAATTCAAACTATGTTGCAACCTGTGTCGAATATTGACAGATTTAATATCTGATTGATATTTTATACAGAACTTGAGTTGTAGAAGTCGAAATGAAGTAATTCCAGTGGTATTAGAAAGCTAACATCCTTACCTTTCTATATATATATGTCAAGAAAAATAAAAAATAAAGTAATGAAAATCACAGCTTTCAAAGACAAGTTTCACATTTTATTAATTTTGACCTTCATCTATTCCAACTTGAATATCTTGAGTTAGAGAAGTCCATTTGATGCAGACAACTTTTATTGGATTTCTAACATAAAGATCTATCATCATATCAAATTTCAGCAAAAAACAATCTCATATGAGAGAGATATGATTTTGTTAATACAATCTATAAACTTTACCACCAGACATATTTTGTGAATAGACAAGTTTAACTTACTTAAATGTAGATTGCCCATATTGGAAAGGACTATTATTTTTTTAAGAGGATACAAACAGATTGGAGGGATGTGGGGATTAGGGTTTCTTAGCATAAAAACTCTCTTTATTTTAGAAAAAAACTATTTTACTAAAATAGTTTAATTAAAAAATTTATTAAATCCTAAATTAGGATATTACATAAATAATATTTTTTTAAAATAAACACTTTAATTCAACTCAAATTTAATTAGAAAAATTAATTCAATAATTAATTTAATTTGTGGTTTTAATTTTTAATATAGAATTAAAATTTTATTTATGGAGGGATAGAATTGTAATTATTTCCTAAAATACCCTATTGTAATAAGGTATAGATTGCAGGAGGCATCCTCAAGCTAGGATGGCAACAGACCAAGCATTGTGCATAGTGGGGCAACAACAAGTTAGCTTGTATGCTTAGCATAGACTAGCCGCGCCAAGCAGATGTTATGCCATCACTGGTGGAGTTGCTACCCCAAATGATTTTTTTAAAATTTCCAGCCAGATCTGGGCAGAACAATAGTTGAAAAAAATAGTTTTTTTTTTTAAATCATGAGAGAAAAAAAATAACTTTGATAAAATTATTTTGCACATAAAATAAATTTAAAATTAACATCAATATCAATTAAAACATGTGAGACAAAAATAACTTTGGGAAAAAAAATTTACATTCGAAATTAATTCACAATTTATGCCAATAATAATTAAAACATGCAGTCAATAACCCTAATTATCTAATGATAACTTTAATACCATTGTTGGGTTTTTCAAAACTTTTATACACAACAAAGATGAAATTTTTATATTTTCTTGGGAGTCCTAAGAATCTTAGACAATTTATGATTGTTTAGAGTTTATACAAAACATACATGAAAATTAGATCTTCTTTTTAAGGTTTGATTAACTTCTTCAATACTGGAATTTTGAAAACTACAAGTCATCCAAGTGTCTAGCCTCTAACAATAATACATGCAAACCACAAGTAATAAATCTCATAAAACCTTTTTAAAAGAGAGAGATCACTATGTCTTTGAGTACTAGCTTTTTTCTTTCATGTGTTTCTCTATATTATATGTTCTATAACATACTTATCTATCTAATCACATGTGTTTCTGTATATCGTATGTTCTATAACATGCTTATCTATCTAATCACATTAGATCTTACATTAAAGAATATGAGGCATAATAGTGTATTTATAAGAAAAATCTAATAACATAATTAATAGCAAAATATTACTTTGCCTCCTGAAAAATATCACATATATTATTTTAGCATATTTTTTTAAAAAAATATTCAATCAACTCCTTACTTGATTTTTCTAAGTCTAGAATTGTAATCAATATCATGTATTAATTATATTTCAGTCTTTAATTTCTAAAACTTGATTAGTTTCTGAAAATGGTTATTAATGTGTGTGACCCATTATGTTCCTAATGATTGACTCAAATATAAATCATAATCAAGCAAAATATCTAACAATGTGTCATGATCCCCTAAATATTAGAAATATCA
>Ga0325411_1008747_pt1 | contig 10912 bp, 6 predicted proteins | sample PopdelMetagenome_13_FD_206181 | JGI IMG/M metagenome (GOLD analysis project Ga0325411, IMG submission 206181) | Populus deltoides microbial communities from Bellville, Georgia, United States - Xylem-PdIQD-R4 | ecosystem: Host-associated > Plants > Phyllosphere > Stem > Wood/Secondary xylem...
GTTTTTTTCCCTATTTTTTTATCAGAAGCACAAAATCATGAAAAGTGGCCTACCTTTCCAATCATTCTTCAGAAGTAAAATCAGGCTCTGCTGGCTTCTGCAGCAGCATGGGTGGAACTCTATCTGGCACCCTTGCCTTGCGATTGCCACCACGTCGTAGAGCACGCAAAATGTTAGCAGCGAATCTTGAGGCATATATTGTAGCACCTAAACTTGGTGAACTCTCGTTAGCTTTGGCTAATGCATCTTGCAATCTATTTTCCTCTTGCCAGAGAGACTCTTCAAGCTTCTTTTTACTATAGCGACGCCATGCAGCCTGTATAAAACAAGCAGCCCATGTTCTCCACTGCTGCGAGTAAAACCTGAAAGTGTGTCGGAGCTGCTTACTGTGAAGCCGCCGGAATTGAGAAGCAACAAATTTCAAGTCATCAGCCATTAGAGCAAAGGCTTCAACTTCTGTAATGGTTCTAACTGTTCTAGTTGAGATGGGCAGATTAGAAGAGGATTGGGGATCTAAAGCCCATGTGAGAAGTTCCTCTCCACAGAAGTCACCGGCCTTAAGGTACTCGGAGTTGAAGAAGCCAGTTCTTCCACCATTGGTGGTTATGGTTAATAGCTTGCCCCGCATAACAAAGAGCATTTCATCAACTGGGTCTCCCTCACGAACAATGTAGCTCTCCTCTGTGTATAGCACTGGCTTGAGACGGTCACACAATGCATCTAGTAATTGTTCGTCCATTTTTTCAAACATCGGCACCTGAGAAGCACACACAGAAAATGAGAACAGAATAAGCATCAAGTAATCACCCAACGATGCAAGGAAATTCAACTCAGTAATTTCTGGCAGCCTTTCTTCTTTGTGAGTCATGGGGTATGCATGCGTATTAAAATGACTAGTTAAGACATCCATTTTGAGGCATGAACTGAGTGGTCATTAAGAACTTGAACCACTTCATATAACACTTACGGATTTTTTCCCCATTAGGAATCAACTAAAAAATAAACCTTTTTCCACGAAGGCAGGTTTAGCAGGATTGCCATGACACAACTACACAAGTCATCTCCAGTAACAGTACTAAACAGTCCTCAAGATTTACAATGAAAATGCACGTTAACTAGCATCTCAAGAAAATGCTACTCAAAGATGTTAATTACAAAATGAACAAGTCAAGCTATCTATTATCCCTCCCCAGAAAAGAAGCGGTTTTTTGTTAATATAAAAAGTTCATTATATAGAGAAAAAGATTCCAGAGCGGCTAAAAGCAGTGTACTGCAACAGCTCAGTAAAAGCACAAAAGCTGGAAACAATATACATAATCTTCAAATGTAAGCATTTTTTTCTCTGAACAGAATACGTACTAACATGAGTGAATACACAGAAAGAAGGCACATGAAATAAATTGCAAAATTACACTATAGGCTACTGATCCAAAGAACATTTCCAATGAGAAGTGATTAAGCCAACATTTGCAGGTAGTAGAAAATAAGTAGGAAGGAAAAAATCGGTCTAATCAAGATCACATGTGCAACACCAATGGAAAACTACAAAAAAGAGGAAGAACTCACTCTCATGAGCAGAGCCAAGCAGAGGTGACGTTTAATGTCCCTTCTAAGGTCCTTGGGAAGATTATGAACAAGCATCTCTTCATCAACACCTCTAGTTTCTTGCCATCTGTATTGTTCATACCGTCTGATCCGTTCCCTTATATTATCAGGAAGCAAGCGATGGGACATCCACTGTTCTGCATCTCTTCTTTTGATTCTCATTTCCTCCAATCTTGTAGTTGTGGATTGCAAATAAGTCTGATTAAGAGTAGTTTCAGTTCATCAACTCATAAAATATATAGAGGGCGTAAAATTAAAAGCTGTCTCAACCATTTCACTCACTAATATCACATGCTTGATTGGAAACTAAACTATTAACGAACTTTCAAGAACCCATGTTCCTTAAATAGTCCAAAAATCAAGATGGCACCCCTTTGATAATGAAAAAGCAAACCACCCAAGGAGCATGTCATTGGTGACAATGGTGCACAAGAATCCTACATACTATTCTTAAAGCAGCATGGCAGATACTTGTTCTTTTCTTCTTTTTTTTCAAAAGTAAGAATTAAAATTGAAAAAAAAAAGGATGAGAAAGTAAAAAAAAATAAATGCAACCACCTTCATATTATTAATGAGATTCCGCTTGCGATTAAGCTACCCTCCTAATAAACATCAAATTCAACCTATATCACAAGTCCTTTTAATTACTGATCAAAGAATGCTTGATCAGGTGTTTGTGGGCCTCGATTTTGAGATCATAGCATGTAAGCATAAGATGTATGCTCCCAACAATTAAAAATTGAATGAAATCCTGCTTGATATTAGAAACCAGTTCAACTCTATCCTCTGCATATAATTGCATTACGAAGAGTTATCAAATAAAGAAAAGAACACCAACCTGCATATTTCCAATGAGAAATGAAAATAGTACCAAGCCGGAGATAGAAATGAAAACTGCAAAGCAGATTTCCCAAACGTAGGTACTTGTTTTAAGATTTTGACCAAGAGAACTGCAAAAGGCACACATGAGATATCAGAGAACCCATTTAATACCATTAACAAAACAAAAAAAATCTGCTAAGTCATTGTGCATCAAGCATCAAGACACAAATTACTATTTATTGTAATAGTGTAATTACAAATTTTCCCTTGGAAAAAAAACAATGTACTAAGCTTTAGGGGTAAAATTGTCTTTTTACCATGACACAATTGTCTTTAACATATTGTATGGGATTATATTTGTTATTTTCCTTTTTATGCACAGTAAAATTACTACTTTAGCCTTGGAATAAAAGAATTTAATGGTTTTGGCTTTTTGTCCTTTCATTTTTTTCGGGAATAGTACAATTACTTTGATGTCCTTGAAAACAAAAACAATACAACTCTCTCAAAAGAGTTTTTTGGTCATTTTACATTGATTTTGTTGTGGATTTGGAGGCCGCTCAGGGGTATTATTGTAATTGGCATATATTAAATATTATTTTAAAAAAACTTGTAGGTGCGTGTGAAGTTGTCTGGTCACCAAACGCCGCCTTCCGAAGCGGCATTTGAAAGATCTCGGTGCCCTCCACATGATGGCGCGGTGCATGTATCATATACAAAATTTTAGAGCAACCCCTTCAATTTCTTTTTCCTTTACATTTGATTCATATCCTTTTTATTACAATTTTTTTATTTTATAATAAGCTATAAAATTACATTTTTTTTTAATTCCACCCCTACTATTTTTTAATCTGTGAATAATCCATCAAATTACAAAAGAATCTTAATTTCACCCCCCTCTTATTTTTTAATCTTTGAAATTTGATCTTCATTCTTTTAATTGTTATTTATTTTGTTTGTGATCATTTTTTTTAATTTTGTTTTTCAAATTTCATCATCCTTGGGCTTTTTTCTATCAAATTTTATCTCCATTATTTTTGTTGCTTTTTTTTCTTTTGGAAGTTTTTTTATTAATTTTTTTTCCAAGATGTCATCCTTTAAAATTAAATTTGTTGAGAGTTAAACTTCATGAATAAAGCCAAGACCTATGCAGAACATAAACCACAATATTTCTATAAGAACATTCTAGGGTTTGCAACTACAAATTACCAGGTTAGTTATGATGTTTATTTTGATGATGATTATGATGTTAGTTATGGTAGCAACAATGAAAGTAATGATCCATAGGATGCCCTCATTGAAAAGCCCAAAGTAAAGTCAAGTTAGAAAAGAATATAATAGTAGCAATTCAACAAAAGGAATACATTGGTCTATGATATGTTGATCCCTTTTGACTGTGTGCTTGATAGAACCTCAAATCTAAGCTTTTGCAAAGATTATATGTTGGTTGTGTATGTTGACAATCAAAGGTTGTGCTGCCCAAGGCAACAACGGGTGAGGAATAAATTACAAGGTCAAGTTTGTTGTGCTAGTGTTACCATATGTTAAAGGAAACAACTATTTAGTTTTGATATGTACTTGAAATGCCAAAGGAAAAAGGTTGGCAACTCTTGATTGGACACGAGATTGAGGCAATAATGATTTCAACTTGAGGATGAGTTTCTTCATGCCCGGATAGAATGATGCAAGAGCTTCATTCAGAATTTATTTTATTATATTTTTGACATTAGGATTACTTCATTAATCTAGGGTAATGCGATTAGAATGTGAATTTTTAAAGTATTTCCTTTGTAGGCCATGTAGTTTTTCTCGGAGACTAAGACTAGGAATCATTTTCGTACAAGGATATGGAGCTTAAACAAATAAATAAACTTCTAGGATTCTAAAAGGTAGTTCTTTGTTATTCTATCAATCTATTCAGCTTCTAGAGGTTTCTTATGAACCCTAAATTCTATTATTTTGTTCCAACTTCAATTTTTATCCTAGTTTTAACCATTATTCTGCTGCAATTTCTGTTTTCTACTGCTTCCCTCTTCCCACACTACATCAAATGTGAGAATAAGTTAAATGACAACAGAAATGTCCCATGTCCCTGGCATAAATCCCACCATGTCCCCTTCACCAGGGATCACTTCAAGTGTAAGACAATGACTAAGGGCACTGAATGATGTAGCACAAACACCACACACCCAATTGAATAAATCAAGACATCTTCATGAAGAAAGCATATACATATACATACCTCAGGTTTTGCAGGCCCCACCAAAAACAGTAAAAGAACTTCTGTCGAAAATCCATGGACGACGAAACAACACCAGACTGAAGGGCATCAAGGAATATTCCAAAATTGAAGACTGTTTCATTTGGGGTTATTATCGGGCAATAATTATCCAGAAATGAGAGATTTCCAACACCACCAGCTGTGTCACAAAACAAAAATTCACGCCAGCATCCAGCTTGTTTCCCACAGGCTTGTCTCCAACAATTTGTTTCTCGTTCTATTGAAAACAAATACCAAAAGGCTCCAAGTACCTAAAATTTGAGCTAAACCAATTAGTACTCCAAATATTATGCTCAGGCCAGAAGATGCACTTCCAATTACAACTAATTGTTCGGACTCAAAATAAATAAATAAATAAATTGGCATAATACAGCTTGCGGAATTTAACCAAATTTTAGTAAGAAATCAATTCATGAAAGACAATGACAAAAGCTAAAAAATTTTATGAAATGTTACGACCACTTTCATTTTCGTCTTTTATTATCCATCAACCCAACTATCATTACTTGTTCAATAGAGTGAGTCAAGCACCAAATCCATGCCAATAAAAAGAGAGAGAGAAAAGAGGATACGAGCACAGGTCAAGATCATATAAAACATTAAAATGTATAAAACATGAATGCAGTTCGCATGTCAAATTAAAGGACAAGCTAATGAAATGTCCAAGTAAACAAATGGAAAAATTGCAGAGTTACTGAAATAATTGTATAATGAAAAGTGAATATCATTATATATAGCAGTACACATAGTTGATCATCCTTTTGATGCCACCTAAGTTTACAATGCATTCCCTTGAAACTTTTATTAGTATTGTAGTTGTTTGGTAATTAGAGTTTATTTGGCCAACTCATCTTCAGTTGATCTCAATAAAAACTACAGTATGGATAGTTTATGAAACAGAAAAAATACAAGTGATGCATGCATGTAAATTTCTCTCATCTATTTTACAATAAAATGGATACCAGTTGAGTAAATCAAACTCACATGACTCGCAAGCATATACAGAAAAAGATTAAATGCAGCTCCAGCCCATGCAGTTTCTGTAAGGATGCCAGAAGTTGTAACTTCCTTATATAATGGATAAATTCGCATAAACCTTGGAACATACTGGAAGATGACAACAAATTTTAACAAGTTCTTTGTATTCAAGTATCTTGAGCCGGCCATTTTTGGAATGATAATTAAAATCACCACCTGGACATTGAGCAGCAAGTTAGAAGCCCACAAATAACATCAAACTCTATAAATAGCAATGTCGACTAAGCCAACATTTTGACATGTAAAAGTTTCCCAAGTGCAATAATCTTGAAACTTTTGCTCTTCAAACAGCTTGCTTTCATAAAATGCCAAATTATGTGTTTAGTTTGGGGCAATAAAGCTATCCTCCTGGTTTCTGCCACATGGATAGTGCGCGTGTGTGTCTCACAGTACAACTAGCACGCGATTGATTAAAAGGATATACAAGAACTTCAATAATTGGATGTTGAATTTCCATAATTTCCCCACAGATATATCATATAACAATCTCAAATAATCCCGATTCACAGTTCAGGGTCCAAAAATGATGTCATAAACAGGAAACAAGTTCTTCCAAAGTCACCTTAGGAAAAATGAGATTGAGGCCAAATGAAATATAGTCCTCTTTGTAAGTACCATCTGACAAGTATGCCACAAAGAGTGTATAGGCAGGGCAAAGAAGTTTATTTTACCTGCGGGAGTGGAAGAACTGCGAGAATGTCAATTAAGAAATATGATGACAGATATCTCTTAGCTATTGCCCAAGTATCCTCGACCAAAACACCTCTTCCAAATACCCGGGATGAGGGAGCAATGAATCCAGTGCGAAATTGAAAGATAATATGTAGTATATAAAAGATATCCGTGAAAGAACGCAAAACACTTGCTGTAATCTCCATCGTGCGGTCCAAAGAAAGACACTTCTTACCATCATCAATCACAGGGACATAGAAAAACAAAGGATCCAGTGAAACAGCAATCAAGCATGACAATACGAAAATCTTGTTCCACTTTTGAAGGAAATGCCCTTGTGGGTCAAGAATTTTCTTTCTCGAAGCAACCTCACTGTTGAATGAATATGATTTTAATGATTTTCTAATCTTGTTAAAGCTTGAAGAGCCAGATTCCAATCCTCTTTGAAACTTCTCAGAAACTGAGCTTATTGTGGTTCTAATTTTTCCTGGATACATAACATTACTTGCAGAATAATTCCCTTCAGTACTTTTCTCTGATTTCCAATCTTGAAACCTGAACAACACACCACCAACATAATGGGTTACCCTCACTCTAAACCATCTACTTAAATTGGAACATCCTATATGCAATCAGCAACCACAAGAAGCATAAATTGTGTCAATGAAATCATATAACATTTAAAGATCACACCTGGATGCAAACTATTAGATGTGAAATAACAATAGCGATAAAAGATGGTTGGGGAGAAAGGAAACAGGTAGTGACATGGGCAGTTAAAAGTTGCTACTAACAAATTACAGAACAGTCCATTCTTATTATAAGATCTATGATATCAATGTTGGTGCCAATATAACAACAAAACTCGGTAAGCTAATATTAGGCCATAATTTCTACGAAGACATGTATGATGGAACAGTGATACAGAACTTCACTCTTAAAAGCAAGGAATTAGTACTCTTTCCAAGTAAACAAAATATTTCTCTTTTGCTTGCGTATGTAAGAAATGTACTTGTGAAATATTGCAATTGCTCCTTCAACTCCAGCATAAAAACGCCATAATACACTAAAGTTAACAAACATCTGTAGTGTAGAAAAGAACCAACCTCACAAACTTCTCTTGTGGATGATTCATGACTGTCTTATTTAAGTCGCAGTCCACAATGAAAAATTCAACCTTTGATCAATAAATTAAATCCAAGAAACTTCTTCACACCCTGCACACTACAGTACTCAAATGCCAACCTCTGCAAGAAAGAACAGCAGAGTAATACAAAATTAAAAGAACTCGTATTAATGCAGTCCTGTTTCAACCCTGCTCCAGCAAATGCAACCCTACCCAGGTAACGAATATATTAACTCAAAAATGATAGAAACAATAACTCTAATGCCTAAACGAGTGTTAAGACACAAAATGGGTTGTGTAACACTGGATAAAACAAATTCAGAAACATTATCCTCACAGATTTGCTGAATTTTTATAGACTCAAGGAAATGGTGTAGTTAATCAAAGACTTGAAAATTTAGAATTACATAAGGGTTACAACTTTAGAGATATTCCAAAAGACACACAAATGCAGATATGACACTAGCATCCTTCCAATAATAATATCTTGACAAGCAATAGACAGGTGCATACAATGAAGGTTTTTTTTCTTTTGAGAAAGTTACGTTTCGGGAAAAAAGATTTTTCAGTATCAAACAGATACCTAACAGTGATCAGAATTTGTAGCAAAAAGAAAACATCAGCAGAGGGGGGGGGGCTAAGATAAGCAGAACTAAAACACCCCAGAGGAAAATAAACTGAAACTCAACAAACAGAAGCAGATATATAGTACTTGTAAGAGAAAGACAGGATTTATAAAGAATAAAGGAAGGGGTCTTAAGAGAGAAAGGAAGAGACATACCTGTGAAGAGCATGAAATCAAAGTGATCGATGAAAAACAAAAACTGGGTTTTGTCTGCTATTATCAAAGGACGATAAAAAGACTTGCTTTTTCTGAAATCATTCATGTGATTGAGGAAAGGAGGAAGCTTCCTGGAAAATGTGTATAGGTCCCATCTTTGAAGCGTTTACTCTCTCTCTTATTGGTTTGGCTTATTATACTTTAGTTTAGATAGAGAAAAAAAAAAAGGAAGAGAGTCCAACGGGAGTTGCTGTCAAGGGGGTGGCTGTCTGAGGCAGGAGGTAGCCTGTTTGGTAGTGTTTTTTAAAGATGTTTTGAAGAGTTTGAATTTTTTTAAAAAAAAATAATATATTTTTGATATTTTTAAATTATTTTGAAGTATTAATTTTAAAAATAATTTTTAAAAAATAAAAAATATTATTGGCACACTTTTATGAGTAAAAAACAATCAAACTACATTCCCAAACATAAGTGTATTTGATACTGCGATGAAGGCTCTATTTTTTAAAATTATTTTTATTTAAAAATATATTTAAAAAATTATTTTTTATTTTTAGTATCAATATGATAAATATTTTTTTTAAATAATAAAAAATATTAATTTAATATTTAATATATTAAATATATTTTTAATACATATCTAATTACAAACGTAATTTCTAATAGCTCTAAAATTCATTCAAGCATTCTGCTAATCAATTCTAATGGCAAAATGATTGTATGTAAAAGTGATTTTATTTAAAAATATATTAAAAAAATTTAATGTTAATATATTAAAATTATTGTAGAACATCTAATAATATTAAAAATATATAAATTTTTTATGGTTTTGATATGATGTTTTTTGATATTTTTTTATTGTTTTAATATATTAATATTAAAGAATTATTTTAAAGCATGGCTTTTTGAACTTTTCTATTGTCTATATAATCTTTGCTTATTATAATTTACATGAGCTATTAGCTTTTATTTTATTTCATTTATTCACAGGATTGGAATCGTTTCTTTATATAAACATTAATTTTTAAAAAGCCATTCATAATAATGTGATAAAATTATTTTCTTAATTTAATAGGAGGTCTAACATTTTTCTCACGCACATAATATTAGTTTATTATATTCCTTCAGGCCATCAATTTTTCACTGGTCAACTTGCCATCTTACCAGAAAATCCACACCGTGATACTGGCAAGCTTGTAATTTTAAAGAGGTTGAAAAAATTAAAATTAAAATTAAAATTAAAAAAATCTCCCTACAATAAAAAGTCAAAATAATCTAAACTTGATTTAAAGCATGTTTGTTTCTACATTTTAAAAGTGTTTTTGACAAAATTTAAAAAAAATTTATTTTTTATTAACTTCAAATTAATATGTTTTTAGTGTTTTCAAATCATTTTGATATGCTGATGTCAAAAATGATTTTTAAAAAATAAAAAAAATCATTGACATGTATTTTGGCACGAAAAGCTATTCAAAAAGCAACCGCAACCATACTGTCAAACACACTCTTAGTGAGCATTTGGAAACGCGGTTATACCCACGTTTCCAAAAAAAATTAATTTTTTTATACGTTTTGGATCGTTTTGATACGTTGATTTTAAAAATAATTTTTAAAAAATAAAAAAATATTATTTTGATATATTTCAGCATAAAAAACACTTTAAAAAATAACCGCAACCATACTCTCAAACAGACCATTATATTATAATACCACTATGACTTTTTTTCTATCTCGCCAACTACTAATCTCAATCCACCATTTTAAATTGCCTAGCTATTCAAAATCACAAGAGAAATTGGACTCCAATCTTTTAATCTATTGAGATATGAAATTTTCAAGATACTCAACATTCATTATAATTTATTTTTATTGGTTAAATGGTTTAAATTTCTTGTATATTTTCTAAAAACCCATTATGTTTTATAATTTTTCATACTAAACACAATTTACACTAATCACCGCATAGCTAAGCCACCGTTTGTTTTTCTAATGTAAAGGTGTTTTTTATTAATGAATTTTTATTTTATTTTTAGATTGTTTTAATAAGTTGATAAAAGAAACAAAATTTTTAAAAAATTAAAAAATTATTTTAATATATTTTAAATAAAAAATACTTTAAAAAATTATTATTATTACAATAAATTAATATGATATTAATTTTGGACGGGATTTATGAGACAATGTTGTCATCATCAACGCAGTACAGTGTTGAACGGAGTAAAAATCGATTTTCCACAATCAAAAGTGAATCCAACAATCCCATCTTAAAAATCTATCCCAGCGAGTCATTGAAATGGTCAACTCAGGATCTAATGTAGCATCTGGAAAATGCGAGAGCATGGAATGGTCAAAGAAGAGGAACCGGAGGGATTTTGAATTCACGTGACCAGACCACAGCTGAGCTGGCACCATGTTTGCTAGGAAAGAGCGCCTAATTGTGCAGCGTACATTGTTATGTACGGTTTTGTTTTTTTTTTAACACGAGTCAAAACTACAGGCAGAGATTCGATTTCTTACAACCTTTTCCCTGAATGTCTGCCCGTTTAAAGGGCTGTTTGTTTTTTATTTGGTTTGGACATGTTTTTTT
>Ga0325411_1008748_pt1 | contig 10911 bp, 7 predicted proteins | sample PopdelMetagenome_13_FD_206181 | JGI IMG/M metagenome (GOLD analysis project Ga0325411, IMG submission 206181) | Populus deltoides microbial communities from Bellville, Georgia, United States - Xylem-PdIQD-R4 | ecosystem: Host-associated > Plants > Phyllosphere > Stem > Wood/Secondary xylem...
GATTTAGATTCAGAATTTCAGATGCTATATCGTGATGAAGATTTTAGGATTGTGCCTTGCTTCATTGCAGACTTTGCCCGAGTGGTACCCAGCTGAAATTTCTTTCGTGGTGTTGCTTTTCCTTTTTTTTTTTTTTTCTTTGACCTTTCACTGAATCTGTCTTCAACGTACTTGATATCACCAGCGCTTCTCGGTGAATCGGTGGTGTTTTTCTTCTTTTTCATTAGGCTGAAGTTTTCTTGATGCAAGTGAAGTTGGCACAGTCACATTTTGCGTCCTACCTAGCATGTGGGATCCAAGTCCAAGATGAAAAATGCCAAGAATTTTTTTTTTTATTTCTGTCTCCGATACTTATAATTCTATATTTCTGGTTTGATAGCTCATGTACATTGAGTTGTTATATGAAGTTATACAACGATGCTCAACTTACTTGAATTAGGTTGGATAAGGAATTGGTTTTTATTTTTATTTTTATATATATATATATTAAATAATTATCCCAACATAAAAACTTAAAGTATAATATAATTTATATAATTTTCTAACATTTCTTTTAAGTTAATTTTTTGAGTTTGAAACTTGCGCAGATTTATATTATTTTGTGTTTGATTTTTATCAAAATAAAATGAAAATGATAAAATTTAAACTTATGATCGCTTAATTAATATGACTTTGATGTCATGTTAAAAGTTATCTCAACTAAAAATTTAAACTATTAAGTGAAGCTTTAAATTATGATTTATATAATTTTTTAATATATTTTCTCAAATGAAAATTTTTTAAATTTAAAACTTGTATATATTATAATGATAAAATTTAAATTTATAAATATTTAACCGATAATATTTAATCAATAAGGCTTTGAGTACTTGGTAAGTTACTAACATTAAGAAGCCATCTCTAAGAAAAAAATATAAAAGAAAAAAAAATCTTTGGAATCCTTTCATTTGAATGGGGTTAGAGTAGGCTATATAAAATTTTCCACGGTATTTGGATTTTAATGGTGATAATCATATAAAAAGTTAAGGATTTAAAAAGAAAATAATAATAAATGAATTGTTGTTTGGTCTTCGAAACTTGAGTGATTACAGGATTTTTTGAAAGAAATTTCAAAAGGAATTACTCAATAACAAACACAACTCGAATTATTAGATGAGTCGGTAAGTGTTGAGAAAAGATATTCATCAAAAAAATCACTGAAGAATTAATTAATAGCATATTAGAGTGAACTTATTTTCACTGTGGATGAGGAATCAGATCTGCTTGCTTGACGTAACAAAAAGGTGAAGGGGGACGATGAGGAGGAATCGAGTGGGAAAAGAGCAAGATCTTATATAGGATGAAAGTGGTGTTCTGTGTTAAAAAATTAATCCAACTCAGTAATTTAATGTAAAATTTTAAGATATTATTTATATTATTTTTTAATATATTTTTTCAAGTAAAAATTTTTCAGACTTAAAACTTGTATAGACCCACACTACTTTGTGCTATTAATTAGAAAAATGAATATAAATAATAAGATTTAAACTCGTAATTATATGATCATCAAAGTAAAAATCTTTTAAACTTGAAACTTGTATAAATTCATACTGCTTTGTTCTATTAATTAGAAAAGAGAATATAAATGATAAGATTTAAACTCGTGATTATATGGTCATCAAACCTCTAATATTATATAAAAACCATTTTAATCAAAAAATACTTTAATTTTTTAAAAATAAATTTTCAGATATGATTTATATAAATAATAATGTTGGTTGAACAGCAAACCAGCTAATAAAAGATTATATTTCTGCACTTGAGGGCCTAGCTGCTGTGGTCAATCGTGTGACTTGTTCCGCCCCCATCCCGGGTTCGACCCTCTATGTGCACGCCTGTCACCCCCGCGGTGCCTTACCTGCTCCTGGGCTTGCAGGATGTCCAGTGGGCCATGGGGAATAGTCGTGGTGCGCGTAAGCTGGCCCGGACACCCCATGTAAATCAAAAAAAAAAAAAAAAAAAGATTATATTTCTGAACAAAACTCTTGTAGCTGCAGTTGGTGGGAACGATGCCTGTCTCTGTTAAGATTTGTTGCCGTTCAGCAGCATTTAAACGAATTCACAAATCTGATACGGGCAGGCTTGAAAGCAATGAGAAGCCACACATCTCGCACAGAACTAACTCGACTCTCATGGTGTAGTTTAGCATCATGGAAAAGTTCTCCGGCGAGTGGATCTTAATGCTTTGTTGATATCTCAACTCTGTAACGGTCATTTCTTGTTTAAACATCAACTTTAAGGGCTTTTTGGATGATTTTAAATTATTTATTTTTTAAATATAATGGACAACGTCATGTCTACATGGCCAAAGACTGAGTTGTCATCTGGCTCCAATTCCAGCTGTCATAGTTTGTAAGTTGGAAAATCGGGTTTTGGGTTCTTGCATTCAAAAAATTTTTTTTATTACGATTATTTTTTAAAATATTTTTAATTTAAAAATATGTTAAAATAATATTTTTTTATTTTTTTAAAATTATTTTTCATATCAATGTATTAAAACGATCTCAAAATACTAAAAAAATATTAATTTTAAACAAAAAAAATTAAAAATTTTAAAAACACGAATTGACCACAACTGGAACAGTACATAATACAAAAAACGTGTTTGGCAGTGTGATTGCTTTTAAATAGCTTTTCATGCCGAAATACACGCCAATGATTTTTTTTATTTTTTAAAAATCATTTTTCACATCAGCACATCAAAACGATCTAAAAAGTACAAACCGCACTCAATTTTAGCAAAAAAAAAAATTCAAAATTTAATGAAACGCAGTTACAAACACAATGTCAAACAGACCCACAAATAACTCATAGCTAAAATTTGAGGCCCATTGAAACAGCATGTAAGAATTTCAAATCTCATATAGATAAAGAGCGTCTTAACATTACAGAAGGCATGACTGCCGGTTTCAAAATTACACGGGAAAATAAATATGATTTAACAAGATAAAACCACATTTGTACACTATATTGTAGGACGTTGTCGAGCCTCGTACTCCTTGGCAACCGTGCAGTTGCCCCTATATTGCCAAACTAGATGCAAGAGAAAAACCTGAGCCGATAGATGAGGACTTGCTTCAATACGTGTATCTCTACGGGCAGCTGAATGGATTGGAGAAGGTCCGGACATGGAACCGATGGAGCCCTTCTCATGAATTATGCACCGCGTTGTATAATTAGGCTCGGGAAGCATGGGTCTTCCCTTTGCTATCATGAACAATCACAATCAGCTAACCATCTCAATGTCACAAGGTCTGTTTTGTTGATCGTCTGGTGAGGAAATAGATGCGAGTAGATCATCTATTTTTAAAGGGCAGTGCCGGACAGTGTGCTGGAACATGATCTGCAAGTGGATTTTGCTAAGCAATTTGTCAAGCAAGCTTCTAAAATGACCCGTAAAAACAAGCAAGTCAAAATGCTCCAAAACTACAGCACACCCCAGACAAAATGCTATAAGACTTTGAAACACAGGCAGACACCCACATGTATATGTATATACGCAGCTACAACATGCAATCATAAGGGCACGGATCCTAGTGTTGATAGCAACTAGTTCGTGCTAAGAAGGCTGAAGAGTAGGACTGTCTGGCCCTCCTAGGAACCCACTTTGGTAGGATTGTGACTTCATGCCAACAGATCAATGAAATTTTTACACCTCCCAAGTCTCACCGATCCAAGATGCATTCAAGGAGAAACAACAGTGGAACTGAATCGAAACCCCTGCCCACTCGTATCAGTTATATCAGCTGGTATTAACAGAATATAGGCTCACTGAGGAATGTATTCATGAGAAAGCATGGCCAAAGAGTCAAAACAGCAGATTAATTGAACAAAGGCAGTGGTTCAGTGATTGATGAGTTGATTCTCCTTTTTCTTGAAAAAAACACAAATAAATACACACAAACCAGCAGATTAATTGAACAAAGGCAGTGGTTCAGTGATTGATGAGTCGATTCTCCTTTTTCTTGAAAAAAACACAAATAAATACACACAAACCAACCTTCACATAGACCAAGTCATGATCTCCAGTGTCTATTTCAGTCAAAATCATCAATCAATTGAAAGAAAAATTCGTTGTGTGCAGGGGGTAGATTTTTCAACTAACCTTGGAGTAACTATCTGCAAATGCACGTGCTCGATTGGGCTTCTCGAGATAATGTAAGTCAGCCTTCACAAGCTTCCCATCCACAGAACTCAGCCCACCATCACTAATAGCAAAACGCAGAAGATTTCCTGAGCACAGTCCTGACTGAAGGATGGGTGGCAAGAAGATAGAAATCATAAGGAAATTATCACGTTGAAAATAAAAAGAGGAAACAGAGAAAGAAAAATACAGAAAAAATCCAAGTGACTGCACAAACCTTTTGGATAAAATCTGAATCCACGCAGCCAAATATCACAGGCGGATCATCAGATGTAACCAGTTTTCCATCATCTTGTAGCTCCAAAACTACCTGCTCATACCAAAAATAGGGTTATCAGCAAAACAAAATATCACGTGCCCACAAAAGGAACCAAAGTATAGCATGGTTGACAAAGGGGCAAAAAAAAAAAAAAAAAAAACAGACATGAGATCAAATACCTGTTGCTGGGTTGGAACCTCTCCTTTATTGTCAGTGTCAATGACATACTGGCTACAGTTCTGATCCTTCCAGACTAACGCTAGTGGTGTATTTCCTGTTTGATAATGTGCATGCCTGAGAAAGAATCAAAGTGAACATCATCAGAAAACCTTCGAGAAAGAAAAAAGAGAAGTTGGACAAGTCAAATTTCAAGGATCGTCCCCTTGTTGTATGCTAATACTAATGTCAAAGAAGAAACAATACCGAAGAAATAAATCACTGAAAATGAAGATACACAGGTCAGAACATGCAATTACAAAGTAACATTCTTATGCAGCATATCAATTCCATTCAAGGATACATTGCTGGTCTTGCTTACAAAACATCCACAAAGTAAAAAATAAATAAATAAGTAAATGCTGCAAAAGCAGGCATCCTAGAGAACTAATATACTGAGTGTTAGACATCCCTGCACACCGTCTCCAAACTTCAAATATGATGTCAGAAATCCTTGCATATCTCCTTGCTAAAAGAGATACCTCACTTACTGCAAAGCAATTTAAATTACAAAGAAATGTGGTTTGTGATAAAAGGGGTTTTAATCATTCAAGTACCCATTTGCATACTCTCTGTTAAATTCAGACCAACCTCCTTCTTTAACAAAAGGATCTATGGTACAATGCTCAGAATTGCCCAATGATCATTTATCAATCTCAATTCAACAGTCATCGTAACATTTTCTGAAAGGTGTATAGATCATTTATTTCACTAGTTTGTGCAATGCACCGATATTATTGAGACAATATATGAAATCCTACTCTAACTCTGCACAACTTGAAAACTATCATAATCTTGACATGATGTATGGTCTTGATTAAATCATCCAGGAGCTTTTTCTCATTTAAGCACCTGCTCTAAGAGCATTTCCTTCCCTACAAAAACAGGAGCCAGACAAGCAGCATTCAAATTTCAAAGAAATTGCTCTAAAATATTCCTTAACAACCTGACAATTGCCTAAGGATAAAATATCAACCTCAATGGATTAAATCATGATAAAACTTCTTAACAGATAAAAAAAAAAATCTTTCATTTCAGCATTTGAAAGAGAATAGACGTTTCATCAAAGAACACACCTAAAACCCTACACTTCATTAAATCAAATCTAGGAAGGATCTTATTCTCTAGGTGACCAAAAGACCAAACCCAAAAGATTGCACCAACTTTTTCTTCAAGCATGAATCACATCCACTTCACGAAAACAACATAGTTGCTCATGCTTAAAAGTACTGATTATCATTCAGCTTATTTCAAAGCAGCACCACACATAAATAACTCTACCAGCATTAAAACCAGTAAACTACACAATGCAGTTGTTTATCCCTACAAAACTCAAAAACTTCTCTAAAACACAAACAGAACAAAAAAGGAACGGAAAAAAAACAGCTTTATAATAAACCGATAACTTTCTTAAATCAAAAACACTTACTTGTTATAAAACAACAATCCATCCTTAACATACGGCACAGCTCCTGAATATGCAGAGAACAAACCATTCTGATCACAATTATAAACTGGAACGGTACTGAACCTGTACTTGTGATAGAAGGAAGGAGGGTCACAAGCTCCAGTCTCTCCAAGCTTAGAATTCAACCAAAAAAACCGGAATTCTGCCGCACAATCATATAGCGAATAGCCCCTCCAACACACCATATCAATCACATAATATGTCTGATCCAACTGCACAGAGATCATTCAAAAAACAAACAATTTTTTTTAAATGGTAATTAATTTTTTAATTAATGAAAACAGTTTAATTAAATTGTTAATTTTACCTCGTGAAAAATGCAGTCTAGTATACAATAAGACTGATTAGGACCAGAACCGTCTCTTTTCTTCGCTCCGTTAGGTAAAGCAGAAGGAAAACGATGCAGTATTGATCCATTTCGCTGCCTACTGACAGTCGTTCCGTTTGTTGACACCACAAAACACCGTTTTCCGGCTGGCCTTGCAAACACATACCTGAAAAGACACAAAATTGACAATTTAACTCAATAAAACAAAAACAAATTAAAAAGAAAATACGAATTTGAAATTAGTTAAGTGAGATTGAAAAACGACCAGTCGTCGCTTAATCGATCGGGGACATCAATCATCCACTCATGTAGCATCAACTGTTTAGCGAACCATTTGCGAGCTTCGGCTCCTTTAAGCTTCGCTGCGTGACGGACATCGAGGTCTTGTGATGGAGCTCCAGATTCTTCGGATTCGGGTACGAGTTCAAGCTCGATATTCGATTCGGGTTCGGGGGTGGTTTGGTGTTGGAGAGAGAGGACAGTAGAGGCTAAGCATCGCGCTTGATGTTGAGCGTCTCGGCGGCTCTGCGCTTGCCGCTGTAGACTTATGTCTCGACGGCGCTGTTGATCGGAGATCGCTAGTCTCTTGAACGGACGGCGGGTATCTTGCGGTGGTGCCATGGAAAGGAAACTAGACTTTCTCTGGAGTTTTGAATTCTGGCCCCTTGACGAATCGCTTTGTTTGTATTTTTGGCTGGTGGTAAACGGCGACGTTTAAATAACTGTAATTTGGCCCAAGTAGTTCCGAAACTAGGCCTGGCCAGATCAAAGGTCCAAGTTATCAGCAGGATTTCAGAACTATGCTTCCAAACGTTTTTCGTTACTAACTCTATTTATGATTTATAATCTTTTGGTGAAACAAAAACATTCAATGCTGCATTTGTTTTTCTTTTACGTTCTTCTTGGAATCTGGGTTTCTTGGGTACGCGAGATAGTATAAAACTATTTACGTGATTCGCGGCAGACTTTTCAGAAAATATTATATGTATTGATTTTTTTATATATTTCTATAGTTCAGAAAATATAATAAATCAAAAAATTTATTTAAACTTAGTCAAATAAACTAAAAATTATATGCACTAATAAATAAATAAAAAATAATTAATAATATCTAAAAACAAAACTTGAAAATTTTAAAAAATAAGACATCAAATTGATTGGATAAAATAAAAAAATAACATGTAAAGCTACACATATTAAAAATATTATCTGAAAATAAATATTTTTTATTTTAAAAAACATAGTTTATCTATATAAAATATAAAAAACAAAACTATAGATTAACCGGAAAAACATCTCAGAAAATTAAACGCATAACAAAAAATTAATATTATTTAAAAAATATCCTCTGAATAAAATAAAAAAGAATAGATTCTGTTTATTTTCTAATTTTTTAACCGAACCCCAAAAAATTGAACTCAGCTCGAAATCAAAAATCAACTCGAGTTTATATTTGTTTTTTCATAAACTTTTAAGGTATAAAAATATCCAATATGAACTTCTCGTATAAAATAGAAAAATATGACACAAAAATCCCTTATTTTTTGGCCTAAATCGACGACAAGTTTGTTTCTCTATCAGAATTCAGCAACTTCCTCTCTCCTCTCTCAACCAGGGATAAAAAAATAACAAAATTAAATCTATATACCAAAATGAAATTGGAACAGTTTTGAGGGACCGCAATTATATAATTTGCATGATTATTTAAGTTGGAGGATCAAATTGAATGTTTAAAAAATTATGATGCCTCACTTATGTTTGCTGTGTTTTTCATTTTGATCTCCCCTCTTCTAATCTCATTCTTTCATAAGAATTTGCACCTTAAAAAAGACATGATCGTCTAAAAATAACATTTGAGGACCAAACTTTAAAAAATTAAAATTTTACAATGTACAGTAAAAATCTCACGCAATTTACACATAAGCAATGTTTTCTCTTACTCACTGTAACTATTTCATAACAAAAGGTTATTGGTGGAGGAGGGTCTGTTTTTTCCCTTTCTTCTACGGTGTTCAGGCTTTTTTCCTAGGCACCATTATAATGATTCACGTTCTTTCTGTTCCAGCTTTGCTTTCAACTATTACTTTCGTTTGTTTGTGCCATTCTCTGGGTCTGTATTTTTGGCTGGTTTTTATCTATTCATTTATTGATTGTTCTCTATCTCTGGCATAGGTGGTGTTAGCGTAAATGTTTTGTTGTTGCTCTCTGTTTTTCAACCTGTCAGGTTACCCTCTCTACGCTTGAACCTTGTTGTTGTTATGCCATGCTAGTTAATTCATTTCGAGTTTTTCTTTTGATTGGGATTCGTTTTGCTTTCTGCTTTGATTTTTATTATTTCCTTTTCCAGTATTGTATGTTGTTATATCCCTTCTCTTTTTTCTTTGTTGTTATTGTTCTCCATATTGGTTGGCCTGGTTGGCAATAGAGATATCAATTCTTTTCTTTTTGGATGTTTTTACTGGTGTTCTATGCTTTGTTTTTTTCATTTGTGTTCTTACATAGGTCTAAGTTATGTTGCCTCTTTTTGTTTGACTCCCCCTTGATCAGTTTATGCAGCTCCTTTTTAGATTTTTGTCTTTTGAATCTCACAGGATTTTTGCGTTCTGGCCAAGTTGTTTTTCTAGGGTTTGTTGATGTTTCTGAGGTCCATTCCCTAGTGTTGATTTTATGCAGCTCCTTTTTAGATTTTTTTTTTACTTCTTTACTAGCCTCGGTTGTCTTGCTTCTTTGTTAGCTCCTTGCGTCTGCATTGTTTGTTTTGCATATGTTTTCTGGCATTCAGGGATGCTTCCCCAACATTATCAGATGCGTTTTCTGCTTCCTGCTGCTGTTAGCCTTTTGTTTTTTTAACAAGCATGGTGGTGAAATCCTTCGATCTTTTATTTTGTACACGTATTCTTCTATTTCCTTTATGTTTGTTCCTCGATCCATCCACTACCATGATATGCTTCTTCTTCTCTAGGTTTGGTCCCCATAGTTTTTCTCATTTTCTTCTCCATCCAAGAATGGTTGAGAGAGGCTTTCTTGATGTTGGATTCTTTTTCCAAGTCCTGGTTTTCTCGAAGATGGTGGTTGCTTTTCGCATCTTCAAGCGTTGCTTGCTCAATGTGTTCATTTACAACTTCATGAAGCTAGAACCTTTTAATCTCCATTTTTCCTAGGCTGTGTGCCCTGTTTCTGTCTGTTATTTTTAGGATCGAAACAACATTTTTCATTTCATTTGCCTTTTTTAATCAGATTCCTTTTAAATAGCCTTTGATTCATTGCCTTTAATCAAATATTTGTTTACCTATTCCTTCCAGTCTTAGCACCCCTCTCTGCATTCTCACAGATTTTTGTTGCAGACTTTTGTTTGGGGATTTGGATTTTTGCCTGGTTTAAGATTGCTTATCTTCATGCATTCCCACTTATGCTGTTAAATTTGCATTTTCCTCTCCTCTTCCAGCACTCAACTTTTTTGGAACGATTTTCCTTTCTTAATGTATTTGCTTGACCTATCTTCTTCTTTTTCTATCAATGAATTCCCTTGCAAAATCGTACATGAAGGTAACTTGTAGTGTAGCGCTGACAATCCATCCAGTAAGAAATCTAAAGTATGTGGTGTTTTTATTGTAAATATTTCACCATGCATGCTGTTAAAAATCAGAGGAGTGATTTTTTATTTATTTTAATTCTCAAACTTTTTTTTTTCCTCAATTAGATCATTTTGCAGCTAAATTAATGGCAAATTGCTTCCGATTTGTTAAGAAAATGCAAGATTCAAAGACAGAAAGAAGATCATAGTGAAAAATATGAGGAAACTAGATGGTCATATCAAAATTAGCACAACCAGTTCACTTTGATCCTTTTACTTTCTAATTAATACACAAATAGATCCTTTTAGTTTTGATTCAAGAGTTTATTTTTCTTATTTTTAATCTTCTAATTTGAGAAAAAAAAAGAGAAAATAATCATATTCTAATTTAAAAGAAAAAATATTTAGTTGGCATTGATTTTTGCTATGAAAAAAATTATTATTGATATTAAAAGAGTTTTATTTGATAAAAAAAAGTTATGATAGGGTATTCTTTACCACTCACATTGCATTAGAAAATAGATTTGAACTCGAGGAGATTTTTCAATTCAAGTTGATTTTTTATTTTTTAACTTATTTTTAAGTTACTCGAAACCGTGAATAAGTTTTTATTTAGGTTTTTAAGGTGTTGGTTAGATGTTTTCGAGTAAAAAAAAATTAAAATGAATTTTTAAGTAAAAAAATAACCTCCATTAATTTTTTGACAGTCTTTGCGGTAAACAAATTTTAGATTGCAAACAATGCATCATCTATGTATTTTTTTTTTTAAATCAGGTAAATGATGCATCCTCCACCTAGTTCAATAAAGGAAAGGAGGAGGCTTGGACAAAAAGGCATGACGTGCAGGCCCACTTTAGAGTTTCATGTGCATTGACCCACTCAG
>Ga0325411_1008750_pt1 | contig 10908 bp, 9 predicted proteins | sample PopdelMetagenome_13_FD_206181 | JGI IMG/M metagenome (GOLD analysis project Ga0325411, IMG submission 206181) | Populus deltoides microbial communities from Bellville, Georgia, United States - Xylem-PdIQD-R4 | ecosystem: Host-associated > Plants > Phyllosphere > Stem > Wood/Secondary xylem...
TGTTATTTTTTAATAAAAACACAAAATATTTAATATAACTATTTACAAGAATCCCGATAATTTAAGTTAAAGAGAGAACAATTATTTCATGAGACAAAATATCATTTCTTTATTACTTTATTTTTTTTAATAAAAACATGTCTTTTTTTATTAGCAAAACTTATTATATTATAAAAAAGCAAGTTTCAAAAACCAGAAACTATGCCTTTATTGTTTTTACTAATCACCGTGTTTCATAAAACAAATCGGATTACCATTTGTATTAATAAATAAATAAAAATATTCATAATAAGCAAAGACTGAAAATTAATAATTTGGCGACATGTCATGCTATTTAACACCTTTGTTTAATTATGTGTTAATATTTAAAAAACAAAACTAAACAAAAATAATAACTTATTAGCACAATTAATGTGCTTTTTATTTATTTACATTTGCACCGTGTTATGGTCCCTTTCATGGTCAAAGTTCCAACTCCTCCAACAGTGTTGGAGATGGCTCGATGTAGCTTGTTTAACAAAGATAGACCAAACACGACCCAGTTCAGAATCCAGTTTAGGTCCTAGAGAAAATTCAGTGTTCAGTGTGTTGTTATTTTAACCATCGCCTAACATAATCTAGCTCGCCTATGAAACAATGAAGCACTAAAAGATAAAATTAGAAAATAAAATGTTTGGGGATTGAAACAAAACGACGATATTATATTGAATCAACCACGATCAATCTAAATTAACTTGTTACACAACCAAAATGAGCTAACTCGATACGGCTATCCATCCCATTTATTTTTCTCTTCTTCTTTTCTCCTCAGCTGGGCCTTTATTGGACTCATGTGGGATGTAATTTGAGAGTAATTTGAAAAGCCATCTAAGAACCTAGGTTAAGATAAAATAAAAATGTATAGAATTAGGGACAAATAAAAAAAAAATTGGCAAATTAGGGACCAAATTGGGGGAGGGGCGGCCATATTCAAACGGCGCATGAGGCTTCGTCCAAGCTCAATTCATGACCTTCACGGGTGTCTGTAGAATCATCACGGTGAGTTATCTCTTCCAGGATAGCATGCGTCGTTAATGAGGTAACGTTGGGGATTGTTGCCATCAAGTTTATTGTGTTTCAAATTTGGTTGTATCACTGTTTTGAAAGCCCATTTGTTGATCGTATAGTCTGAAAAGGGCACATTTCGTTTGAAACGATTCTTATAGGCGAAGCCAAATTACTGTAACAATATAACAAGATCATTTGCGGCCTCTAGGTTTTCGTTTATTGTATTAGTCTATAAAATGAATGAGAAGTCGCCCTGATTTTTTTAATTCATTGCAAAAAAAAAAAACGAAAAAAGGATGGTATAATCAGCTAATCAGCACAACGCTTGAAATTTAAGGACAGAGCAAACCAGGAGCATCCTACATAGATTAGTACCATAAAAAAGGATGGTATAAGCAGAGCAAGACACCCCCTGCAAAATGATGAATGGGCAACTCGAAACGAACAGGTCAGTGATAGACCTGAAATCATTCAGTTTATACCATATCCTCACAACCATACAATCAAAGCCTCTCAGATTCCAACAAGGACCATGTCTCTTCTATTCTTTTACTCAAACGCGTCATCATCGTCATCTGGAAGAGGTTGGCTAGCAGCAGCAGCAAGTTCGGCTTCATGCCTGTTAAGAGTACAGGGAGAAAGAACAAATGTTAAAAAATAAACTGATGATATGAATATAAATGACAGGATATAAAGAGACACAGGACGTGATGATTTGCTGTATCAACTATTTAAAGAGAAAGAATCCAACGGACTCTTGTACACTTGCTCAACACAAACACATTGACTGTGTAACATAAGTTAATTTTATTAAATCAGAGAAATTCCTTTCTTATGGGTTCTTTTATAAACAATGCACATAATGTACATGAAGATTTGTAAATGTCCATGGAGATTAGAGAGCAAAAGACTGATAAAGGATGGCTAATCTTAAACAGCACAAAATACTTACTGTGCTTGTGCTACAAGGTCGATAGGCACTTCTGGGGGAGCCAAGGCTGGAGGCTCAACAAAATGCAAGTTAGCATCCCTACAGTCACAAACAATCCCAAATATTATCACTTCACGTCAACAGAAATTACAAAAGGTTGAAAGCATTCTGATTGAAATTATGATAATTTTTTACCCAGCAAGTTTTCTAGCAAGGTACAAGAATGGCTTCTCAAAATTATAGTTGCTCTTAGCTGAAATCTCATAGTATTGCAGGTTCTTCTTCCTGTGAAAGGTAACCTGCTTTGCCTTCACCTGCCTGTTCTTTACATCCACCTTGTTTCCGCAAAGAACAATAGGAATGTTTTCGCAGACCCTGAAGAGTAGACAGCAGATAGTGATAAAAAAAAATGTATTAGATGAGCTTGACAATAAGAATTGAATTTAATTTCAGATCAGAACAAAGAACTCTAACACACCTGCAAAGATCCCTATGCCATGTAGGAACATTCTTGTATGTCAACCGAGCAGTAACGTCAAACATGATTATAGCACAATTACCATGGATGCTGCACCATAGGTACAATTGTAATGAAGTTAGTCACTTAAACATACCAAGAAACAAAATTACAGAGAGGGTCAGGAAATGGAAAAGAACCTAGTACAAAGATAAAGGTTTGCTAAAATCCAGAATAAACCCTCTTGGCATATAAACTAATCCATTAATCCATGCTTAAAAAAGGTTTAGACTAATCAATTCACCCAAGACAAACTAGATCTACTGATGTAAAGAGAAATGTTGTTCAGATATTCAGGTGTTCAAAACAACAAAGTGAAACTAAGACATCACTCAGAATCTGTGACATCAACCAAGATCCTAAAACCTAGAATATAACAATAACATGAACAATAACATTGAAGACAAATCCCCCATAAAAAAAAAAAACAGCAGAAAAAAAAAAATTGCATTCTTCATCTTTTTCATAAATTAACACCACACAATCAGCACAAAAGATTACACATGGGACATCTAAGGAGATAAAATCTACCAATTAAGCACCAAATCATCCTCGTTGCATAAATCCCGATAGTTGAAACCCATACACTTTGTTTACAAAAATCTAGAATTGAAACAAACAATCACTTACTAGTATCCATCTCTAAGACCACCAAACTTCTCTTGACCGGCTGTATCCCAGCAATAGAATCTAATTTTACCACAGTTAGTGAAGAAATCCAAAGGATGAACTTCCACACCAATAGTTGCTGTATTCACCAAAAATATGTAAATAAATTAATAGCTAGCGCACTACAAAACCAACTAAGACAAGCACAAGAATCAATCAAAATAACAAAAGTTAAAACTTACGCTCATATTTCTTCTCGAACTCGCCAGTCAGATGCCTTTTCACAAATGTTGTTTTCCCTGCATTGAGCAAACACCCAGAAGCCAAAAATAAAAAAAAAACCCCATGCTCTTAATAAAATAAAAAAAATCAACACCCTAAATCCAAAAACCCATCAAAAACCAAAACCCTGAATCCCTTCCCACAAAACAAATTTGTTTTTCTTTTTCAAATACCCATATTCTTTAATAAAAAAGAATCAAAACCCAAATTCCCTTTTTCACAAATATATCTCATCTTCTTCCCAGAAGAAGAAAATCAAAACCAAGTCCAAAAAACACCAAGGATCAATACAAATCAATTCATCCAGATCAACAAACTTCAAAAATCACAAAAAAATGACAAATTTAACCAAAACAGAATCTCAAAAAGAGATATACATACATACCTGTACCACCATCGCCAACAATCACAAGCTTGAAGCTTGGATAATCAACAGTTTGCTGATTCGGCAAAGCCTACACCAATTACCAAAAAAAAAATCAAAAAGAAAATAAAATTGAAATGTTGAGATTATTGCAATATAGAAAATGAGAAGTGAAAACATGGGCTTTACTTGCTCACCATTTGAGTTTTAAGACTTGGAATTGAAACAGAGAGAGCTACCGCTACTACTACTATTGGATTTGAATATTTGAAGGCTTCTTGTGAGGGCTAAAGGGGCTTTTTTGTAAGGAGGAGAGAGTAGAAAGATCTGGGGCGTTGGTATTTGTGGGCTTTTTTTAGACGGTGTTGATCGAGGGAGTGGAGATTATAACTTGGCTTAAAGCTGCCGCTAACGCTGCTGAACCATAGGTGTTGTTCAGCTTCACATTTTGCCCGTTTGACATGACTTCTTTTTAAAGTAATTTTTAAATTATTTTTTATTTTAAAAAATAATAAATTATCATTTTTATCTATTTTTCATGATTTTAATATATTAATATTAAAAATAAATATTTTTAATTAAAAAATATTTTAAAAAACAAGTGAAATAAAGTCGATTCTCTCGGCCAATAAAACCATTTGATATTTTTTTTTAAGAATAGCTGGTTATTTACTTATGAATGCAGTAAAACAAATATAAAAAGAAAAAATAATTATCTCAAGTTTAATTTGAGATACTCTTTATTTTTTAAAGTATTTTTTTATTTAAAAATATATTAATTTTTTAAATTTATTTTTAACATTAAAACTATCTAAAATTATAAAAAAAAAATTAACAAAAACACAAACACTTCATTGGATAAGCTAAGTGTTGGTTTTTTTGCTGGTTCAACGGAGGAAAGCTTTCTCTTTTTATTTTATTTTTTTCCCTTACAAAAACCTGATGCGAAACAAAAACTAGGTAGCTGGCAGCCTCCATTTAGTTACATAAGATGGAGATTTAACGAGAAAATTCAAGATCCATTGAACATTTCATTAAACAAAGAATTGAAATGGGAAATGGGAAATGGGCTTACATCTTGAGAGTGATCCAAAGCTTCAATCTCAATAACCTAGTAAAGGGAAATGGGCTTACAACTTGTTTCGACAGTTGGAAGTCTTGACGAGGGCATTGCTGCCCATGGTGGATGCTGCAGCTGCTTCAGCATGCTTGGGTGGCCATGGTAGCGTTTAGGATGAGGCTGTTGATTAACGTGATTGGCTTTCCTAATTCTTTGCGATATAACCTGGTTACTGGGAGCTGGGTTTGTATTGAATTCTAGGGTTTTTTTGTGTGTGTATGTGAGGTTTCCAGCGTTACCGGAGGATGTGTGAAGCCTGATGTTGACAGACGATGTTCTTATAGAATCCTGAAACATCAGTGTATGATATTGGAATATACAGAACAGTGTGGAGTTTAGGGATTCGATTCAGGCCTTGCAAGGTTCAAAAGATGAATTCTCAGCCCATGAATATTCTAAAGAAAAGAACACTGCTAAAAAAAGGAGTCAATCAGTAACTGCATAATCAGATGAAACTAAAATATGTTGCTGAATCAGTAATGGAATTAGCAATAGATAATGTTAAATATAAATAATAGATATTAATTTTTTAGCAACTCATGAAATTTTTAGCAATAATTTATATGTTGCTAAAATTCAGTTGTTAATTGTATAAATCAACAATGAATATTCCATTGTTAATCACCATTGCTTATCAACAACAAATATTACGTTGCTGATCCGTTGTTAATTAGCAATGAAAAATTTATTGCTGATTTATCTAATAATTATTTTTTAAAACATGAATTTTTTTCCCCATCTATTGAATTTCTTATAATTATTTGTGGATATTTCAAAAATTATAGAAAAATATATAAAGAACATAAATTAATACTATAAATTATTTTATCAACAATAATAAGTCAAATAAAAATAAATATCATAATAAATTTCAAAATACTGTTAAACTTACATCAATATAGATAAGTTACAATTTAACAAATATGTTCTATCATAGAAGTGGTGGTTGGGATGGTGGTGGAAACAAACCAAAACAATGCTGACCATTATAAGGTGGGATCAGTATATAGGGGTCGAGATTTAGGTCGATATACTGGATTAGATAAGAGATACGTAAGTATTATCATCTGTGGAGCCACATGTGATGGCATAGATGAAGTCATGGGTGCCGACATACATTGGTCCATATTCGATACTCAAGCTTTGTATCCCATGTTACTAAGAAATTTTTTTGATAGAAGTCATCTCATGCTATAGTGATAAAATATGACCATCTCTTTTTTTTATTTGCTCTTTCAATGCGTGAACTGATGAACTTGAAGGTGTTGACTTATCATATAGGATTGTGATGAAACACTCGTATTAACCATGGATTTTGGCATACCAAGTGCACAATATATCTATATTTTGTAACTGCTTTTATAACCACAAACTAAGTTGCTCCATCAAATGAAGGATAAATTTCCCGATCAGTTTCATATCTTGAAATCATCTTTTTTTTTGTAATTCTCCTACATTAAAATTAAATATAATAATAAATTCATTTTAATTTTAAATAATAATTAAATTATATAAAAAATACTTACAACAACTTTTTTAGACTTGTTATCTATGAAGATTTCAGCTGCTTGGCACTTTGATGTAACACCGAAAACACATCATCCAATAGATGTTCTTTTCACCTGTCTTTTTCTTACTATCAACCAAAAAACATTATTAGAAAATATAAATATAAAATTTTAAAGTCCATTATAACAAATAAAAAAAATTATCATGTCAGCTCGATATGATGTAAATAGCACTATACCTTCCAAATGAATGCTTAATTTACCATTTGTTTCAGTTAGCCGATTATTCCTTGCAGATTTTGATCTCCTTTGAAATTCAGAGGTTGACTAAATATCTTTAATCATTTTATTCCAATCGTCATTATTTATCCAAATTGGACCTTTATTAATAAAATCCATAATATTTATGGTATTTTTGTCTGACATGGCTCTATTACGAGCTCGAGTCAACTGCTTGTTCAAAGCAATTCTAGTCTTGTCTTCCTAAATCTTACAAATAATTGGTTCATCATCCTCAGAAAATGTATATTTTTTTCTACCAAAAAAACCTCAACATAATTGCTAACTAACCTCTATAATTACAAAGCATAGACAACTAGTAGCCAAAAAAATAAACATAAAATATTGTTAAAATAATAACTTCTTAACTACATCATAAAATGGAATTTAATTTGTCTTATATTCTTATTATTATAATATTTTTTTAAATAAAAAAAATATATAAGTTGGTTTGACACAATGAACCAAGGTCATTAAAATGAAAAATTACGCAAACTAAGAACTCTATTAATACACCATCGCTTAACATTCAGCCTTACACCAAACAAAAGTCTCGGATGAAAAATGCTCGCTAAGAACAAAAGAAAAATCATGAACCAAAAGAATGGCATTGATTCACGATCATGCAATCTAATTACAAGTAATGATGCCCTGTACGAATTTCAAATTCAAACAATTACATAACTTTCACGGTAACTTAACTCGTATCTTTGCGAAGGAATGCCATCAACAATTGCTACATGTATTAATAAGAAACGCATCACCAAAACAAAAGGCAATCATGTTTTAAACCTCTGTAGTAAATGGGGACAAATAATGAAAGTTCAAACCTACTGTTTCTTGAATCTTAAGTCTTAAGTCTTATGTTTCTTTATGGCTTTACAATAGCCTATTTTCATTATATATAGATTTTTGCATCCTCGTGCCAAAATAGTTACCTATTACATATATCCAGTCCTACAATGCTAGTTGATTTCATTAACACGTAATTATATCTAAAATTAAAATACAAATGTGTAATCCCATACCTTAAACTCTTTAAAGAGTTCATCCCTATAAGGTGAGTCAACTCTTTCCTAATTATGTCATGCCCCTTTAAAATTTGACTTCAAAATAAATTCGATCTCACACTCACACGATGAGTTATTGAAGCTTAAAAAATGACAAAGATTCATTAAAATAATGAAGCTTAAAAAATAATTATAAAGCACAATAACTTTATAAATTTCAACTTACTCTGTTGTTCCATATAAATGAAGCTTTTTTTTTTGTAATTGGATTTTTATGTGTGTCAAAACCCTCCTTTTGAACTCTTTGCTCATGATGCAATGAAGAAAATGTTGAATCGTGGATTGATGGGATGTCATCTGAATCCTCTGAATCTCTAACATTACAATTGTCTTCCTCATCACCTAATCCTTTTGCATTAACATTATCTCCATTATCTTCATCATTATCACCTTTATCATTATCTACTCTTTCATAATGTTCTCTTCTATCTTCCTCAACTCTCTCACATCTCTTAACAACCTTCCCCTCCAATCATAATAACCCTCATCAACATTACATCCTCCAAAAGTATATGGGTGATCTCGAAGGAAACCTTTTTGAGTTTGAAGTAAATCTTGAAAGTGAAAACCCTCGTACGATTAATAATCATCCCTTCTCTTATAATCTTGTTGAGTATGATGTGTACTCAAAGTAGGATTATAGCAATCATGCAACTCATGATGAATAGGTTGATGAGAAATGGATGCTTGGCTATTCAGCCTGGATGAAGGGTCATTTGATCTAGATGAAGTGGTCCTATTACTCTTGGAATCTAATATAGAACCACGTCGAGGCATGCTAGATGCCTAAATTAGAATAAAAAATTAACATCAATAATAAACATTATAGAATAAATATAACTGAATTATTTTTAATTATTGAATATGAACTAATTAAAACAATAAGAAAATAAAAAGGAACAAAATAATTATTTTTAATTAATACCATTAATACAAACACAACTTACATCACTTAAAAATAAGTCCAAATACAATAAATAAAAGATAAATTTTACAGTAAATCATCATCATCATGCTGCTCATTATTATCATCACTCATAACCATATCATCATCATTATCGTAATCATCATTAACATCATCATCAAATTCTTCTTCTGAAACCCTTTTAGCTTCTACCAAATTTACATGTAACTGAAGCAATTCATAATGGTTGATTTCTGTATAATATGATGCTTCAACAAATATATTTGGATCATTAAGTGTCTGGGTAGGAAGGACACGACATGGTTGAGAAATATCATCTGACTAAGCGACATCAAATGATTTCATATTGTTATCATCTTCAATAAATTTACTCATGTCAATGTTATAGTGACTTCTAGTAGTTGTCTTAATAACTATCCACCATTCAGAAGATTTATTATCAGGTGAATATGTATAGTAGACTTGTTGACAGTGTTGCGCTAGCACAAAATCTTCATTTCCATATAGTCGAAAAGTATGCTTGATTTCAACCAAACCATTTGAACGATGCATTCTAATTCCTCTTCTTATATTATACGAATGACATTTAAACATGAATAGCTTGCACTTACTCCCTAAATATTTGTTCCAAGGCTAGGTTGTATAGCAATCTTTTTCCCTTAAAAGAGTTTAAAAGATTTCTCACTGGTGGTTCGTGTGAATTATCGTTGGAGGTCAGACACTTGGACAACTTATGATTTGCGACAACCTAGCATTGAAACAAATATTCAAAACCAAAAAGAACATTTGATCTTTAGGTAATATTCACATAAACCCTAAAAAACTTTAGATCTATTTAACGGGATTCTTGGGACTCTTGAAAATAATTTAAATTTATCATTTTTTCTACATGTATGTGTTTTAGGAAACTCAACAATATAAAAATACATTTACAACAAAAATCACATCGTATACAGTATAAAAACATTATACCTGAACTTATCAATTTTTAGAAATGAGATAGATATCATTTTTTTAAAAAAAATAAAGTAATGTTGGAGTTATATTTTATAAAAATCTTTTAATAGAGTCTTATGTGTGTGTATATATATAATTTTGATATATAAAAAATTATTAATTTATATATTAAATGGGATAAAATATGTTATCTTTAGGTTATAACAATTTAATATATTCATTCCAAGTTCGATTATCCATTAAATATTAAAATATTATTTAATTAAAATTATTAATTTATCACATTTAAAACTAAAAAAACATCTGAAAACAATAAGCATAATTCCAATACATGACCCACACGTCAAGCGATCAAACCCTAGATTCCCAAAAATCGGACGGTCTAGATTCGTGCGTCAAACTTAAGCCACCTGAACCAGTTTGAATTTTGAAAACCTACATAGCTTCCATCCTCTACACACACGTCACTCTTTGAATAAATATCCACCCTCCACGTAACGAAGCCCACGTTCACCAACGTTCCAGATCTTCCAATTCCCTGAACCTTACCGCACAAGATCTCCTTAAAACCTCTCTCTATAAAATCATTTTAAGAACAGCCTCTTGAATCTCTCTCTCTGTCTCTCGAGCTTCGCTATTTTGAAAAATTAACCCAAAATGGTGAGTGTTTATCGTTCATTTCTTTAATTAGATCTAATTGCAATCTCTAGTTATCTTATTGATTTGTTACTGATATTATTTATTGGGTTTTGGTTATTTTTAGGCTTTGCCGAATCAGCAAACTGTTGATTATCCAAGCTTCAAGCTTGTAATTGTTGGTGATGGTGGTACAGGTATAAATTTATCTTCGTCAAAGCTCTGTGCGGTTAAATCTTTCTCGGGTTTTTTTATCTGGTTTTTGTGTTTTGTGCTGATTTGTAGTGATTTTCTTCGGCATTTTGATTTTTTTTTCAAAAGGGAAGTTGGCTTTTTCATTAAAAGATTGAATTTTTCAGTTGTCTGCAATTTGGGGTTTTGATTTTCTCGATATAAAACATGGGTTTTAGTTTTTAGCTTCTGGGTATTTGATAACATGAATAGAATGTTTGTTTGTGAAGATTGTTATTTTGGGGTTTTGATTTTTAATGTTCATTTTGTTTTGGGTTCTGACTTGTGGCATCTGGGTGGTTTTAAATTGTAGGAAAGACCACATTCGTTAAGAGGCATCTTACCGGAGAGTTCGAGAAGAAATACGAGCGTAAGTTAATATGTATTTTGTTTGTTATTGTTGAATAATCTTATGTTTTAGTTCTTTTTTGT
>Ga0325411_1008752_pt1 | contig 10907 bp, 9 predicted proteins | sample PopdelMetagenome_13_FD_206181 | JGI IMG/M metagenome (GOLD analysis project Ga0325411, IMG submission 206181) | Populus deltoides microbial communities from Bellville, Georgia, United States - Xylem-PdIQD-R4 | ecosystem: Host-associated > Plants > Phyllosphere > Stem > Wood/Secondary xylem...
CACCCCTAATCCCACCAGTTAGGAGAGGATATGCGTTATGACAAAGCAGCGTTTCTTGCTCTCTCTGTTGTCTTTGCTGTCTGTTTCCTACTTGTCCATTGCAGGTGTAAGGCCGTAACCCTGTTGGTTGGCCAATCCCTCTCTACAACCCGAGCACTATTAGCTTCGGTAAAAACAACAATAATAACAATAATATTATTTATTAATAATAATTTTTATTTTTATTTTTTGAATTGTTATTTTTAAAATTATTTTATATTATTAGAATTACTTTTTTTAATTTCATTTATCTTAATCCCATCATGTATTTTGATGAGAATTGAATTTCATGATTTTTTTAAATCGGGTGTTTTGAATTTAATGATTCAGGTTATGAGTTTAAAAAAAGTTACATATTTTTTTAAAAAGTTATATAATTTTTTAATTTTTAATTAGATTATTTCAGTCATATAATAAGCGCAGGTACAAAGGCTAGTTCATATCTATAATTATATATAGTAAGTTCTTTAACGTATGTTTTTAATTAATATAAGTGTTCGGGTCAGATTGCACGCCTTTCGATTAATCTCACGAGCCCTGAAATTAATGATCATGTCAGCTTCCAGTGACCTTGAGGTTTGTGGGACTCGAACTGATGATCTTTAGGAAGTAAATTTATAACTGATTAGTTGAGCTATACCATCGGAGTTTCTCTAATGTATTTTTTATTTATAAAAAAGTGGAAATTAAGGTAGGTATTAAAAAATATTAATAAATGGTCTAATCACATCATTAGACGAGCTCGTTATACCTTTTAAAGATTACTTTGAAAAAAAAAAAGTGTACTTTATTCATTAGGTTTAAGAGTATAAGAATTGAAATAGAAAAAAAATCATTATAAAAAGCACTAAATTCACATTATCCGAATGGCAACACCTAGTAATTAAAAGAAACTCCATACCCTTTCTAGTACCAGCCATCGTTAGACCAATTCATTAGGCTTTCCCTCCCTCGAGTAAGCAAACTCGACTTTTCCTAGCCTCGAAAAGTCTCTGTCAAGTCTTGACTCCCAAATAAACTAAATATAAAAAATTAAAGCAAGACAAGAGAAATTTGAAGATAGAAAAATAGAAAGAAAGTGAAGGAAAGTGAGAGAAAATTTTAGCCAAACACAAACAAATAGAAAACAGAGCGAAAGAGAGAGAGCTAAACAGTAGACAGAGAGTATGAAGCACATTTTCAAGAAGTTACACATAGGAAGCAGCAACGAGTCATCACCAAATCGAACAAGTAACGACACCGCCACGAGCGCATCGACACCTCCACCACCGCCACCATCATGTTCCTCCGATCACCGAGCTGCCGGAACCGGAAATTCACCGGCGAATCCTCCATCAACATCGCCTTCACCGGCGACGACAGCGCAACCGTTGGCGTTTGGTAATCGGACGGATTACTTTGCGTCGGAGGAGGACTTTCAGGTGCAATTAGCGTTGGCGATTAGCGCGTCGAATTCGGAGTTTAGAGATGATACGGAGAAGGATCAGATACGTGCCGCGACGTTGTTGAGTTTAGGAGGAGGGAATAATCGGATTGATGTGGATAGAGAGAAAGGAGAGGGAAAAGTGGAGGATTTGTCGAGGTATTATTGGGTGAGTTCATTTTTAATAATAAGTTCTTGATTTTCTTGTTTCTTTAATTTATTTTTTAGTGAATGAGGTTGAATTAGGGTTTTAATTGCTTCCTTTCCTTGTTTCTTTAATTTAAGTTTTAGTGGATGGAGTTGAATTAGGGTTTTAATTGCTTCTTTTTTTGTGGTTGAACTAGTTCTTGGTTAATGAGGTTCAGTGTTTGGAATATGTGTAATTTAGTGATCAGAAAATGAAGGTAAATTAAATGTTATTGAGTCCGGTTATTGTAAGTAATTTAGTTCCGAGTTTAGTTGAATTAAGAAAGTCTAGTCAATTTGAGCATTTTTTAGGTCTTCAATCCGGATAACTGTAGTGGATGAGCTTGGAAGTTGCTAAATTTTTTCTGCTTATTGTAAGTTACCGTGTCAAATTTAGCTTAATTAGGGAAATTTAGTCGATTTGAGCTGTTTTTGAGTCTTTGATGTGGTGAATTGTAGTGGATGAACTTTGGGGTTATTAAATTTGTGGGAAGAAAGATTAAAGTGTCTGAATTTTGGAGGTGAAGTGCTCAGTCAGTTTTGGATACCATGAATTGTTGAGAATGAGTTTGAAGTTGAGTGTTTAATTTTGGTTTTGGTTATTGATCGCGAGTGTTTGCACAGAGGAATTTATTTTTAAGGTTGCATGACAGAGTTTTGTTTAGTTTACTGTTAAGCTACGGAAAATCTAGTTGGATAAAATGTGCACGAGTTTCCTACATGTTCATTTGTAGTATGTAAGGCTTGACCATAATGTTTTCCTGTTTGCCAGTTTACTTGCTGTTTATGTGCACATTATGTTGGATTGAAGTGTCAAGGAAAATTGCTTTAAGACTTTCTGTTTTTTTTTTTTAACAACCATTAGTTTGTAATAACTTGGGCATACATTGATTCAAACATGCAAAAACTTTGAGTTAATGAACTTTAAATTGATGTAACTCATCTCTCAAACTATATGTGAAAACTTATCTGGCCAAAAAGTCCAAGTTTGGTGGTATTTAGTGAAGATAAACTCGTGTTGGATGGTCAGCTGAAGCAATCCTCCCAGAGATGTTGTTAGCAACAATAAAATTTTGGTTCTGTTAAATATAAAATAATTTGGTTCTATTAAATTAGCTATCATGCTGTGTGCAAAACATAAAAAAAACTTCATGCTAAGCTACACCCTGGAATATTTCACATTAGAGCCTTCTTAAGGTCAATGGATTTTGAAGATATCTCATGGAAAGTGAAAATTGGCAAAGGAACGAGTTTCATTTACAATAATCTTGATATACATGATGTAGTTGATGAAGGTTGTGTAGGCGCTTCATAAATGATAAATGTGTGGCACACCTGGAACTTTTCCAGCTTCATTTAAGGTTTTTGTGAATGTGTGCTATCAAATAATGCTTTCCTAGTTTTATTTCCCTTGATCTGAGTTGGATTGCTTCACCAGGAATATAACGTTCTTGATTATGGGGAGAGAGTGATGGATGGTTTCTATGATGTGTTCTGCACAAGCTCAGCAGTTCAAGGAAAAATGCCATCCCTCATGGACCTAGAAACAAATGCTGGCGGTTCTGGTTTTGAAGCAGTAATAGTTAATCGAAAAGTTGATCCTGCCTTGGAAGAGCTGATGCAAATTGCACAATGTATTGCATTAGACTGGCTTGCAACCGATGTTACTATTTTGGTGCAGCAGCTGGCTGAACTTGTTACAGGACACATGGGTGGCCCAGTAAAGGATGCCAACTTGATTTTGGCAAAGTGGATGGAGAGAAGCACAGAGTTAAGAACTTCTCTTCAAACTAGTGTATTGCCTATTGGGTCCGTAGATATTGGTCTGTCTCGACATCGAGCGTTGCTTTTCAAGGTCAGCATCATACTTCCATTAGTGACTGCCTGAGGGTTTTGTTGTTGCAGCAATCTATTATATTTTAAGTTAGGCTGCTTGGAATAGCTATATTCATAATTTTTGTTTGCCTGGATCTAGGTGTTGGCTGATACCATTAAGTTACCTTGTCGACTGGTGAAAGGTAGTCATTACACTGGCATTGAGGACGATGCTGTCAATATAATAAAGTTAGAGGATGAAAGGTTGTGGCTTGTCCTTGCTGTATGTTTTTATATCTATTAGCTCATTCTTTATCTTTTCTGTGTCTGTCAATAGTTTTTAATTCTCAAGATGACCATCTTCTTTGCATATGCAAGTAGGTTTCTTATAGTGTATTATTCTCTCTTATTCTATACTGCTTCTGTTTAGGTTTTAGTCCAATTTGTAATCAACTCTTTCTACCTTTTGTAGTGAAGTCATTCTTTGAATGAAAACTTCAAACTGCTACAGGGATATAGAAAGTAAGTTGATAAGACTGACTGACTGGGAAGAGGATTATTGTTGGACCCCCTCAAGTACCTAATGTACAATGCTGACTGCAGGATCCTGTTTAGAAGTAATTGGTGGAAGAAATTACATGTTTTATTTTTTTTCCACGGCCACATCTTATACATTGATAGAATGTTTTGTTACACGTTGCAGATTTTCCTTGTACATGTGCTATTTTTCTTAAAATCTCTACCAGTTTCACTAGAATGAATTTCTTTTGCTCTGGTTGGGTCAAGGAGGAACCTGCTATTTTTTGTTGACTGTTCACTAGTTGCTTTCTTAGTTAGGAATGGGGGCCAGGCTTTGGTAATAAGCATTTGAAATAATGCAAGACATGCTTGTATAGACTAAGAGAATTGAGTTTGTCCCCTGATTTTACAGACCAAGTATGACCCACAATGTAAAGGCTTGGATCCCTGTTTGAAAGGTCATGGAAAAGTACATGTCCTCTATGCCTCATTAATGCAGAGACACACAAAAGCAGGGGTGTATATACGGGTCCTTTCTGGCCGTCGCAATCAATCCTAGTTTATGCTATAATTGTTGTGTGCAACTTATTGTTTTCTTCTTTTCAGTTTCTTTTGTGGCCATCTCTGTTTATAAAGGTGTAGTTTTGCTTACTTGCTGTTAAATAACTAAAAATCCAATTTGTCAAATCAATGCAACATCATATGCACAGATTTTGTTGGAGACACTGGAGCTATCCTTTCATGTTCTTGTAAAAATGCTCACCTGCATTTCTGTGTCCTGTCTGTGTATGGTAGATGAAAAATATTTGTGTGTTTTCACTTGTAACTATATTTTTTCTGCCTTCAGAGAGTTTTTGGTTGATCTCATGGCAGCTCCCGGTACACTTATACCAGCTGATGTTCCTAGTGCAAAAGACACTACCTTTAAGATCCCTGCTCCTCGCTCTAATGAAACTGGAGTGGTTTTTGCTAGATCAAAACCATTAACTGGCGAAGGCACTAGTCAGAACTCTTCAGTGGATGGCATTTCGCCTTTGGATAGAATATTAAGTTCTGAAAATGCAGAATCCCTGCCTTCTTTCTCTGGTTCAAGTAACAATGCTGGTGTTGGTTCTTCTGGAGTATCAAATAAAGCAGCTCCTACAAATCAGCTTGGTAATATAGCTTCCACAGCCTTTGGGACTTCTGTATACAAAGGGAGTCGTGGGGTGCATGCAATTGGTGATGGTATGCGGATGAATGTTAATGTAGTTCCATATGTTCCTAATACCTCAGAGGATTCTAAAAACCTTTTTGCAGATCTTAATCCATTCCAGATCAAGGGAACTGGCAAAAGTTTCATGCACAACAAACCTGCAGAGAATAAAATTAACGAGTTTCAAGGACGAAAAAATAACCCCGTTCCCAGCCCACCTGCACCATTGATGTGGAAGAATCGATTTGCTTACAATGAGGTGCCTAGAAGAAAAGATAATGATAATGTGGAGGGCCTTTATCCTAGAATCAATCGGGAACCTAATAATTATAATCACTCCTCCTTAGCTACCACCAGTTTGTCTGAAAAAGTTTATCCACAGGGTTTCAAGTCATCCAGTAATTTAAATACATCCAATAGAGAAAGTGACACCAGGAATTCTGCGAGCAGTGCCAGTTCAGAATTGTCATCATATACTAATCAAGGCTACAGTTTGGCTTCTGTTGAGGAAGTAAACTCAAATTTTGAAGAAAAACTCTGGGATGCAAAGAATTTGCAAAATGACATGGAAGCCTCGGTTAAAGAAAGTGAAGACAATGAAATTGGTTTCCATGACCGTAGAAAGTGCATACATGACAGATTTATGGGGACCAATCTAAAGCTGAAGGGTCCAGAAAGTCCTAGCACATCAGTTGATTCCAGCGCTCACAGGGTTGATCAAATATTGGATGACGTAGATGTAGGTGATGAAATTTGCTGGGAAGATTTGGTTTTTGGTGAAAGGATTGGACTAGGTAATGCAAATGGCTGGTCATATTGTGTTGGAATTGATCGTGGATTCCCTATTTCTGAATTGCTTCTACATAATTGTGTGCATACATGTGTGTGTGTGTGTGTGTGTGTGTGAGCATGCACATGCACATGCACACTCACATACAAAACCAATGTGTAATATGAAATATGCATCTAGTTATCTTCAACATAAAATATTCTTTAGAATATTTTCCCTTGTTTTCATGAGAATTTGTCTCAAGCTATTGACTTGAGGGAAAAAAAATGATTAAGGTCTTAATTTTCTTGTGGAGGTCAGAAACTCTTTGCTTTCCTTCTCATTTGTGTCTTATGCAGGCATGATTATAAGGAGGATTAATGTCTGAAGACAGTTTCTCACATGTTTTCTTGTGAATAGGTTCATATGGGGAGGTCTATAACGCTGATTGGAATGGCACGGTGAGCCTGACTTTCTTCATTTAATTGTTCTTTACTTTTGTATTTTGTCATTGTAGCTCAAATTTATTTATTAGAAATGTGGAAAATCTGTCTCATTTTTCCCTTGATATCCTGGTTTTATCTTAATCAATTGATGTCTAAATTTGATTGTTTATTTTCTCTGATTATTCTCTCTTTGCAATATCTCATGTGGGTTGCCGTTGTGGAGTTTACCATGAAAGATAACTGGAGATAAATGTAGTGCCATAAATGTTGGTCAAATTTTGAAAATCTACATTGACTTGAAACCGAAACTTGTGTTTTAAATTAACCTGGATATGTGGTTATAGAAGAACGTTCTTCATTGATGTCTAAATATAGTGGTTAATTGTTCTGTTACACTAATTACTAGCATAAGTGCTTGCTTGCTGAATTTTGGAAGTTTGGTGGGAGAAATAGACTTGTAATTTCTAATCTTCTAGCTGGTGGATTGTTGTTAAATCACAGGAGGTTGCTGTGAAGAAGTTCTTAGACCAGGATTTCTCAGGTGCTGCTCTGGATGAATTCAAAAGAGAAGTAAGCAACAATTCAGCTTTCCTAATATTCATATAATAAATCTATTTCCAGTTACCATTTAGCCACATGAAACCAAAAGATACAAAACATAATGGCACTGACATAGTAAATGCCCTGTATGGCCATGCATGTGGCTATAACCTTCTCTTGGTAGTGCCATGTCCTGTTGTACTTAAAGTTCTTGGATTTAACAGCACTTGATAATCGTTTGATTTCCCGCTTTCTTTTCCATCAAGATCTTGGGAAATATTTGACTTGTAAAAATTGATTTAGTGTCATTTGAGTTGTCTTCGTCATTCAGCACATGCACATATCTAAAGAAATCTGGGCGTGCCAGAGATCATATTCATTTCTTTTTAGTTCAAAATCATTGACCAAATCTTTGATTTCTGTTCTGTTATGTAAGGTTCGAATAATGCGTAGATTGCGTCATCCAAACGTTGTTCTTTTTATGGGTGCTGTTACTCGACCTCCAAACCTGTCTATCATCACAGAGTTTCTTCCAAGGTATATAATTATGTGCTTCATTTTGTTGTCTCATCTTAACGTGATAAACTTTTTTTGAAGCAACAGTGAATGCTAGCCATCTCTGTGATTTCATCTATGTGTAGGGTATTGATACTTGGTTACATGCTTATGTATGCTTCAGCTGACAGTTTCATATTTTGGTTTTCCAGAGGAAGCTTATACCGTATTCTACACCGTCCTCAGTGTCAAATTGATGAGAAGCGTAGAATAAAGATGGCTCTCGATGTGGTATGAATTATCAGCCATTTATTCTTTTAAATTTGTACTTTACACCCTTCTGTTAGATTTCAAATCCCTTCTTGCACTGTAGGCAAGGGGCATGAACTGCTTGCATGCCAGTACACCAACAATAGTTCATCGGGATTTGAAGTCGCCAAATCTTTTGGTTGATGAAAACTGGACTGTCAAGGTATGGAACTTTATTGTCACCTGACTTCCTTTTGTTAGTTGTTCTGATTTATCTTTCTTCTCATAATAATTAGTACTGCAAAAACTGGACACGCATGCAGGTGGCTACTGGTTCAAATTTAAAAAATGGGGGTGAACTGTTAGATTAATTATTACTTGTAATTTTTTAGGGTGCAAAAATAATTTCTAAGATTGTTTGTTAGGAGGTTAAAAACTATGTGTACTAGTGGGTCGACTATAATAAAATTAAAAAAAAAAAATTTAAGTGATGTAATATTAGAAGGTACCACTAACAAGGGTAAGTGAAAGAGAGGATGAGGTTGAAGGGTAATTTTAGATGACAGTTATCAATAATGACAGTTCTTAGATATCTAATATTAAATGGTGTCATTGAAGGAAAAATACCATAGAAGCTCTCTGGGTAATTTTATTCAAATCTTATTCTGTCTTTTGGTGTTCTTAATAGCTAGCTAGTTTAAAGGAGGATCATATGAGCTGTACACACCCACTGACTTTCATTTACCCAGCCTTGTCACTTGCAGCTTGTATTTGGCCAGAAAGTCCAATGTGATGGTTTATTTGTTGAACTCGGGTTTTCTTCAATCAGTTGATTTTTTTTTATAAGAGACTATATGTGACAAGTTGCTCGAAAGTTGAAGATACAAGTCATGAAGAAGCAAATAATAGCCTGTAGTTAGAATTAGTTTTGGGTGTAGTTTTTGACTGATTTTGCGGTTTCCTGGTAGGTTTGTGATTTTGGGCTCTCACGCTTGAAGCATAACACCTTTTTATCATCCAAATCAACTGCAGGAACGGTGAGAATTTTATTTTCCGGCTAATATTCAGAAAAAATAGCTTTCATGGCTGAAGAGAGTGGATGCATTGTTTGTCTATTATTTCTAATTGAGTTGTCTTTGATGTGTTAGCCTGAGTGGATGGCACCTGAAGTTCTCCGTAATGAACCCTCAAATGAGAAGTGAGTTGATTTTTCATCTGTACTGCTTTCAGATTTACCAACTTTCTTGCACTTCCACCACATCTAAGCTGGGTCAATTTCTTCAAGTTTTTCAATGCTCTGTTTTATTGATAAGAGCATGGTAGAACAACCTATGAAACTCTGCTCCATGAGAAGCCATTTGAGTACAACTATTTTCTCCTGCTTTGCACTGAAATTATCGTTGATAATATTAATTTGAACCCATAATTAAGAGCATTAACTCATGATTGAGCATTACTATCCCCTCAAAAAGGGAGAAATTATTAGGTCCAACACTTCGCCCATAGATTAGGCCAATAAACACAAGACACAGAGACAAATCTACTTAATAATTATCTCGTGATTGAGTATTATTACTGCCCCCCTAAAACAGAGGGATCATCTAGAGTCATGTTTTCTAGGTTCAAAAAATAATCTTTTCTTGAATGATGCCTAAATTGCAGTCTATTGGTGTCTCCAACTGTGACATAAATGTAATTGCATACTATAATTAACTGTATTTATGCTGTGTTGTGTGGATTCCCCTTTGTAGTTGGGACTTGGGAATACCAATTGTTACTTGCAGCATTAGTCATTGGGACAGAACTAGCTTTAAAATGACCATATAAATGGAAAACCAACTACAGTTCTATCATCTGTTGCCTTGGAGAAAGGTTTTCACTGGTGCTCTAGCGTCATGTATAAATTTATTTATTGGACCACTGTACTAAGTAGGTAATTTGTTTCTTCTGTTGAGTGTGCAGGTGTGATGTATATAGCTTTGGAGTGATTCTTTGGGAACTTGCTACGCTAAAATCACCATGGAGTGGGATGAACCCTATGCAAGTTGTGGGTGCAGTTGGTTTCCAAAACCGTCGTCTTGAAATCCCCAAGGAAGTTGATCCCTTGGTTGCAAGGATAATTTGGGAATGTTGGCAGACGTAAGTTGAGAGGAAAATTTGTAAATTAGTTCCTAATGCCATCCCTTCATTAACACAAAATCAGTCACTGATGGCTGGCTCTCTTTGTTGTGCTTTTCTCCAGTGATCCAAACTTGCGCCCCTCATTTGCAGAGCTGGCAGTCGCTCTCATGCCTTTGCAGCGGCTGGTTGTCCCATCACATCTAAGATCAATTTAGCCCACCTCCGCAACAAGAGATTTCAGTAAATTCTACACCTCGAGATGTCTCAGTTTTGCAATTGTGAATATGGAGACATTCTGTTATTGGCCTTTGGTGAGGCGCCATTGTATGAAATCCCAAAAAAAAAAAAAAAAAACAAAGAAAGAAAAAAGAAAGAAAGAAAACAAGGAGAAAGAAAAGATTAGAAAAATTGTAGGCAGTGTTTTGTGTAAGTAATATACTTGAGCTGCTGCTGCTGCTGCTGCCAAATGAGCATAGCAGCTCCTTGTACAGTTCGGTTTCCATGAATGTGCATTAAGGAATTGGAACTACGTTACAGGTGTGTTATGACCTTGGGACATTTGTCATTTTAAAATAAAATTGCAAATGTGAGTGTTACACGTCTTCGAGATTATTGTTCACATTCTCTTGACTCTCTTTGGTTACCAAGGATCTTGTCCTGACGAGATTGATGGGGAAGGCAACGATGAATTAAGCCAGAGATGCTCTATATTATTGACTTGAGGAAGATTAGCCTTGTTACAATTAACACCTTGAGCAAGCTTCTTTCTATGGCTATATTTTCAAAACTCTTGCCCTTGCAAGGAATCATCTAACCTATGCCCAATATTCTCGCTTCTTTCAATGGCTGTATTTTCAAAACTCTTGGCACTACTCTCATCACCTTGCAAGGAAATTATCGAACCGATACTCCATATTAGCAAATGTATGAACTTGGAATTTGGAATCGGACTTCCAAGTTGAATTACAAGAAACCTTGGGATAGAATTGGACAGGGGCCGCGGCTTGCGCAGCCCCCTCTGCCACAAATTTTGACGTAGGATCTCCCACTTGGGGAGACCTTAAGCCAGCACCCTTCCTCAGTGCAATGGAAGTCACTGACCTAGGCCAT
>Ga0325411_1008753_pt1 | contig 10907 bp, 12 predicted proteins | sample PopdelMetagenome_13_FD_206181 | JGI IMG/M metagenome (GOLD analysis project Ga0325411, IMG submission 206181) | Populus deltoides microbial communities from Bellville, Georgia, United States - Xylem-PdIQD-R4 | ecosystem: Host-associated > Plants > Phyllosphere > Stem > Wood/Secondary xylem...
AGGACTTTCCATTTACATGGAGATATTTGGATCATTGTGGTATATATACAAAAGTACCCATTTAGAATGTCTATTTTAATTTCTCTATTTTTGGAGATTTTAATATATTATTTTAGATTTTAATTAAAGGAATGGAAGGATGTGAAATTTATAGAAATTATATAATCCTAGATTTTTTTTTTAATTTTTTTTTAAACTTGAAACTTGAAAGGAACCTTTGGAATGCTGGCACGTAATATATTGCAGTTCATGGGCTGAAGGGTCCCCTACCCTGGACCATACCATTGCATCAGTATTTGTATGAAAATGCATGAATTTAAAGGTGAGATTTCCAGATGTTCTCATCTTTTTATCAAAATGTTATTTAAAAATAGTAATTTACCTTAGCTTCTGAGCTAATTTTCAAAACACTCGGCTTCGTTTCTGGCAATTTAGAGCAAAGATAACCAGCAGTGAGACAGACACCTGACCTCACCTTCAGCTAGACAAACTTCTAAATAAGATCCTCATTCCGCAGGCAGTAAAGCTTATATATTTTACTTGCACCGTTTTCCTTCAGTGTAAGGAATGAATATTCAGTCCCAATAACATGAACATGACAGGTACGTATAATAAATTGTTCGAAGGACTTTACAGTCTGCATTTCAGAGAGAGTTTACATTTCTAAGGTTTTGTTGCTTCAGTTCCAAGTAAATACAAAACTGTCCCTTTGTAAGAATCGGAAATGGGAGAAAGTATATAGAACTCATGGAGGGGATAGAAGCCTCGATATATCTATGATTATAAACACTACATATCACTGCAAGTCAGTGAATAAAGACATAAATTAACTTATATGAAGAAATCAATGAATGAAAAGTAATCTTGATAAACTCAATGAATGGCTTCTAATTTACTGCCACCGCTTTGGAGGCTTGACTAGGTTGGAATTGACAGTTTTCTTAATACCTGAAAGAACCAGTTATGGGAAATTTAAGAGAGAAATTAAAGTTTAATCACCGAGGAAAACAATCTGCTCATTCCTTTCTTATTTTACTTACTTGCGGACCCTTTTGGGTTGTCCCTTGACACAGTCACTGTCTTTGATGAGTTTTGCGTTTGGTTTTGTAGGAGTCGAATAGTAGATGCCACTTTACTCCTGCATAAAACCAAGTTCTTAAAATCCCATGTCTGCAAATATATGTATATAACTGAGAACTGAAAGTCCAAAGCTTTACTATTGACGCAAATTATCACTTTCAAAGCATTGTTGTCCTGTCAAAAAAGCACCTCCCTTTCATTTTGAAAGAAAAATAGATTTTTATAAGATGGATGTAAGATCATGTCAAAAAATCTCAAGGAAACAGAAAAAAACACAAGAAATTCGTCACTCACTTCCGCAATGTCCGTGATAGTTTTGTGCCTTGATCTGTTGTGTCATCAGGTTCTGTTCCCACTGAAAGAACACTCTCAGAAATGTCACTTAATCTATCCTCATAGTCTCCATCTTCAAATCTTAATATCTCAGCATCTGCAAATGACATATCATGACCTGTGTCCCCATCAGAAAGTTTTGATTGCTGGGAACCAGCTTCAGAATGCTTGTCACTGCACTCTGAAATGCTTTCCTGATAAGAAGCAGTCTCACTTCCTACACTTCTCCTGTCTGATGGTTTTCGGGTTCTATGAGGAATAACACCTGAAGAATCATAGCTCGCAGAGGAATCACCATACCTCGCTGAACCAGGATACTCGTTTTTAAGATCTTTTATTAATTGCAACTGCCCAATCTCATCATCTTTTTTTGCAATTGTGTCTTTGAGAGATGCCACCTGCATGATGAATACAAGATTCAGAAAGCACTAACCACATGTGCTGTGCTGTAATATAAATTCAGCCTCTTAAATTTTTTATTGTCTATTGGTTGCATGTACTTGGATGGAAGATGAAATGTTCTGTTTACCTATTAAGCCACTAATGGGCATAAAGAGCTAATCATGCATATATGTTATTCCTGAATGTTCTCGGGAGTTCAAAGTTCTCAGGGCACCTTTGGAGTTAATGTGACCAGAGAAATAATTAAATCTGTTTAAACCATGTTTCTCATCAGTTAATCAGCAAATTATTTCTTTTCTAAGTTTAGTCCAGCTCCAACATGTATCAGTTTCACTTCTACTCGTTTTCGTTCTGTGTGGAACTCTTCCCAGATTTCCATTACTTGTTATGAATAAAAATTCTACAATATCAGACTGAGTTTTGGCAGTTCTAAGAGAAGAAACAGCAGAATTACCTAATTATTAGAACTTAAGAACACCACATGCGGAACACAAATATTTTTTTAATAAATTCATTACAACACATAACAAAGTTTTATCATTCACTCTTCGTGTTTTATTACCATTTCATTGATTTTTCAGGTTGAGATACTATTAAGGCTAAGATATAAATCATAAATCAACAAAAAAAAAAAAAGTAAACTAGCACTTTTCAAGTCCAACCATGTAGTTTCAGACGGCGCAATCAAGGTAATTTTTCAGAAAACTCAAGCAGCTACTGGTATTATTAATTTACAAACTTTCTTGTGTGTCCTTCCATTCTGTTTTAACCTTGGTGAACTATTTGTAGATTTAATTGAACATAACTGAATCCATTGAGTTCCAGCCAGAAATATGATCTGATGAAGGATGGTATTGTATACAACACCAGAAACAAACCTGATCCATTAATTCCCTAACATCTCTGCCCTCTTTGCTGCTTCGAGCTGCACCTAGCTCAACTCCAGAGACCCTCTCTGCAAACTTCAGAGTGCTTATAGTTTCAGAATATGAACTAACATCAGGATTGAGCTGTACAAACATAAGCGTCTTTGCTTGACCTCCTGTAATGTGAAAGGTAAGGAAATATACATTCATATTAAGTCTTTAAGTAGTTTACCACAAGCTTTCAAGAAAGGTCACCAGCATATTGAACTAGGGAATAACTCGAGGAAGTTTAAGACAAGAAGGGAACACCACAAAGCAGTACCTAAAGAGCTTTGAAGTAGTTGAGTGAGCTTGCTGTTTCTATATGGTACATGAGAATTCTTTTGTGCAAGAGCGAAAATGACATCCCCGAGGGCAGATAACGATTTGTTTATATGTTGTGCTTCCCTAAGTCTGTCTCCAGTTGCCTCAGAGCGATCTACCCTTTCGCTCCCTGCTAGATCCACCAAATGAAGATTACCATGTAAAGCAGCACCAGAATGCAAATCCTTTCCACGAACATGGATACTGACAACACTGTGTGCACAGAGATAAAATCAAAATCACAACTAAATTTGAGACAAATGTAACATGGAAGTAAGGATAAAACAAAGATTGATTGTAAGTACCTATGAGAGCGGCTACTTCTTTCATTCATGGCAGTGGCTCCAACAGCTCTGTTTTTTAGTCCAACATCTATTAATTCTAACACGTCTGAAGTTGATGTAACAGGATGCATGCTAGCATCTGGTACAGCCAAACCATTGGGTTGGACAGTAGAAATAATCCCGAGTGTGTGCAAATCAAGGGAAACAAAATATTTGAGAGTATTGTAGTGTACTCTTCATTCGAATAGTACACATTATAGAAAGAAATAGGTGGAAAATTCAGCATTTCTCTTTAAAAAAACAATAATATGAATCTTAAATTAAATCTGAAATTTGTAAAGGACAAAATAAACTATCCCTGGTGAAAAATCTGAAATTTGTAAAGGATATTTTTTCTGAGAACCATCACTCAATAGTAAATCACGCACTTGTTCGTTATATATTTCAACCATCTGAACCTGAATCTCATATATAAGGGAGTCTCTTCTATTCTGAGAAATACTGAATAGGTCATTTAGAGCCCGATAATTAACCCCCCAATCCTCTTCAGATGCTCCATTAGGACCTGTCTGCAACAGTAAGTCAAGTTGAGTTAGATTTGCCAGAAAACTTTATTGCATGAAATGAGACTAAACACAATGATACACACGTCAATAACCCATACCATTGTGTAAGTTTTTCCCGAACCAGTTTGTCCATAAGCAAATATACATACGCTGTATCCATCCAGGACAGAACGTATCAACGGTTGAGTGTCTGAATATACCTCAGCTGCCAATATCCAGAGCAGATAGCAGGTTAGAGATGGCAAGAATTTTCTTCCACGGTCATGCCAGCAGAAAGGAAAAGCACAAAAACAATATAGCATGCTCAAGTAAGCCCTATCCACATTGAAAAAGATGTGGAGATGAAAACCTTGAGTAGAATCTGGACCGAAGACCTTATTGAACTTAAAATTGCGGCGTCTATCTTTCCCTTGTTTGGAGGGATTCACAACTGCCAACTCTCCGTGTTCACCTATATATTCTACCGTTGTGTGTTTTTCACCCTGCCCAGGAAGAAATGGCCTTATCCGGCAATAAACTCTGATGTTTCCTGCAAAACAAAATGGAAGAATTACATATTAAAAGACTGAACCAACATATAAACCTGGTACAGCAAAGGCTAGCAGCGGCACCTTTTAGTTCCTGAAGCTCATTAAACATCCTCCTATTTTCAGCAAGGACTGTATGATAATCCCCAGTTGCATCAATTAATGCTTTTAACTTTACTCCTGAGCAAGATCAGAATTATATATTAAAAAACTTGCCATCACTAATTGCATAAATTGACAAACTGTACTAATAACCAACAAACCTAGGCCATTGAATTCCTCCAAGTAGCTTTTTTGTACTTCTAAAATTTCATGCTCGATGGACTTAGAGGACAACCTCAGTTCCTAAACGTTTTCATAGATTCAGTCAGATTCATGATACAAAATGATGCAAGGCTAAAATACTACCTAGTTATATTATACCTTCAGTGCACCAAATTGAAACTCAACAAAGCTCTTAAAGATGTGTTCTTTCTTGTTGAACATCTTAGATTTTGACTGAGAATATGCCTCAAGCACTCTCACTTGGTTCCTCGAATCTTTCAAGTGGATTTCAAGCTCTTTTAATCTCCTCTCCAGGCCACCTTTAGCAGCCTTAGCTTCTGTTTCCATTTGCAAGCGATGTAGTTCATGTGTCTGTTTCACTAATTCTAATTCTTGTTTCAAGGCTGAAAGTTCAAGATCTCTTTGCTCCTGCTCTTTGGTCAACTTAGCAACATGGTCCACTCCAATTTTCTTCTCTTCTTCCATTTTGGACTTCTCAATCTGTAATGAGAAAAAAAAATCCCATTATATGAATATTATGAAGAACATCCACACAACAAGTACAAGAAAATGATTCTTTTCTTTCTTTTTTGGATAGTAAAATGTACTCATTCTAATACTTTCTAAAATAGCCAGAAGAAATAAAAGAAAAACTGAAACAAACAACAAATAGAATATATTTATGTTGTCTGGCTAATAGCTCAAAGGAGTCCGCTAAAAGAGAACTACGCAAAAGAGATTGACATTTGTCAGGACACAAGAATCCACCAGAAATTGTATGCAGAACATAAGGAACAACTATCAGTGGTATGTGAGAAGATAGCAAAAGAATAATTCTGGAAAGAGTGACAAATACAAGCAGTTCAATGAGCAAGTTATGGTGTAAATAACTTAAGAATGTTTTTTCTTGTCTCTGAAACATACCTTAATTTGTTGAAGCTGGTCCATAACAACCTGCAAAAATATTAATATAAGAAAAACAGGTGTATTTTGGAAAGGTTTGTACCAGTCTAGTCTTAGATAAGTTTTTCATACCCCCCTCTCTTCACCAGTCCCAGAAGCCAGGGCTTCAAGTACTCTGATTCTTGACTGGTACTTCTCCTCACGAACCTTAAATAAATTATTTTGCTGAAGGGAGAGAAGCATAAAGATATTTCCATTGGTACAGTCAATCATGGAGAAACAATTCAATTTTTTTTTTGTAAAAAAAAAAGGCAAAATGATTCTTACTGTTCTTAAGTGTTCTGCTTGAGTTGAAATACGGCGTTCAATCTCTTGTACAACCTTTCTCAACAGACAAGCCACACGCTGAGAAACAAAATAAATGTTAACCATGCCTATAAACTATTCAAGTGTATGTATGCATGCATGCACACATAGTAGTTGCAGAAATACAGAGATACAGAAACATATTTAATGTACTTAATGTTACCCCTATTACATACATGTGGTATCTCGTCACTCTTTCTTTCAATGCTCTCATCCAATATTCCATTCACAACACTCAAAAGTGACTGAGTTGGTGCATTCTGCAAACAAGATGTTGAAATGTTACTGACAAGGGCTCAGAAAGAAAACGTCAATGAGAAAACTGTAACATAAGAAAACAAGAATGTTCATCAAATAATACAAATGAAAACTTACATCCAAACTATTTGATTTCATCATTTCAGAGATTTTTGCAGCAGAAAGATCTGAATAGCAGCCTTGTTTCAGTTGAAACATCTCATGGAACTTATGTACAACATGGGGCATGGATGCAACTGATGGCTCTGTTGAATATGAGAAAAACGTTAAAGTTGCTTTTAAATTTCAAAAACAGCATGTAAGACTTTATTAGACTTGAAAGTACAATTTATCTGCATTTTAGTCATACATGCATTAGAGGAAAGTTGCGTGCTATTTTCATATAGCATAAGATCAGCTTAAAAATTGCTTCAGGTTCAGTATTATAATGCATATATGAAAACTCTTCATGCCCAGCCTTTTAAGCCAATCAAGAACGCATGTGAAAACCGTATACTTCGATCACGGGAGAGAGTAAGCTGTACCTGTCATAACAGGACTACGCAAGGCTTGTTGAATTTTTGACTCTGGAGAAAACTTTCGCTTTTCTTCCCCAAATGTTGAAGAGGAAAGGCCATTGGAAGATGCATCCCCACGAGGGCTGCCATATTTAATCCCACCAGTGGGAGAAACAACTCCCATATATGCGAATTGTGCTCGAAGTGTTGAAAGGCAATCCATAACGTTCTTCATAGATCCCTGCAGATTTGAAACACAGCAGATGGATACAGAGAGAGAGAGAGAGAGAGAGAGAGAGACGCCAGATGAATAATAAAATCCTTCATGTGCACAGACCAAGAAGTGGTAAAGACTACCTCTAGTTGACGGTATTATCATTGTTCAAAGTTGAAACGAAGTGTATGAAGCTGGCAAAATCATGAGTTTTTTGGTAGATGGAAAGCATACCTATAAACTTGCTTCTTACTTAGCATTCAAATGTTCATATGCATAACATTAATCTATTGGGGGGGGGGGGGGGGGTGTTACCTTCTCCAGGTCCGCCCCCCCCCCCCGTGACCTTCTCCAGGTCCGACGGTTCGAACTTGAGAATCCCCAATTCATCCATACTTGCCAGAAACTTCTTAACATTTTCAGAGTTAGAACTACCAGCCTGAAATAGAAATGCACTATCAAATCAACTACGCAAATGCTAAATCATCCACTCATAAGTAACTCGACTATAAAAGCAAAACAAATAAGCAACCTTGTATGCATAACCAGGTCTAAGCTTATTTAAAAGCTGTAGTAGAACAGTGCCATCGATCAAGCAGGCTCTCAACTCCTCGGATGAAGCTTTTACTGGCAAATTTAAACTAGGAACAATACTATTCATCCACTCCACCAATACGGCTCGCTTATTGGCTGGAGATAGGGCAAAAAGAGAAGAAGAAATTCATTCAAAGGAATAAAACAACTGCAGTTAAAAGGAAAGTAAGTTTTTTCTTACCTTCAATGTCATTGTTACGAATTACAGTTGGTTCAAAAACACCCGAACTGACAGATACCTTTGAGCTATTGGCTCTCCCATTTTGTACCATGGGGTGATCCGAAGCTGAATTCATTGCTTACCTTTGAAGTCAATTATGAAAGCATGGCATATGCATAATTCCTCACAATTTTCCAGAGCAGTCCTGAGAAGTTTTTAAGAGCAACCATCACGAGACTGATGAATTATGCAAAAATCCCCCTTTAACCAAGAAAAGCAAACAAGGTGTTTCATATCAGTTCACTATAAGAACAAACATAACTAGGCACTAGATACTGTATGATTGCAGAAATTACTCCCACATTCACGACTCATTTCAGCATTAAGGTGAACAATGGGAAAGTTAAAAGAAGAGAGCAAGCATCAGATAATTAAAACCATAGTGTAAGACCAAGAAGATTGGTTACCAGAAAACTTCACAAAAACTGATGAATTTATAACAAAATACATATATTAAATTCATGCAATATAAGCTAGAATCACCATCACAATTGAAAATAGCAAAACAGAATTCTACCAATAATGAGCATAAAAAAAAAAACAAAAAGGAAATAAACCGAATTACTATATATATACACACACGCACACACACTTATAATGGATGACCTAAGAGATGATAATTTTAAAGGAATCCAGATGACAATTATCGAAACTAAAACAAACAACACTATGCTGGTACATTCAAGACAATGCGATCATCAAATAACTAAATATCAAAATAAAAAAAAACAAAATGGATTCAATTCAATTATATATAAAAAAAAGAGAATAAAAAAGGGAGCGACCTGAGAGAAAGACGTGGAACTAAGCAATACACACGTCATTTTAAGGTCAAACAAAAAGAAAATATGCATATAACTCGGTCATGTCATTAGAGAAAGTGTTGTTATTAAACTAGACAACAAGAACACAACACAAGTATTAGATTCACCTTAGACTTCCATTTTAAAAGGAAAAGTCAAAGTTTGTTTTCTTTTTCTTTTTAATTATGATTTTGTTTGGTGTTCCGTGTAAATGAAAGAGAAATGGCGTAAGAAAAGGAGTGTAACTCTCATTTAGGCCTTGCCCTTTTTATGTGTGGTGATCATTGAAATGTGGAAAGTGGCCTTTTATGTTTCACACCTCTTAAGTGTCCCAGTTAATTCTGGTTTGTTTGGAGATTTATGTTGTAACAACCATGTTACTAGCCAGTCCTTGCCATCATTGAAAGTAGGGGCGAGACAAAAATCAAAAATAAAAAAACAGAATAAATTGATAATTAAATGAAAATACCAAATTGAGAAAAGTCTAAGACCAAGAAGATTGGTTACCAGAAAACTTCACAGAAACTGATGAATTTGCAACAAAATACAGATATCAAATTCATGCAATATGAGCTACAATCACCATCACAATTGGAAATAGCAAAACAGGATTTCTACCAATAATGAGCATAAGGAAAAAAAAAGAAACAGAAAGGAAATAAACCGAGTTACTATATATATATATACACACAAGCACACACTTATAATGGATGAGCTAAGAGATGATAATTTTAAAGGAACCCAAATGACAATTACCAAAACTAAAACAAACAACACAATGCTGGTACATTCAAGACAATGCGATCATCAAATAACAAATTATGAAAATAAAAAACAAAATGGATTCAATTCAATTAGAAAAAAAAAGAAAAGAAAAGGGGAGCGACCTGAGAGAAAGACGTGGCTAAGCAATACACACGTCGTTTTAAGGTCAAACAGAAAGAAAACATGCATATAACTCGGTCATGTCATTATAGAAAGTGTTGTTATTAAAATAGACAACAAGAACACAACACAGGTATTAGATTCACCTTAGACTTCCATTTTAAAAGGAAAAGTCAAAGTTTGTTTTCTTTTTCTTTTTAATTATGATTTTGTTTGGTGTTCCGTGTAAATGAAAGAGAAATGGCGTAAGAAAAGGAGTGTAACTCTCCTTTAGGCCTTGCCCTTTTCTTTTATGTGTGGTGATCATTGAAATGTGGAAAGTGGCCTTTTATGTTCCACACCTCTTAAGTGTCCTAGTTAATTCTGGTTTGTTTGGAGATTTATGTTGTGACAACCATGTTACTAGCCAGTCCTTGCCATCATTAAAAGTAGGGGCGAGACAAAAATCAAAAATAAAAAAAACAGAATAAATTGATAATTAAATGAAAATATCAAGTTGAGAAAAGTCTAAGACCAAGAAGATTGGTTACCAGAAAACTTCACAGAAACTGATGAATTTGCAACAAAATGCAGATATCAAATTCATGCAAAATGAGCTAGAATCACCATCCCCATTGGAAATAGCAAAATAGGATTTCTACCAATAATGAGCAAAAGGGAAAAAAAGAAACAAAAAGGAAATAAACCGAGTTACTACACACACACACACATACACATATACGCACACACTTATAATGGATGAGCTAAGAGATGGTAATTTTAAAGAAACCCAAATGACAATTACCGAAACTAAAACAAACAACACTATGCTGGTACATTCAAGACAATGCGATCATCAAATAACTAATTATGAAAATAAAAAAAAAACAAAATGGATTCAATTCAATTAGAAAAAAAGAGAAGAAAAAGGGAGCAACCTGAGAGAAAGACGTGGAACTAAGCAATATACACGTCGTTTTAAGGTCAAACAGAAAGAAGACATGCATATAACTCGGTCATGTCATTAGAGAAAGTGTTGTTATTAAACTAGACAACAAGAACACAACACAGGTATTAGATTTACCTTAGACTTCCATTTTAAAAGGAAAAGTCAAAGTTTGTTTTCTTTTTCTTTTTAATTATGATTTTGTTTGGTGTTCCGTGTAAATGAAAGAGAAATGGCGTAAGAAAAGGAGTGTAACTCTCATTTAGGCCTTGCCCTTTTCTTTTATGTGTGGTGATAATTTAAATGTGGAAAGTGGCCTTTTATGTTCTACGCCTCTTAAGTGTCCTAGTTAATTCTGGTTTGTTTGGAGATTTATGTTGTGACAACTATGTTACTAGCTAGTCCTTGCCATCATTGGAAGTAGGGGCGGGACAAAAATCAAAAATAAAAAAAACAGAATAAATTGATAATTAAATGAAAATACCAAGTTGAGAAAAATAACTTAATTAAGGGATTTAAAAATACAAAAAATTCTATTCTGGTTCAATTTCATTTTT
>Ga0325411_1008754_pt1 | contig 10906 bp, 8 predicted proteins | sample PopdelMetagenome_13_FD_206181 | JGI IMG/M metagenome (GOLD analysis project Ga0325411, IMG submission 206181) | Populus deltoides microbial communities from Bellville, Georgia, United States - Xylem-PdIQD-R4 | ecosystem: Host-associated > Plants > Phyllosphere > Stem > Wood/Secondary xylem...
ATTACTTCTGTCTCGTTTCTCTTTCTTTTATATTATGAGAAATTAATCCAATCATACCCTAAAATATCTTGGAATCAACTTTGAAGTAAAGTTAAATTGTCGCATGTAGCAATTAATTGGGGTTAAATAAGCAGGCATGGTTGGATTGTATATCTAATAGCTTCGTTAATCGTAAATGATAGTGGTTTAAAATATTTTTTATTTAAAAATATATTAAAATAAAATTATTTTATTTTTAAAAAATTATTTTTAATATCATCACATTAAAATAATTTAAAAATATTTTAAATAAAAAAATTTAAAATTTAAAAAAATATAATTTATATCACATTTTTTAATACACCCGAACAAAAACAGAATGAGTAGTCGAGTCAATTTTTTACCCCATGTTAAGAAAAATCAAAAGATATATAAAAAAGGATCAAATTGTAATAAACCACTGTAATTAAAAAAAATTACATTTATATATACCCTATCACTTAACATTATCTCTAAAAAAAAAAAAGTCAACAAAAAATCTAATTGTTTATACAAATGTCATTATTTTTTATTTAATGATTAAAAGAGCCCTCATATTATAAAAATTTAAATTTTACCATTAAAAAAAAAATAGCCACCACTATCGACCTTTTCTCCTTTATTTTCTAAATCCTAACCCTAACATTAAATTTCCAAATTCAAAGGATGATTTGGGCATACCAGAATATATATATAACACGGAGATGAAAAGTTTATATTAACAACAATCATGAAATACAAGGGTCATATTAACAAATTAAATTGTTAAGAGATGGAATTAACAAAATCAAAATGTTAAAGGGATAAAAAATAATTTAACCTTTTTACCTCTTATCCTCTCCTTCTTTTAAAGCTAGAAAAGAATTGTTTAGAAGCGTGTCAAATCGTGGAATTCAATTCAATTCCAGTCCCACATTTGTTCCATTTTTCCCCCTAGTCTTTTTTCTTCCCTCGCGCCATTTAGCTCCCCCAAACACCCCCCCATTTCAATATTTCAAAAACCCTAGAATACAAAACCCCTAATTTCCCAAACCAAAACCGAAACACAAAACGCTAATTAAGAAATGAAATCATTTCTCTTGTTATCCATTTTATTTAAATTTCGTAGATAAAGAGACAGTCTTGGCTTCATGGAAGTGGATTATGTGAGTGAATGAGAAGCTCAAAAAAGAAGAAAAAAAATGGCGCAATTGAATGGTTCAAAAGTAATTTCCACAAAATCCGAGCAAGAACTCAATGACATTGGTGATTGGTCCAACGAGCTTGACCATCTTCCTTTACTACAACGTCGTAAATTATTACTGTCAGGGAAACCAACTACAACGTGAGTGAGTCAATTTTTTTCATAAAGTTTTCATTTTTTATGTGATTATGTTTATGTTTTTATTTATTTATTTATTTGAAGTTTCGTTTTTTTTTTCTTTTAAGGGGCAATTCCTTGTGTGATTTTCTTCGTGGGTTTTTTTTTTTTGATGATTGATTTCTTGTATAGGTCCAATGTTGATGTTGTTGTTAAAAAGGAGTGCGAGGATTCCCAGGTAGCGCCCGGTGTAATTTAATTTCTTTATTTTTTTTGGCAATTGTGTGAAATATGGTGTTGTGGGTCTTTTTATTTAGTGTTATTTTGGGTAAATTGTTGCTTGAATTATTACTTTTCTTGAATTAAATTCATGCGAATGCCTATACATATGATATGATACAATATTCTTTCTTCTCGCATTTATGTGGGGTCTACAGGAAGTTTCTGTGAGTGCCTCTTCTGCTAATGTGAGAGAAGGTAGCAAAGTTGCAGTAAATCAGTGTTTGCAGAATGGCATTGGTGGGCAAGACTTGGTTAAGTCGGGAGATTGCAGTGGTCAGGGGACTAAAGTAAATGCATATGTTTGTTTGGATCAGGTAATGTGTTCAGAAGTTGCTGGTAATGGTTTTGGAATTGAGAAAGTTGAGACAGTTGTTTGCACTTTAACCCAGGATTCAATGGTGCAGAGTCAACCTGCTGAAGCGAAGGTCGAGTGTTCGTATAATAATGTTCGGAGCACATTAGGAGATAGCATGACTGGTTCTGCGGGTGCTGATTTGCAAACAATTAAGGTCAAGAGTAATAGTCCTGATGACTGTGCAGATGACCTTGATCATGTTGTATTGAGAGTGCGGCAAGGGATGCTGCTATCAAGGTGTTGTTTTTATGTCTTTTGGTGGAGTTAGCTGTTTAAAGTTTTGGTGTCCTTGCACTCATTTCTCTGCAGTGGTAGAGCTAGAGTAAAGTAAATGGGAGCCAATATGGGGAAAAAAATATAAGGATGGACATAAAATTAATCTAAAATAACTTGTTCATAAATAAAATATGCAAACTTTTAGCAGGGCCTAATTGAATGAACCCTCAAAAGTCAGGGTTATACTTAACCTTATAAAAATTTTTGAGGGGCCGTAGCCCCCCTCACCACAAGTTGTAGCACTGCCCTTGTGCCTCTGTGCCCTTTTTTCCTACAACAATCAACTCTTCTTTTTTCGTGTTACGTTCCAGGAAAATGTTGAGGTTGGAAAAGACAAATTTGGAGGTAATTTGTTGTCCTTTTAATCTGATCGCTGATGTGTAATATTGTGTCAATTGTTGAAGACTGCTAGAATATTTGAGGTGTAGGCATTTACATCATGCAGCCGTTCACATTGAAAAATCATTAACCTTGTTATACTTCCCTTGTGCAAATTTTGTTTTGCAATGACCTTTTACTCTTCTCTTCTTGTAGTTGAATTTCTTGGAGCATTTATCTACTGTTCATTTACTGCTCTTCCTTAGATTTTTAGACTTGACTATAGTTTATTATATTATTATTTTTTGATTGAGCATTTTGGTGTATGACATATGTACATTGGCCTAAGTTGCTCCCTGAGAAACCTTTTGCTCTATATGCTTTCATGGCTTTCTGTGGTGTTTAAAACTCAAGTCATAAAATGGTGTGACTTTTGATAGATAATTTATAAAGCTATGCTATGGATTTTTTCCCCTCCCAGCAATTTATGTGTTGACATTTTTGTAACTCTGTCAACACTTGTTTATGCTTTTTATTTTGTGTGTGTGAAGCCTATTATATAGTGATTACTTTGTATTTAATTCTCCTTGTTTCTCTTTTTGTGCTCAATGATACATGTGGCACGAACAATATATTTCCTGTGCATGGTTAACTGAGTTCAGATTGGATTATGAAATGCAAGTTAACGTTCCACATGATTATTTTTGGCTGGTAGATAAATTGTTCTCTTGACTCTTTCTGCGTGTATGTGGAGAATATAGAGCATATGCTCTATGGCAACATTGAAAGGAAAAATAAGGGATTTTATATATTTTATACTATGAGGTCAATATGAAATTTATCCTTTGTCAGAGACATGACATCTTGTTGCCTTTCTTCTGAAAGAAAGTGACTGAATATGCTAACTTCAGGGATTGAACATGGAGTCAAATTCATGCCAGAAACTGCATTGCATGCCTGCAACAGCTGATAGTATGGCAAGCTCAAGTTTATCAACCATGATCAATGTCAAGGCTGAACCATTGGATAACAATGAATTGCACAACTCGGACAGAATCAGTGTCTCTAATTTCTCCATTAACAAGGTGCCAGTGAAGACTGAACTTGAAATCCACAATAAACTGTACAAAGACAAGTTGGATCATATGCAATTGCAAGATCGCATCAAAATGCTGACCAAATGGAAGAGTTCTAAATCAAAGATTTCAGGGAATTCTGAATGCTTGCGTAAAGCCATCCCATCTGATGTTGAGTATGGCTCGACTGTTCCAGACCCAATAAGGTTCGTCCAACCACGGAAAAGGAAGAAAACTGCCACGTATGTCTTGCCCTCCCTAAAGCTGGACTTGTGTCTGTGATTCACCCCCTATTCTATAAACCCTCAATTTTTGGATCTATTGATTGTTGAATTGCAGGGATTCTGTTGAAACGGCACTGGAGGAAGATGCTCCTGGACTTCTGCAGGTAATGCATTCAACTTTCTCGTCCCTTTTCCATGAAATTCAGATTTAGTTTTTGCTGAAAATGTCAATTGGCAGGTGTTAGTTGAACAAGGGGTATCTCTTGAAGAAATCAAGCTTTATGGAGAGGCAGATGATGATGAGGCCATAGACGAATCATTTATTGAAGATGGATTTGGAGAGCTTGAAGCTGTTATGTCAAAGGTCGACTGTGATTTTCTGAGATTGTGATATCTATAATTTCTAGATATTTGTGACTAATACAAAATTTAGAGATTCAATTTTTCTTCCTATTGGCCTTTGGTTCCATTTTTTAACATGTCATCATCGTCTTCTGGCCTTCTAATTAACTAGGAAAAAGTAGAATTAGAAATTTACTTTTTATGTTTCCTAATTAAGTCATGTTGTGCTTTGCAAATTCATATCTGTTCTGATGCTAGCCTCTTTCTTTGTCTGTGGTACAGCTACTTTTCCAGCGTAGCTCCTTACTAAAGCTAGCTCCCATACAATGTGCGAAGGCCTCAAGACCTAGTTATTGTTTGGAATGTCTCTTCTCCCTTGTAGAGCAGGTAACAAGTTTACTGTTAAAATTATGGGGAACAGGGGACTTGTAGTTGTTGATAGAGTTGTACCTTCTTTTATCAAACACTTTAAAAATAATACTTATGACTTGTCTTCTTTAGACTCGGCATCTTCGGTTTCGTAATTGGCCTGCTGAATGGGGTTGGTGCCGAGATCTTCAGTCATTTGTATTTGTCTTTAAAAAGCATAACAGGTATTTCTGCTAAAGAAATTATTCTTCAAGTTAGTATTCTCTACATATTGTACTGGAAAGTGATGGTGTTCAGTTTCACTTGAATACAGAATAGTGCTGGAACGCCCTGAATATGGCTATGCAACATATTTCTTTGAGCTGGTAGATTCCATATCCATTGATTGGCAGATTAAGCGTCTGGTGACTGCCATGAAACTTACCAACTGTGGCAGGGTTAGTGTGGTTGAGAACAGACCATTATCGGTAAGAACTTAAATCTGTTTTCCTTGGCTGACTACTGGTACTTGTATTGACATCATTTGATCAGTTGCTAAATGGGCATGATATCACCACATATTAGTCTGCTGATTGGCTCACAGAGTTGGCAGGAGAGTTTTTTTCTTAGTCCATGTAAACCGGGCAGTGCATGACCTGGAACAGCAATGCTCTAGGTCGAGCTAGGTTTGTTTGTGGGGGTAAAAATACCATCTGACCTGACGTAAGTCATTTTTGCACTTATTTCTAAGGGTAGTGGTCAGGCAGATTACCCCACCCCCTTCAGGAGACTAGTGTGCTGAATTTGATAATTTATTTGTTTGAAGGCTTCCATCAAATTGATTCGTCTATGTCTAATGCATTCAAATCTTTGATTAAGGTTGGTGAAGACATAACCGAAGGGGAGGCTCAGGTGTTGATGCAGTATGGTTGGACACCTAATAGTGGCTTAGGAACCATGCTAAACTACTGCGACAGAGTTTTTCATGACAGGAAGAATGAGAAAGATAGCTCAGAGTGGAGATCAAAAATAGGGAAATTGTTGATGAATGGTTATAATGGTGGAAGTATTGTTTCAAACAATATCGAGACAGAGCTTATACAGCATGCCAGTGCTGAGAGCCCACAAATTAAGATGGAGCTTTAGTCGTGTCATCCTATGATGTGCCCTGTGCGGGTCTGCACTGCAATTTACACAGAAATGCACCAAGACTGTGGTGTTCCCTTGCTTCCAAAGTCCCAATTACTCCCTTCAGTCTCTTGCCGTATCCTAAACGTATAAATATTTAGATAGATGAAACCTGTCGACAGGCTTTTGTGCAGCTAACTACATACAAATCAAAGAACCCTAGAATACTGATTGTTGTGATGTAGTGTTGTTACTCATAACCGAAGTTTGCTTTTCTTTCTTTCCTATCTCGGTGTTACCTTGCGAAAATGCAGCAAATTGTGGTTTATCTCCTCATAACTTGAATGAAAACTGCCTTGTCCATCCTCAAACATAATACTAAACAACATATTATAACTGACATTCATATTTAACTTATTAACCTAAGAGGAAACACATTTCCGAAGTTTAGTGAACATATAAACGTGAAGTGAAACACAGGACCGTCTCAAAAGTCGTAGAAAGTAAAAGGTTGAACAAATGATTTAGGCCCAAGATGCCATCTTGGAAACAGAGGCCTAAGCACACATCAATCTTCAAAGGGTCAAAACACATATCCATCTTCAAGGCGCTTCAATGGTGTGTAGATAATAGCTTTTAGTCCAACGAAAAAGAAAAAGCAGACTGTTACCAGCCCAAAATTCTATTTTAGTCTCCTGGGCCAAACTTTACAGTGTTTCCAACTAGAAAGCCCGATTGTGAGGGATTTATATCAGAAATTGATATATATATTCCAAACGCGGTGCGATAGAAGATAGGATACATAAGGATGTAGAAAATAATTGATATATTACTAGATTCAATATGTTGATTTATTCCTAAATTCATAAACTATAATTAGTCCAAAACGGGTCAATATACTAGTTATTTTCTATTTTTTGAGTTGTTTGGGGATGGGGTTTTCAATGTTCAAATTAGTCCCCATCCCTTTCTTAATTACACTATACTCACTAATAATTTGTTTTCTTTTTCTTTTTCTTTTTTTTCCCTGATTTTTTTAGATTTTTTTTAAAAATTGAAAATATAAAAAAAAAAGAGAGAAGGGTAAAAAACCATAAAAGGACAAGAAATTAGCTGAATTGCATAAAAAATGCATTTTGAGAATTTTTGTATTTTTTGAATTTTTTTTTTTTTGAAAATATATTGAAAAACGGGAGTAAAAAAAATGAGTGATGACTTCTTTTATCTTAAGGGTATTATATGGTTAGATTCTTCCTAAAAAAAGGTCGTCTTCTCAAATATGGGTATTAATTCTTAAATACTTCAAAAACTATAATTGATTGATGTATTCCTAAATTCAAAACCTTTACTTCAATATTTTTAATTAATGTGTAATATTTTCTTTTATCTTGAGAGGTATTCTTGTTTATTAAAGGCCAGATTCTTCCTAAAAAAGGCCACATTCTCATATATGGGTCTTCTTAAAACAAATAATTTTAAGAACAAGTTACTCGATATCATGATTTTTAGGTTTGAAATTCTTTTTCATGCAAAGTATTGAGTTGAAACTGAGATGATAAGAATAAATAAAATTGAAAGAATGAAATAAAGACTAATTAATCATTTTTCAATTACAGTTATTATGTTTAGCTAGATGATTTAATTACAATTGACGTGAAAGATAGTGTTATTTTAATAGAAACAATTCACCTAGCGATCTATATATAAACTAACCCAACAATCTAACGAATTAAATCTAACAACTATTACATCAAATTATGAAATTAACTGGAAATCAAACACAAAATGAGAAAAAAAGAAGAACATTCAAAGTGATCTTCATTAAGAAAGATTAGACAGTGACAAATTGGAATATGATTTTAGAAAGAGCACCGCACCCTCGCATCTCTCCCTTTCCACTATTTTGCACATCTGTTACCATTATTTGTTTTTTGTTTTCGTTCAAGGAATCTTTACGTGTTATTGCCTTCCAGTAGTTTACAGACATCAATGGTGTTCCTCCTTCTTCTTTTTCCCCACTTTTTATTTGATTGATTTGAACCTCGAAGTTTCTCGAATCTGATGTTTCATTCACTACATGTAACTAAATCGAAGCCTCCACTTTCTCCCTTAAAAGAGCACCCCAGTAATCCAATAATTTGTCGACAACATGGTCCCAAAAAAGATTGAAACCCAATAATAACAAATTAATTATACGTGTCTTGAAAACGTTATATATATATGGATGACGTCGACTGAGGTAAATATGACTCCAATAATGTTTTAAAAGCTCATGGTTTGTGAAATTATTATCAGAATATTATTAATTTGATTATGTAGTTAAAGATATTCTTGATATAACTTCTGTATACTAATTAGTTTCGTTTATCTTTTACGATCCAATGTGTAATATCTATATATATTAGATGGTGGATTCATGAGAATTGCATGTATTTTTCACAATTTAATCTTAGATCCGTGAAATTAATTTTGCTAATGTTGTTTATAAGGATATCATATGGATTCGTAAATTGCTTGCTAAATGTTAATTAATACTTGGAGATTCGCATTTTTCTAATTTAAACACAAGAAATACATGGGTTTTCTTTTTATTAATTATTATTAGGGAATGGTAATTTTTATTTAATTAATGAAAGATGATGTATTTAAATAATTAATCACAAAATCAATTACAAAAATTAAGTGAACAAGAGAATATTAATTAATTACTTGTGATGACAACATATGTACTCATAATTACGTGTGTGAAGGGTAGCATCACAATAATTAAATAATCTATCAAAGGCTTCCAACCACATCCACCAATTATTAAGTGACCATCTTTTATTTTCAAATTATTGACTTTTGACATTTTTGTAAGAGTGTGGTACACATGCACCTCAGTGCTTCACTGCTAACCACCTCCAAAAATAAATAATAAATAATAAATAATAAATAATAATAGTAATAATAGTAATAATAATGTTTTGGAAAAAAAAGATTGAAAATAATTGAAACAAAAAGAAAATATCTTTATGTTTATTTTTATTTTGAGAAAACAGAAAATGATTTAACTTCTTATTTCTAACTTTCCAACCAAATACATTTTTTTTTTGGACTAGTTTATTATATTATAAATGTATTTTCGCTATTCATTCAATTAGTAAATATTTTGTTAAATGGAGCAAATGATCGATCTATGTACCCTCCATAACGTATTGTCTCCCTTCCATGGCCCCGAAGTCACTGGCGCACACTACCTTTTTACACACTCCAAGAACAATGTCGAGAGCATATTTGTTGCAGAAGATAAGGTTTCTAAAAAAACAACAGATATGCCATTTCTATGAGGAAAGAAAATAGAATATGAAACCTTTTTTCAAAATTAATCATCAGATACCTTTCATCATCATGAGAGAAAGTGATGCATATAAAAAACAGAGAGAGATGGTATTTCAAAATGGCTACTGTATCTTGTGCCCTAGTTGGGTTTTGTTGAAAAGACGGAAAACCTAATTCCTATCCTTCCCTTTTCTTTTGCTATGGTGGCAAGCAGAGCTTGGAAGTTGGCACAGAACATGGCCAATAATATGAACTCCAGTTATTATCCCCCACCTTTTGGACCCATGAGCATTGGACAACTCCTAGCTCCACTCAAGGAGAGATACTCGTACGTGTATGCCTTTGCGAGTATACAGACTTCGAGCTCGGCCTGAATATTTTAAAGCACTTTTATCTCAAAATATGCATAGAAGCAAACCATTGAACCTTTTCTTTGTCAAGAAGTTGCAACCCGTAGGTAGCTGAGCTTTTCAGCTCTTGAATTTGTTTTTTAATGGAAATTAGTAGGAGTTCTTGAATTTGTCAAGAAGTTGCAACCCGTAGGTACAGCTGAGCTTTCAGCTCTTGAATTTGTTTTTTAATGGAAATTAGTACGAGTCTCTAAGAAACATATCGACTCAAAAATTTAAATTATTAGGTGAAGTTTCAATCATCAAGGCTCTGATACCATGTCAAAAAATCATCTCAATTCAAAAACTTAAACTGTTAGGTGAGGTCTCAGGATATAATTTATATTATTTTCTAACAGTCTTCTCAAGAGCTACTAGAAACTTACTCGATTATTAATTTTAAAATTTATATAATTAATTGAAATACATGTAAATTAAACTAAATATTAAAAAAAAAAGAAGCAATCAACATGAGAGCAACTTCATCGCCAAATCTCCTAAAAAAGAGCTAGTGGTAGAAAAATTCAATCGCGTCATAACAATGAATTGCTTAGGTCATTCTATTGAGAGAGTGTAATGAAATTACAAGGAATTAGCTTTCACAACATTATCTTTCATAACTCCGTACTTATTTTTGTTGTCGCAATCTAATGTAATAGCAAACACCTCCACAAGTACATAGCAATAGAAGTAGGAGTAATTGTTACATCAACTTGATCATATATATTGATTAATTATATGTTTTACACTGGTTAAGTTATTTGAATTTTATTAAAATTTCGATTAATTGTTTCAATTTTTATTTAAGATCGGTGTTAGTAAGAATTTATTTATTTATTTATTTTTACCAAAGAGATGTTTGAAGTCAATATTTATTGAGAAAAGGAAATGTCCTTGAATTTAATGTAGGATTATTAATAAAATTGTAAGTAATTGATCCTAGATTTAAAATATTATATAAAGTACTCTACCTTTATAACTTTTTAGCACCGTGTAAGATGAACTGATGACAAAAGCATTGCGAATACAATGAGGTGTGGAGTTAACATTCGTTAAATTGGATCAGAGTGATACAGACATACCAGAATCTATGAAAGGATATCATGTTAAATCTTTCAGACTTTGAACAAGGATGAAGAAAAGGCACTCATTGGAGCATTGATTCGCATGGTTCATCATGAAAAACAAAAACATTGCTAGATACCTCAACATACTCAATACTCAAGAGGGTCCCCAAGTCCACTAAAATGCCCCAAAAGAGGAGGTGAGCATGGGGAGACACCGGCCTATGATCCGGCAACCGCCCCAGTATCACCTTACCTTTGTCACATATTATATATAGAATGCTTCATTTCATGTATGGGACGTGGTGTCCTTATTAACTGCCACATTCCTTATCTCAGGAGGAAATAAAAGTGGCTGACAAATCATGCATGCCTTACCATACCCAAATAGCTTATTTTCCAACTCCTTTATCTACCAGCATGCAATGTCTCATAGTTATGATTAGATGTTTGACCCGCGCTATA
>Ga0325411_1008758_pt1 | contig 10904 bp, 7 predicted proteins | sample PopdelMetagenome_13_FD_206181 | JGI IMG/M metagenome (GOLD analysis project Ga0325411, IMG submission 206181) | Populus deltoides microbial communities from Bellville, Georgia, United States - Xylem-PdIQD-R4 | ecosystem: Host-associated > Plants > Phyllosphere > Stem > Wood/Secondary xylem...
TCTCCTGTTTTTTTTTTTTTTTTGGGGGGGGGGGGGGGCCCCGCTTTTCTTCAAGTCATTTCCCATCTTTCCCAAACCTCTGATCCTCAACAGTTCCTTTAGCAGATTTTATGTGGAATCTGAAGGGCACTCCATAGTTGAAGCTGTGTGGTCAGAGGCTCTCAATAAGTCTAGCATTAATCTTGCACAGTAGTAGATCTCAGAAGACCACATCTCTGCATATTTGTTTTTTGTGGTACCACGTGGCTTAGAAGATTTTTTGGGGCTATGCTGTTTTAGCAGTGATTATGTTAGGATAAAGAGAGATGCTAAAATTTCAAGGAACATTTCTCTTTTTGGTCATGCGGGACAGGACAGCGATACTAAATGCTCTTTATTTTGAGAGTGCTTCTTTTCCATTTTCCAGATTGTTACCCTTCAGAAGTAGAAATTCCTTTTCTGCTTGCCTCGATAGTATTTATACATTTGTTTATTTCCAAACATCTTCATTTAATGTATTGCATTTTGAAGTTTATGCCGAATGTTTTGTCTCACTTGTGTATGCATGTGGTTTCCATGTTGAAACATTTTGTAATGTTGGTTGACTGCCTTTTTGAATTGTTATGATTCACTGCTGATGATTTGATTATGGAAGAATCCACCCCTGTTATTACTTACTAACCCTTCCACGATGAAATTTCACAGGATCGCAGTAGGGTTTCTGAGGTGGTTATTGAGCAGATAAGATCACTAAACCACCTTGATTTCGAGCTATATAAATATGCTCAGGAGATCTTTGCAAAGCAACACAAGCATGTGGTGGAAAAGTTGTCTAGTATGGTAAGCATCTCTTTCAGAAATGTAATCTATTCCATGTTTCTGCTGGTGTGCACACTTAATCATGCTGGTTATTGCTTCACCTAAGAAAATATTGACTGGTGAAACTTCTGTAATATTGTGATGCGTGTTTTAACACTCTCAGTGCTCTCTTCTTGACGCTCTCCCTTTCTCTAACCCATGCTCATCGATACTTATTTTCTTTGTATTTTTTCACCTGCTTGTTACACCAATATCCTGTTCTGTTATAGGTTTTAAATATGTGATGACTTATCAGGATGCAGTAACTCCTGTTGTAGTTTTGTGAACAGAAAACTCCAACAATACTCTTTTTTAGCTGTTCATATCTCTCAACCTTTTTTAATGGTACGCTGTCCTGTGGTATTTATGAAGAGTATTGCTATTTCAGCTACCCATGGTCCTTTTTGAAGAAGCTTTTGAAGATAGTTTTCTGTTCTTGGTACTGGACAACATATAGTACTTGAAAATGCAATCTCATTCCATGCTCTGGATATGCATCTGGCAGTTAATTAAAGATGCCAGAAAGCACAATCACAAGGCGTAGAACATTAGAGAAACACCAAAATCAGGTCTTTATAGCTTTTCACCACCCAAGAAAGAGCAGGGATGGTTAACAGTATCTAAACATTCTTTGCACGAAAAGCTATTTGTCATATCTTATAATCACATTTTGAGGAACAGCTAATTAAGAACACCTCCAAACAGGCTTAAGCTGTTTGGTTACTATCAGTTTTAAAACTTTTTCTTTTGTGTTTCCTGGTGTTATTCCGACATTTTTCTTTGTTTTTCATGGTCATCTTTAAACAGCTTATGGGGTGAAGGTGAGGTGCTTTATATGCCGTGTTTTTTTTTCTACTGCAGGAGTCGGAGAGCATGTTCAACAACCCTGGTGGGATCACGATGTGGAAATTCTTTTCATCAGCCATGTGCATTGTCGTCCTCCTTGCACTCCTTTTCCTATTTGTAAATGCAAGAAGAAGAATGTCGAAAGTTAAGATATAAAACATCACTTTCTACTGGTTTAGAAATAGAAGATATCCATTGGCCAAAACGGGAAAAAAAAGGCTCCTGTACACTGGATAGGAAAGTAGGTTTCGTTCCTATGCCTCTCGTTTACTTGAAGTTCGATCAACGATGGACCGGTTCATTTTTTTGATAGGGATGGCTTGCTGATGAGATGTTATAAATTTTGTTTATCCAGCTCCCACTCTTTTTTTTTTCTATTTTTTTTGTATTTCCTCAGAAATCCAATGCCCTCATTGGTCCTGTTCATCTTTTGTTTTGTCATAATTATTGAATGTTCAAGCTTAAATGAGTAATTGGCAAACCCTAAATTCGAAACTTGTGAGTTGTGAAAGGATGACACAGGACAGCTGAAATCATGGCGCACATGATTCGGAAAATCTGAAATTATCATCTTTTTTTATCCTTGCCAAAATGACCATCATGGGCACTCCAATTTTCACAATTTAAAAAAACGAGAAAGAAAAACAGAAATATTAAAGGACAACGATTTTATTAATCTTTTTTATAAAATCCTTTTCTAAAATAATGTTAAGAATGCACATTTGAATTAAGCTATGATAGGCTAAGCTAAAGGTATTTAATGGATTATTTTAGATTGACTCATAATTAGGTCCAATATCCTACAGTAACTTGGGTTAATTTATATCCTATATTAACTTAGTTAATTTAAATCATCAATGATGTTATTTTGTTTTTTTAAATAAAACTAGGTTTTTACTAGATCAACCAGTGTAGGGTTGACCAGCTAGGACAATTAGGTCATGTTATGGTTTTAAAACCTGATTTGGGATTGACTTGAAGCAACGATCAGGTCACGAGTAGTTATGGTAGACTCGATTCAACATATTTTTTTTTAAATCAAAATGATGTTATTTTGATAAAAAAAATGAAATAAAAAATCAACAAGTTAATGATCAGTTTTTAACCGTGTCAACTTGAATTTTTAACCAAATTACTTGAGTTCTTTTTCTTTAACCTAGACTGGTCCAAATACTAGGTTCTATGTTGACTAGGCAAACTTATCCAGGTTTTTAAACAATAAATTATGCTAGATCAACTCATTTATTTTAATTTGAAACTTAAGTTAAATGACAACTTGGATTAACAAGCTATTGGCTTCACTCGTCAGGCCAACGGGGCTTAAAAATATCTTGTTTTTAATAGAGAAAAAATGGAAAAGGGTTTTCAAACAAATAAATAACATTGACCATCATCATCAGTAATTTACTAGTACAAATAATGGTGGGTCATGCTCCCAACAACAAAGAACATGGTGCCTGCCCATCATCTTCCCGAATCTAATCTAATCATTGGTGTTCTCTCAAATCAAATCTTAACCATAATGATTAATATATACAACTCCAATTCTTTTATTTTTTTTCTATTATCATATGTTTGTATGGGGAATTGAGCAATTAGAATAGATAGTAAAGAAAAATAAAGGAATTAACATAAAAACAAAAAGTTTTAGCGAAATAATATACTTTTAAAAGTTGCAGTTCAGAAACATTACATATAATTTATGCTGTGTTTCTAAACCGTGATATTAATTAAATATTATGGCTCTGAAATACGACATGAATTAAATTTCAATTGCCATCCCAGCTATTCTATAAAAATCCAGCATCAAGATTCTTCTATGTCTAAATCTAACAAAAAAATAAGTTTTTATGAAATTTATTATTTAGTTTGTTAATCTTAAATTTAATTTAGCTAATGATTTTAGAGAATAAGAAATTTTCTAATTTTAATAAAATTTAGGCATAATTTCCCCTATTTAGGAATTATAACTAGAATTTTGTCACGTTTAAAAATATCTGCAAAGAACCACAATAACTAAATACAATAAATTATCACATTTCATAATCACTGATCTCAAAAATGAAAACAAATAAACATATATACATGCAAAATGAATATGAAATACTTAAATAATATAACATTCTAATAACTGAAATCCCAAAATATGGCAACACAACCCAATCTACGTCTACATCGTCTACTAGATGATCTAGGCTCATCAATAGTACGATTGCATCCTGCTCCTGCTTTAGTGGCCTTTTTCTATGCCACAACATCATCAAGAGTTAACCTCAGTCCAAAGTTATCAAGTCCACTATGGAAAACATTGAACCACCGAGACACATAGGTGTATCTTTCATGTTCTTCATCAATATTACAAAGCACAGATACAACCTCTCGACCCTCTCGTAGCAACAATCAATATAATATTAATAAAACATTAATGTTAAATTAAAAGATCAATAAATAAAATGCATTGTATAAAATATATTAATACTAAAGTGATTTGATTACTTATAATATTAATCATTTAACATCCTTATTGGATATGTTGCTTGTACTGCATGTATATAGGTGGAGGAACCTCCTTAAGATTCAGTGTATTGACTCGACGTGCGGTACCCATGTATCAAATCATATACTCCTACTTTGTAATCACATGATGTGTCTGTAAATATCTCATTTATTTGTACATCACACTCTAATATATAAGCTCCATAATGGTTTAACCAGTTGTAATCATCATTTTTACCCTAATGATTCATGGCGTGCAACGCATCACTCGTATCGATGTTGATTTAAATGAATTGTTTGTAGTTGAACGGTCGCATTACCTGATCTAGGTAATGTAGCTCAATCATCTTAAAAAATATTAACGGGACCATTGATATTCATATGTCCTTCCCTCTAGTGCAAATAGTTGTAGCAACTACCAATCTTTCATCCTTATAAGACGCTCACATGACCTATAAAAGATAAGTATCTTAAATATTAAACAATAATAACTTGGTAAAGTTAAGTTTTTTCTTTAACAAATGGTTCATAAAATACCTGGATGGGTTGCCACCTATTTAGCTCACTCTGATAAAATGATAACACGTGTTGAATTATTATCAAATACTCTACTAGCACACCATATAATATCACAAATATGTCACTTTAATTTTATTTTTAAGTTATAATTAGACAATATATATGCAGATAATTGTAATGCATGCATCATAGTGGGAGCTGAAATGTAATTCCTATAGTCTGGACAATCATAAGTGGCAATCTAGGCATTTGGGACCAATCCACATGAAGATACTTACAGGACCATAAATGTTATTCAACAAAAAAAATATGTTGTTTATTTCGTGTTAAAAATAAATATTTAAAATGTAAATAGTTATTTTAAACTCTTTAATTCATACTTATAGAAGTAACAAACATCCCCTAACTTGTTTGACCATCTTCATGCATACAAGACATAAATATTTGTATAGGTATGCTAAGGCACCAGATCCCCAGCTATATATGGGAATGACATCAAAGTCATCAAGAAGTGTCAGATAAATTAAAGAGATATATCTTCTCGTGAGGTATGTGAATAATACAACTCCAAACAAATACAATATATATGCTCTAGCGTACCTACTTAACATATTAAAATTATCATATTAATTCACATATACTTAACAAATAATCAACATATTCAAATCATAATTTAATGGATATGTAACACCACACCCCACTAGCAAGATATTGTCCGCTTTGGCCCGCGGACCTCATGGATTTGTTCTTGGCAGCCACGTATGGCTTCAAAACATGTCTTATTAGTCAAGGTGAGTATGCTCATATAAGGCCTTCTTCCAAGTCCTCACCCGTCAATATGGGATATTACAATCCACCCCTCTTAAGGAGCCCGACAATCCTGTCGGCACCATCAAACAACCAGTGAGTTAGGCTTTGATACCAAATGTAGCACCCCACCCCACTAGCAAGATATTGTTCGCTTTGACCCATGACCCTCACAGATTTGTTCTTGGCAGCCATACATGGCCCCAAAACGCATTTTACTAGTCAAGGTGAGCATGCTCATATAAGATCTTACCCCAAGTCCTCACCCGCCAATGTGGGATATTATAGGATACCTCCACAAGACCTCATCGTTAGCATTATTTGGTGATATGGTAAATGTCTTCTCAATCTATTTAAGACGTATGCTACCCCCCTTCACTTTAGAAGGAAGGGGTGTCAATCCAAATACACGCTCGCATAACATAATCTAATTACACACATTAGTAGATGTGATTGTCCGTTCATTAATAGAAAGTCCAAGCAAAACTATAACGTCTTGTAGTGTCAGTGTCATCTTCCTATGTTTAAGATGAAATGTGTGTGTCTCATGTATCCATCGCTCAATTAGTGTATGGATCAAGTCATAGTCAAGTTTGATGTGCTCTAAACAATTGATGTATAAAAAAATAGTTTGTAACACATGGCTTAACTCGCTCATGTAACTTCATCTGCTATAAGTTTGGCAATAAATCATATTTCATCTTGCATAACAATTTAAAATATAATTTTATAAATATATAACACATTGAATGTTAAGTAATGAAAATATGTATTGAAATTAAAACATACTTATAATCCCAATGAAAACATCTTCTGATCAATATTTATCCTGCAACCGCAAGATAAAAGTGTCAATGAGCCCGATAGGCATGTACTATGAATCAAACTTTCCATGCAAATAGTCATGCTTTCTAAAAATGTCAACATTATATTATGGCTTCCCAACATGAGAAGAAGATTCGCTACCTTGCATATGCAACATCCTATGTAAATGTACCTATGTTTAATGTGAAGTTAGATAAGTTTAATATACTTTTTAAAAAATATCATAATATACTTTAACAAATATTTGTTTTTTCATACATATGTTGTCAAATAGAACATGTTTTCTTATTATGACATGTTTCTTTACATGTCATATCTATAATATGCATGACCATCCTTTGCTTCCGTCTTGTTATGCAAACGAGTAGACATTCGTTGACCATGCCTGAGTTTCCATTTAGATAAGTCTGCTTCAACTCAAGATCTAGTGTAATCATTTCATTCTAATTGATCTAGTAGTGGATAAAATGACATTTTATATAATGATTTGTAGCTCTAAACCTGGTAATGATCATCAATAAACTATGTAAAATCTAAGTAATTCTTAGCACAACATGCAAGAATATGTGAATATGGATGTTGGAATGTTTGTTGTTTACCATATGTCCATGTTCTACCATTCAATATGATTACTTGTCTAACTTCTTTTACAACACCCGGTTTAATATGGGTGTTGACCTGAAAAACTTGTTGTTCGGAGTCGAACATTGCAATATGATATCTTGATTTATCCCTACTTATTGTCAATTCAACCTGAATTAATAGGGGTGAAATTATTTCACATTGAATAAAATCATTTGATTCACGTCTCTGCTTAACCCAATAACTATTACACTTAAAATGTTAATTACACTAGAGTTGAAACACGCATTGCACAAGCACCTTTTAAAATATGATTAAATAATTATGAAAGATTAGTTGTCATATTACCATATTAGTGACCACCATTATAACATAATACCCATTTCTCTTTTGGTTCACATTCAAGTCATTATTGATATGTTGGGTCCAACTTACATATTCTTTCATAATATTGATGGTATCCTATAGGTTCAAGCTAAATTTATATTACTCTATTCTTTATGCTTGCATGTCTATCTAATATTATATATATACATGTTTTATCATCGATAACATATCTCTATAAGCAAAGCAAAAATCAGCACCAGCAGTTTTTATAAATGGGTTAATTCAGTCCATAGGGATAAATCCATTTGGGTTAACTACTCAGAACTATTTAAACGCATGTAAAGCCTAGATTTTGAAACCTTTGATGTATAATACTTCTGAACATTTCAATTTAACAAGTGAAAGAGATTCTTGCATTCTTTGGTTCTTGGACAAACTAAATCTGACTTATTGGAGATTAACTGGCTTCATTGCGTCATTCAACCTCATTCAGACCTCTTTTGGCTTTCTAAGATTAGATCTTATTTTTTATTGCGGGTTACGTGACTACATGATGATGAGGTTCGCTGATGCCTTGGGGTAGGTTTCCATTATGTCACGCTCCTATCATACCTCTTATGGCTTTTCGAGATCAGATCTCAATCTTGATTGTGGTTTGCATGACCACATAATCATGAGGTTCATATCAAGAAGATTCTAAAGGTTTTTTTTATGTTGACTACGTGATCATGAGGTCCATATCATTTGGTATCAAAGCCTGACTCCATTATTCAGGTTATATCCTTATGTTAATTTTTTTTTTATCTTGTTCTGCATCAATTCTACTTGTTTTTATACATGTTGATGTGGATCAACCCACGAACATCAAGGATCCATTACACATTTCAAATGGACCCATCATAAGGTCCAAAACAAATGTATTAAAAAAAACATTGAATGGACTGGTTGTGCAAGTTTCAACCAAAACTGAACTTGAGGATCTTTTAAAGTATCAAAATGAGGCTTTAGAACATTTAATCCATGTGCACGAGGGACTCAATTTACCCTTATTTGGGCCATGAAGTCTTGACAACAAAGCTGCTAATTTTATATCAGTTTCGGCCAGCCTTATTTTGTGATGTTTCCATTTATTTTGTGGATTCCTAACTAGTTTTGAATTTTCTATTATGTTTGGAAACATTAATTATTATTTTTCAAATATTAGGATTTATTATTTTTATTTTATTTTTCTTATCAGGTGAAAAGAAAACACAACAAAGAAAACAAAGAAATTCAAGCTGACTTAGGAAACACTTGTGGTGGCAAAGTGGAGCATTAAAAGCAACATCATTTTCCTTCCAAAACAAGGATAGATACAAGATTAAGATCGTAATCTTTTTCTAACTTGAAAACCAAATCGGAAAAAACTTCTATTTTAGTTCATAGGATTATTATACAGCATTATAGACTATAAATAAGTCTTGTATCAATCTTGCAATGTTTTTTCTTTATTCTTCTCTTCTCATGGTAGAACAAGACTTAGACTTATATGCTTTATTTTTATTTTATTAGTTACAGCCCAAGGTTTATTTGAGCTTATTTAATACTTTGTTTTCAATTAGGATCCAATGTTTATTTATATTAGAGTTTGGACTTACTAGTAAAGGTTTCGGGTCAGTTTTAGTAAGTAGGTTAATTCAGTTCACAATGATAGATCTATTAGGGTTAATTTCTCGAAACTATTTTTTTTCCTCCCCAAATAGCCAATTACATATTTCATAATTTCATTTTTTTCGTTTTAATATTTTTTTCATTTAATTAATATGAAAAAATCAATTGCTTAAAATAAATAATAAAGTATTTTATATAATTTAATAATTTATAATAATTAAAAAAGAAATGAATTAGAGTAAAATATTTTTTTATGAATTGAAAATTAATTAACTACAAAAGGATTTTTATTAAAAAGTATAAAAGGATTTTGTTTTTTACCGAATGAGTGAATTTTTTAACATTATGAAAGAAAAAAAATATTTGTATTGAAAAATTAATATAATATTTAAAACATCTATAATATAGAGAAACAAAAATTAATCATGCTCTAAAAGATTGGATTTAATAGTATAATAATAAGGATTGAATGATAACACACACATTTGTGGTGAAATTATTATCTTACTTTTTTTTAACTATGTTGATATTAACTATATGTTGGTGCAAATAATTTATTTGACATATGATTGGTTTACTTATTTATTTTATTATTAAATAAATTTAGAAAATGATTACAAATATTTATAACATGATTTTGATGATTGAATAAATTGCTATTTTAAATAGTTAAAAAAATAAATGATCATTATAAACTAAAGTAAATTCTCTATTTATTATTCCAAAATTACAAATTTGATGGCAATACATATTTGTAATACAATAGACTTATTCACTACAATAAAAGAGATGATGTTTATATTATATACTACATAATAATTCATTACAATAGTGTTTTGTTTTTACCTTTAACTTTTTTTGTAAAAAAAAATCTATATTTTTTTATTTAATCCTTTAATATTTTATTTATTTAATATTGAGCTTCATGATTTATGGTGTTTTGCTTTCTATGTGGTTATCACAATCTTATAACCCGTGTTGAAGGTTTAGTAAGTTAACTTTGTTAACTCGTTTTTTTTTTAATTGGTATTTTTTTTTCAATTTTATCCTTCAACATTAGGTTAATTAAGAATTAAGCTTCATAATTTGTTTTGGTTTGTGTCCCATGAGATTATCTTAGTCTCATGATCTAAGTCACGGGTTTTGTAGATTAACCCATGTTGATTTAGTTCATCTTATTATGTCTTTTTTTAGATCATTTTTTTTAATTCATCTTTCAACAATGAATTGATTAGGAATTGAGCTTTACAATTTATTTTAATTTGCTTTATATCAGGTTATCTCAGTCTCATGTCCCGAGTTGCGAGTTTGACAGGTTAATTCAGATTGACTCGAGTTGTTTTATTGGTTTGCTTTATATGAGTTTATCCTGGTTTTATTATCCGAGTTATGGGTTTGATGGATTATCTTAAGTTGAATTGAATAGTTTTTTTATGTTTTATTTTTTAATTGATTTTTTTTAATTTTATCATTCAACATTAGGTTGATTGGAAATCAAGCTTTATAATTTGTTTCAATTTAATTTTTATGAGATTGTCTTAGTTTCATAACCCAGGTCGTAAGTTTGGCAGGTTAACCCGAGTTGACTCTGGTAATTTTTTTATCTTTTTTGTTAATTGATTTTTTTTCAATTTCATTCTTTAACATTGGGTTTATTAGAAATTTAATTTCTTAATTTATTTTGATTTGTTTTATATGAGGTGAGGTTATTATAATCTTATGATCCAAAGTCATGAATTTAACAAGTTAATTCTAGTCGATCAATGTCAATTCAACATATTGTCGATTCAATATTGTTTTAAAAAAATAATGTTATTTTAGATTTTTTTAGTCAAATTATATTTGTACTGATTATTTAAATTATATTTGAATTTATTAAATGTACTTAGTCACATATTTTTTTCTTCTATTAAATAAAATATTAGCAACGCTTTAAATATTTTATTTCATTAAAAAGAAAAATATAGACCAATAATGTAGCCCATATCAACTAAAACACTAATTGGCTTTTATCA
>Ga0325411_1008759_pt1 | contig 10903 bp, 4 predicted proteins | sample PopdelMetagenome_13_FD_206181 | JGI IMG/M metagenome (GOLD analysis project Ga0325411, IMG submission 206181) | Populus deltoides microbial communities from Bellville, Georgia, United States - Xylem-PdIQD-R4 | ecosystem: Host-associated > Plants > Phyllosphere > Stem > Wood/Secondary xylem...
TCTTATCATCAACAAAATGTTAACATTTTCATTGTTTTGTCCTTCACATTTGTTAAAAAATCAAGTTTTAAAGCTAATTTAGGACTCAATTTATTATACGTGATTACTTAGAGAGCTAATGAGTATGTAGCTCATTGATTTTAGTGTCAACATGATGAACCTATATGCATGTTTTCTGCCTTCAAATATAACTTGATTTTTTGGCAGTAGACTTTTAAAGGCATGGTCACCGAGTATTGGCAAAGCGAACAAATATGTGTACATATGTGAAGCAACCATTGTTCTGCTTGAGATCCTTTTTTCTTTTATTGTTAACTTAATTTGGAAGCTGGGGCTAGAGGTAGGGGGTTTGTGCAGTGAGATTCAATTCCTAGGGTTGTTTTTAAACCCAAAAAAAAAAAAACTTCAAATTGATTTTCATGGTTAATTTATTGTTTATAAAACCCTAATGTAAATCAATCGATTTCGCTTTCTAATTTATTCCTCTTCTTCAAATACTACTGTTATACATCTTCTTTACATTACAAAAACTCAAATATCTAATTTACAACCATTGATTTTTGGGTTTTTCTTAGTTTGGGAACTAGGTTTTTCAAATTGGGTTGAATTTTTGTGAATTGATTTTTGGGATTTTCTCAATTTGGGAACTAGGTTATCAAATATGTGTTCTTGTGGATAAAGTTGAAGATAATGTATCTGGAGTTTTTGTGAGAAATAAATTGTTTTAAATCATTTAGTAGGATGTTCATAATATTGGTTACTCATTGTTGAAAATCAATTTCCTGGATTTTTTTCCCTTCTTGAATCTAATTTCAGATTTCAAATTGAAATTAAGAAAGCTGACACTAAAATCTATTCTGAGAAATATTCAAAGCAATTCTGGAGGAGAAATTAAATGGTTGAAGATGGTGGGTTTTTTTTTTTTTCCCTCTCAATGTAATGGCAAAGTTTGAATATTTGATATAAGGGCACTTTAGTAATTAAATATAATAACAATTATGTGATAATCAAATATTTGATGCTGTATTAAGGAAATATGAATAAAATCTCGAGGAGCTGTGATGAAAAGGATCAACATTGAAAGCCCCCAAGGGATAAGGAAAAGGTTTTGAAACATTGTTTTACCTCCTCTCCGTCTGTCTTCCAATGAGTTGTACTCATTTATAAATATAAAATATAGTGTCACCTAAAGAAAAACAGGGTCCCGTAGCTCAGTTGGTTAGAGCGTTGGTCTTATGAGCCGAAGGTCGCGGGTTCGAGCCCCGCCGGGACCATCGCTTCTGTAGTATATTTTGATTTCCCTAAACTTCTTGTTTTAATAAGATTTTGGTTGTAATGTTTTTAGTTAAGAAATATATTAAAATAATATTTTTTTTATTTTTTAAAAATTAATATATTTAAAAATATAAAAAAAATTAAAATTTAAAAAATTACGGTTTACACCCGTTTACAAATGGTCTAAAACCTCAGGACTAATGATTGGTGAAATCCAGTTAGGTTAGGTGCTCCGGGGGACACCTGATTGCGCAGTCGTTTTAATGTATTTGACTGTTGACCTTCCAAAAGATGAAACACCAGTTTCAGTTTGGTTGAGCAGTCAGTTGAAGGAGAAGAGAAGATAGCACCCATCCCCTTTCCACCTGTTTCTTGCATTGCACTTCACCTTCTACTTCTTAATTAATACTTGGAGTGCCAATATTGATCTCCACAACCCATTCCAACGAAGAATGTGTTGCTTCTCTTTTTGAACCCACCTTAAAAACAAACATGGGTTGTCTCTTCTCTGGTATGTTTGCCACTACATACGTCTAGTTATTTTCTCTCATAAACAAGATCATGTGTTCATGTCAGCATCAACTTATCAATGATTGATGATAGCTATGTTCTAGTGTACTTGTTTATTCTGGCTTATATTAATGAAATCTGTAGTTGATTTGCTAATCATTGATTCTGCTTTGTGTACGTTGATTAAGTTTGCTGAACTAATCATTAGAAATGGAGGGATGTTCTTGATTTTCTATATACATACGCACGCTTAATCTGCTAGAAATAATTAAGCTGATCTATACCAATGGGCTCAGGGAACTGGTTGAAGTCAATTATAAGAACGAGAAAAGCGAAGAAAGATGGATCAAAGAAAGTAAAGGTAAAATTACTCTGGATTCTGATGATTCCTTCTGGTAAGACAGGAGCTGTTGTTTCTTTTTGTAATCTGTTCCTGCATCTCTGTGAGACAGGTACATTCGGCTACCGAAAAGGCAAACGGGTCAAAGGGAAGCTCACCCACCCATGGAGAATCAAGTAATCTTGCCAATGGTGATTTGGAGAGCAATCATGTTGTTCCTGGATTGTCTGCTGAATATATAGCTGCTGTCAGGATTCAAGATGCTTTTCGGGCATACAAGGTACATTTCAATGGTGTGATTATACATACATACATACATACATATATATATATATATATATATAGAAGGAGCATTCATTTTTTATTTTTTTGGACCCATGAATCAACCCTTTGATTATGATAAGAAGAAAATCAAGAACATGGCAGCGACTGCCAGTTTCGTTTCTGCCTTCTTTACAGGACAGCTGCTTATGGCAGTAGCTTCATTTTGTATGCTGAAATCTCCTCCTGCATATAATGGATGAAAAATTTGATTTGGCATAGAAGAAACAGAGAGTGACAACTTCAGACCATTCACTCACTCTCCTCCCTTTTGTGGACAGGTGCAATGGGATTCGTACCAATCTCATAGTTCCTCATCACTGCTCGATAATCAAACTAGCCAAACATACCTTATCATGTAGGATGCTCTTTTTTCAATGTGTTGAGTTGTGTGACTCTTTAATTACCCTTATAGAACCTTGTACCTTTTTCTCCACCGTGCATGTCTAGAAACCTCATACCAACATGAGATGTCTATATTTCTTATTAAAAAAAATTGTGTCAGAATAATTTATTCATTTCTGTGAGGTTCACCATGTTTCATCGATTTAGCCAACATAATTTTGGGATTTCATTTTATTTGCCAGTCCTTTCCCCGGCAGATCGATTTCAAGATTATGGTATCCAGTTGTCTTTTTTTTAGTGATTTTTTTGAGGTTAAACCTGTTTTTTTATTAAAATTTTAATTTTTTTTATTTTAAATCAAAAATTATAGTGGATTTAATGTGATAAAGTTAAAAATAAATTTTAAAAAAATTCAAAAATTATTTTTATATATTTTTAAATAAAAAATATTTATGGTAATTTACGCTACTTGGGCAGACAACATAGATTTTCTTATTTGTCAGGGAGATTTGGTGGTCTGCGGGAGGAAGTGAAGTAGCCTAGAGGGGGGTGGGGACCAAAGAGGCCATAAAGGAAGGATAGAAACTTTTTTTTGTTAACGCTGATGGAATTTCAAGCAATCTACTTGCTTGCTCTCTTGAGCTTATAGCCAATCCAACCATTATAGAAGTTGTACTTTCTGTGAAGTAATAATAGCTTGCTTTTCTCGTTTTCAGGCAAGAAAAGCAGTGCACCGTCTTAAGGGCGCCGTGAGGTTTAATGTGCTGATTCATGGTCATGACACTCAAAAGCAAGCTTCAAGCACATTAAGCCATATTCATTCATGGAGCAATATACAGGCACAGATTAGAGCCCGCCGGCACCATATGGTCACCGAAGGCCGTATCAAGCAAAAGAAATTAGAAAACCAGTTGAAACTCGAGGCCAAACTTCAAGAGATTGAGGTACTAATCACTGTTACAAAATGAAATAGTACAGAAAATTATGTCACAGAAAAATATACTAGAATGTTGCCAATTTTAAGAGGCACCTGACCTGTCAACCAATACAGATCGTGGGTTCCCGCTAAATTTTGTTTAAGATTTTTCCACCGCATTGAAGCGAGTGTCTATGCTAATTTATTGCATTATTCCAAGAAAATGAACTCTTTTTTTTTTTTTTGTTAAAAGATTGTTTTTATTTATAATACAAAATAATTCTTGATGAGTAATGAATGAGCCTGACCCATTCTGTGTGGACTGGTAGCTATTGGCTTTTTTTCTGTGTGAGATGGAGCTATTTGGAAAAAAAAAATGAAATTCGTCCAAGTGGGAAATGTCTTCTAGTTAAGTGGCAGAATTTAATTATACTTTGATCTGATGCATCACTACTTTCCCAGTGAACAGTTATAAAAGAAATTTACAAGGATTCAAGAGAAAAGGAAGTCAGCAGCTACTTTCCTTGTAGTTTGGAATTGTGTTTCAAATAATATTTCATGAAAAGGAAGAATTGCATGAGGTTTGTACAGATACATGTTCTGAGTGAAATTAAATGCATCCAAAGTGGTTAGCTCCCAAGAAAAAAAAAAGAAAAAGAAAGAAAAGGGCAATTAACCATATATGGTTCCCCAGAAGCGATGTTCCCAAAGGAAGAATTTAATGGCGTCCTACCATTATGTATTTTATATGGAATGTAGTTGCAAGCCCGGACCTCTAAATTATTGCACGAAATTTAAGATCCACGGTCCACAATTGCTTGCTTAGCTTTGACTTTGTTGACCAGGTGGAGTGGTGCGGTGGCTCCGATACCATGGAGGAAATCCTTTCCAGGATCCAGCAAAGAGAAGAAGCAGCAGTAAAGCGTGAACGAGCCATGGCATATGCCTTCTCTCATCAGGTCCTTTAACTGTTAACATATTTATTTCCTGTAGTCTCTGGTTCAGTTGGAGGTAAACGTGTGAGCTTAATGTGAATGATTTACAGTGGAGAGCCAACCCTACCCAATATCTAGGCCAGGCCTATTACAGCCTTGGCAAAGAAAACTGGGGTTGGAGCTGGAAGGAGCGCTGGATTGCTGCTCGGCCATGGGAGATTAGGGTTCATGCTGAGCTTCATAACCTCAAGAAAGCTCATCCAAAGCAAGAGAGCAAAACGACACTTCCAACCAAACCTGCTTTGTCAAATGGGAAGGTGACTGCTAAATCTAAAATGTTGCCTAGCCCAGCTGTGGATTGTCAAGCTGCCCAGGTTGCCAGTTCTACAGCCGGCTCGTCTCATCTGCTGATTCCAAGTTGACCTTCGTGATGCTCCCTTCTTGATCCTGTGTCTCTGTATTGTTTATTTTCGGGGTTGGTGTGAGATTGGCATGCAGCGTGTAAAATAAACATATTTTTGCTTACAGTTATTATTAAGTAAATTATCTCAGTAACTAAAAAGATTCATCGAGCAAATTTGGCTTGTTCGGTAATGACAAGAGGCTTCATTTTCTTGCCTCGAAAAGAAGTAACATGGGCATGGAGCTCGAAACCACCGAGGAAGGATGCATTTTAACCGTGAAATTAATTAATGTTCTTAAATCAGCAGGCAACTAGAAGAGCTTCGCACTTTGAGCTAGCTCCTGTGTCCATTATGCATCAATTACCACACCATTCCATTGTTAGTTGTATAGCTAGACAAGAACAAGTACATCCCAACAAGATCTTGCATTCCTAACCCCAATAAATCTGTATTTTTCTTGTAAATCTTAGTTTACTAAGGCGCTATTCAGCATGTTCATCTCATGCGTACCGGTATCCCTGCCAGCCACCCTATGTTATTAGCTTTCAACGAGGTAAAAGAAGGGAATTTGGTGTAGAATTACGCTTATGGCTGTACCTTGCCTTTGCAGTAGTAATTATCAATTCCAGTATAAAGAACACTAGCTAGTAACCAGCAGAAAGTAAAATGTCACCATCTCCATTGAATCCAAGTGTTTCACTTTAATATATTTTGGTTTTTCCCCGGGTGCCAAAAAATAAAACCCAGCTAGGCTGAAGAGATTTTTTTGAGGGACTGAGATTTACAGGGTAGGGGACCGAAGACAGATGGCAAAGCATCGCATTTTTAGTGGTATCCATCTGTGTATTCTTCCATAATTGAGCCTTGCTGTGTTCATGCCATTATGTGCAGTGTATTCTTCCATAATTGAGAGCTTTGCTGTCTTCATCCCATTATTTAATAGTGTATGAAATTGTTGATTCGGTTACTTTTTAAAATATGTTTTATATTGAAAAGTATAAAAATAATATTTTTTTATAAATTTATTTTTGATATCATAACATCAAAATTAATTTGAAAAACAAATTCAAATGCATTTTTCTAACGCAAAAACAAAAACAACATCCGGCATGTGTACGTACACAGCGTAGCCCCACACCACTTGTTCTACCTTCTAAATTTATCTAAGCTTAGGAATCATTGATTACACCAAGAATGGCAGGCCATGACCTTTGGATTCCTCCTCACAGCCTGATCTTGATGTAAATGTATCATCCAGGACTGGAGGGCTTGTATTTCAAATCCCACATCAACAACCTAAGCACAAATAGATCCTCCAATAACACCTGGATCTCTTTCAGGTTGGCTAAATAAGGGAATTCAGATAACTATACTGTTTTTTCTGCTATGAAGAAAATGAGGTTTCCGAGATCTATCTTTGTTTTGCTTCCTCTTATATGATGAACTCTATGTTTTACTTTCAGACACAAGTCTATTCAAATCATACTAAAGAGGCTAGTAAAACAGAATGCATGGAGTAAATGACACTAGAAAACACAATTCTCCACTCAACAGACATAAAGTCTCCATTTCTTTTCCAGCTTCCTATTCTATTCCATTGCAAACAGCTTCTACTGTTGATGGAAAATGACTCATTGTTCGATGCTCCCGAAAATCCAAGCAACGAAAGAGATGTTAAAGATGGTTTATTCTTTCAATTCCTTTTGCAGATTTAAGGAAGTTGTTGAGGCATCAAAAGGCAGAAAAGCAACAGACAAAAACAATCACAAAGGGAAACTCTCTCTCTCATCTACATGAAAAAAAAAATCGACCATGTCCAAACAGAGGAAGTAGCCCGTATCATGTTGCTCCCATTCTTTGACACTAGTTATAAGCAGTTCAAAAGAACAGGATATAGTATTGAGCAAGGGGAAAATGCTACTGCAAAAAGTCTATGTTTGCTGATCTGGGGTTGCCTGTTTTACAGAAAATCATTGAAAGGATAACAGATTATGCCTATCAGGTCTGCTCTAGTTGGGGAAAACACGAAACCATTCATCAAATCAAAGTAGTTCTGCTTATATCAGCAATTCTAGAAAATGGAATCAAATACAACCAAACATCCATGACATACAAAAAGTGTAAACACACAGCCAATCCAACACAAGTTCGAAGCAAAGCTGAGGTATCAAAGCCCTCCCACACATGGAAGCTAAAACAACATCTAGAACGTAATACTAATAAACATCTGATAGAAACTAAACAGACCGGGGATCGAAAAACCTGAAACATCCTCTCAGATCTCTCTCTCTTCCCACGGTATTTGCCATTGATTCACCTTCAAGTCACCAGGCCAGTCTTTGAAATATCTTCTTAGCACCGTATTAGTCTCTCTTAAACAATGAACAAGTCCTGCAAGAACGAGCTAAAATGAAAAAATGATGACATTATATGGATAGAATATATGAAATTGAGAAATGGGTTCTTGTGGTAGCACCTGGTAAAGGTGAAATTTTTGACGTTTTTGCTCGATCAATGGCGAGAATCAGAGGAAGCAGAGGACGGCTTGTTGTGAATGCCGTCGTGCTCCTCATCTTCGCCTTGAATTCGTGCTGGAACTCGAAACCCATAGAACTCACCACCTGAGGCAGTGAATCCAATGCCTGATATTGCAGTTTGCTGATGATAAATTTGTGGAATTTGTTGTTGTTCATGATGATCAGGAGTGATTGCTGGGTCTATCCAAGCACGAACTGAAGGCGTGTTACTGGACTGAAGGGGTCCCCTCTGTGAAAAAAACTGGTTTTGGCCGAAAAACGGCTGTATAAGTGGCGATGGCGACATCGTCTGTAACGGTGGTAGTGGTGTGTTGAAGTAGAATCCTCCGCCGCCGCCGCCGCCGCCGCCGCCAGCTGCATTCCAAGCCACCAAATTTCTTTGGAATCGGTTGGTTTCTGGTGTGTGGTGCTGCTCAGACCACCCACTAGAAGAGCCATCTAGGCCGAGATAATGAGCAGTGGTTCCAGAGAACAACACTTGATGTTCATTTTGAGCTTGATGGCCATGATGGTGTGCTTGATGTTGCAAAAGAATTGGTTCTTGAAATGATTGGAGCGAGAGCCTCAGATCTTGGCTCTGGCTGCTGGTTCTTGACAGCAAATCTGGTGGATAGTTCTGAAACTGTATAGTTGGAGACGATGTCTCCGTAGAAGCACCCATTGGAAAGAAAGTTTTGATTGTGTCAGCAATAGCATCTGAGTCTAAAGATGGTGGCAGAAAACCCGAACTACAGTTGGGATTTTCTGCCATTTGCTGTTGCATATTTTGAACTTCAATTGCTGCTGCTGCTGCTGCTGCTGCTTTTGAAGCGGCAACATTTTCCATGGAAAGCTGATACTCCCTCTCGTCGCTTATGTTTTGTTGCTGGGTGCTTCTTGTTGTAGTTTTACTGGTTGCGCGGGTGAATCCCGCTGTGGTTGGATCCCATGCGGGTAGCTCTGCAAGCTCGTCTATGGAAGCCTTGGCTTTCTTGATGAGCCAATCGACGGCTTTGCTGGGACGGTCGTAGCCTAGGCGGTCCTGCACATCGTAGAACTGGATGGCAGTGTGCGCTGAGAGCCGGACGCGGCGGTCTCTGGGGCCTTTGGCAGTACAGACCTTGCTGTGGCGGTCTTTTCTTCCTGTGGACCGAACAATGTGGCCTCCTTGGACCTCCACAATCTCTCCCACTGTGTTTCTTATCCCCAATCTTGACGATGTTGCTGCTTGGTGGTGGCTCTCTCCCATTTTTCTTGCATATTCGAGGCCTTGCTCTTGAAGAGTTGAAGATGAAGAAGACAGGAAGTAAGATCTTTTCTTGGATGGTTGTAGAGGAGACTGCTGCTGTTGCTGTGTGTCTAATCTTTGATATAAGAGTTGGTTTTGATCTTGTTGGGACTCTGTATTTTGGAGATATTGATGGTGGCCAAGAAAGGGTGGCACTTCTTGTTGATGATGATATTGATGCTGTTTGGGTGATTGATGATCTTGTTCTTCTTCTCCTTCTACATGTCTTGAATTGAGAACTATGTTTTGAAGTTGGTGGTGATGGTGGTGATTCCTTCGAGGATCCAGTCTCAGACCCTTGTTCTTTGTCTGTTCCAGCTTTTATTGGATAACACTTTTCTTTAATGGGTGGGGGTTGTCTCTTTACCACTCTCTCTAATTTGCTGCTTCCTAGTCTCTTCTTGTTGCTTGTGCAACTGCTGCCACCACTCTGATACCTGATGCTGCTGCTTCTGCTGCCTCTCCCAAAAGGTTCTGCCATTCAATATTTCCACTTCCATCAAACCCAACATCACCTCCAAAATAAAATAAAAACTCTTAACCTAAAACTGAAAACCAAGCCTGAAAGCCTATGCCTGCTCTATGGGTAGCCTAACCCATCTCCTCTTCCCTTGACTCTCTATCTGCAGTTAGCTAGGCTTTTGATGGTTGTCCTTCTCTACGCAGCACCACACAAGGGTAATACGGAAAACAACCTCCGGAGAAAGAAGACCCAGAACAAGCCACACCCCCGAATTCTCAAGAAGGGTCTTCTTGGGAAATCTCCTGCGGTTGTTTCATCGTTTTGTATGGGAAGAGAGAGGGGAAAGGGTAGATATGGTGCTATGGAACAGTAAATATACGGGCTATAGCTAGCTGGGGAAAGATAAATTCTTTCTTCCTTTCTTGACCTATAAGAAGAGGAGACCTTGATGATGCCACTGGTAAGTGTGGCAGTGTTTGGTCAGAAATGAGATTAAAGATCTCTGTGACCTCATCACTGCGTCTGCTGCTGCTGTTCTTTCTACCACAAGACGCACAAGCACCAACCAAGAAAGAGCTAATGATTCAATCAACAAGTCTCCAAGCCTCAACTTTATTTTACCCCCTCCTCTCTCTCTCTCTCTCTCCACCCTTTTCTTTCAATGTTTGGTATGTTTCACTCTCCAATTCGGTTCTTTTAAGATTTGTTTTTACTATTCCTACTTGACCTGGTTAGAAGTTAGAACCGTTGGTTGTAGTTCAAAGGGAGTGGTGCGTCTCTCTCTCTCTCTCTCTCTCTCTGGTCTGGATGCTTTGAGAGATTAGATCCTTTATATGCCAACACAGCTTTTGAAAGTGACCCTCCCTTACAGCTTTTCCTCTGCTCTCCCTCTCTTTATTGCTTCGCTCAAAAGGAACAACACCATCTTCCACCCCATCTTTTTCTGATTGGATTTCTCATACATGGCATCTTGACACCCTGTATTTTTTTTTATATATTTTTCCCCAAATTATGTTTCTCTCGATTTGTTGTTCTCCTTTTTCTTTTTTCTGAATATTATTTACGTAGCCATGTGTTTTCTAAATTACTTATAAGTCCAGGTAGAGGTAGAAAATCCAAAGGGAAGAACTGACTGTACTTGAACTGGAGCTGTGGTACTGTGGTCTTTGAGCTGTAATCATTCAGCTTAAAGTTTCATGATTCAATAATAAAAGCCTGGATTTTTAGCTACTATAATCTCAAATAATTAAAGAGGAAAAATCTATTATTGGGGCCGTTCAGAAATTCATTCTAAGTGATTGCGACTAAAAAGATAAGCTTTATAGATTATGTTTTATTACTTCCTCAGCTTGCAACAAGCACAGTAATTACAGTGTCTTCAAGTAACTGTAGAAAGCACCAAGGCAAATCGTTTTGGCTTTCTTTGATTAATGATTTATCATTTTTCTTGAGTCTTTGTTGTTAAATTATTTATGGAAATCCGAGTTTTGGTTATTTGAATATTTACAAATAAGCAAAATTTGACTTTGAAAACTATTTAGAGCTCATTTATCCTTGTAGATGCGTTTGTGTCTCTACTAAATGCATTGT
>Ga0325411_1008762_pt1 | contig 10901 bp, 5 predicted proteins | sample PopdelMetagenome_13_FD_206181 | JGI IMG/M metagenome (GOLD analysis project Ga0325411, IMG submission 206181) | Populus deltoides microbial communities from Bellville, Georgia, United States - Xylem-PdIQD-R4 | ecosystem: Host-associated > Plants > Phyllosphere > Stem > Wood/Secondary xylem...
AATTCGAGGTGTAACAGTAAAAACAATTCTTAAAATAAACGTGGTTAACGCTAGAAAAAACTGGAGGTTTCCAGTGCATAGAAGATTTTGGACAAATCATAAGATATTGCCCTCCATTTATAACTAACACTTCATTTTGGTCCCTCTTTGTTTTACCATTCATTTATCTCAACGGCTTTTATTCCCCATTAGAGAAGTATGATATTTACATATTTATTACCCTCATGTGCTTGCATTCCTTGACATTTTGGACAGGATGATTTTTTTTTATATAAAAAAGATTTATCATGATTGGATTAGTAAAAAAAATCCAATAATGTGGATGAGATTCCCTGATGAATACGATAGTTGGGGTTTTCAAAAAAAAAATAAATATTGTTTTATATTAATTTTTTATATAATTTTTATTTAAATTTAAAATACTTACAATCATATATGACGGGCTATATTTTATTAATAATACTAAATATATTACTGATTTAAAAATAGAAAAGTCAAAATATGTATGCTTTAACATGTATATTATATAGTTATATAAGATTGCATATGATTAATATCTCATAATAAAAAAGGATAAATATAAAAGAGATAAAAACTTGTTTGGTTTGGTTGAAAAGATAAATATATTTTCATCAAATACATGTTTATGTGATAATTTTGGTACTTTAAAAATATAAAATATAAGGAAACATGTACTATTTCTATCTCTTCTATTTCTAGATAGTACATTGCACCAATTAGGATAGGCGGGGGTTGCTATTGGTGCAATTAGGAGAAAAGGATTAAATTGAAATTTTAGATATACTCAGAGGGTACGTTTATAGTTTCCCGAAGATAAACATCTTCTCGCCGTGTGCGTGTTTCTTTAAAAAATTACTGTACTTATCCTTTTGGCGGTTAAAATGAAACTAGCCGTTGTAGATGGACACGTGGCGAGATATGAGTCGATTTAGGAAGCAAGTTGTGAGTTGCTAACCGATGACGAAGCTATTTGGTCGGTCTAAGTCGGCTGCTTCGTCGGTCCCTTCTTCAACACGTTTTGTCCAGTTTTTTAATTTTTGGTGGGCTGGGTGTTTGTCTAAAACGACAGCTGGCCAGTCTGTAATATATAATATTTCGGGTTTCTATGTTACGTGGAGGAGTGTTATTGGTTAGTTGATGTGGTGATTTATGGGTGATGGATGAGTGGTGGAAATTTGGTGAGGAAGTACACACGAGAAGGGTGTTGAGTAGTTGAGCGCTGGCCAATGGTTTGTCTGACTGGAGTATTCTAATTTCTAAGAGGGCGGCTGACTGATGATGGTCAGTTGCAGGTTTTGCACGGTAGCAATCTGTCGTGAGTCAACGACACGTCAATCCTACGGCTTTTTGTTTACCAACAAGGACTAAATCCAGTAGAAAGTAGCTCAAAGGACACATCATAAAGATTATTGGCATGAGGTACAACCAAGCACACGGGGGCTCATAATATTATATAATAACATTGGTGTTCTTTATTTTGTGTTTTACGATACTTCTTAAAAATAATTTTTATTTTAAAATATTAAAATATATTTTTTATTTTTTTAATATTAATATCAATACATTAAAATTATTATAAAAAATTAAAAAAATATTAATTTAAATTTTTTATAAATCAAACGCAAATTTAAATACAATATACAATAAGTTTCGGATGTATTATGTAATTAAATTTCACTCTGAGAATACAGTAGCTTTTATTTTTAGTTGTTTTATAAATTTATCTTGAAAAAATATTAAATTAATATATTTTTTAAAAAATTTTAATATCTTAATATTAAAAATAAAAAATTATTTTAATATAATTTTAAACAAAATCTACAAAAGATGTACGGAGATCCTAAACACGCATGGAAAGTTAAGAAAACACACGGGTTGCAAGCAAGTTTGTTTAGGTAAAATCCAAAAGCTTAACCTAACCTAACCTCACCAACTACAAGAACACTAACCACAAGGACACTTCAAAGCTGATAAAGCTAAATTGATTATCTGAAACACATCGGTTTGAATTGATTTTTGATTTAGTTATGTTCTAAATATCTTAAAGCTCAAGCCAAAGCTAAAACCAAAGCCAAAGCCAAAGCCGTCCAAACAAAAGAGTTCTTTACTACAAATTTGTAAAATAAAGGTAAAGCCGTCCAAACTTAGATAATGATCACTTAACAACAAGTAATGATCACTTAATTGACATGGTCTATGACCGAAACTAAAAGTTGAATTTAATTTTTATTTGTCATACAAGTTGAGTTTTTTTTTTTTCACCACGCTTATGATTTTTTTTAAAAAAAATTTAAATTATTATTATTTTATTTTTTAGATCGTTTTGATGTGTTGATGTCAAAAATAAATTTTAAAAATAAAAAAATATTATTTTGATGCATTTTCAAGTAATAAAATACTTTAAAAAACAATTTCTATAAACAACACGCACTTAGATAATGTTTGTTTTTGCGATGTGAAAAAATATGAAATTTTGTTTTGTTTCAAATAATTATTTGATGTTTTTATATCGTTTTGGTATGCTGATTTAAAAAATGAGCTTTAAAAAATAATTTTTTTTAATTTTGATATATTTCCAAGTGAAAAGCATTTTGAAAAGCAACCACTACCACAATGCTAAACAGTACTTTAGTCTCAATTTGGAACTAGAGTGGTGTCTTGCGTTATGCCGCGGGCCAAAAAACATGAAGCTCAGTTGATTGATAATAAAGAAACAAGAAACTCTGACTTTACTGAATCCGATAAACTCGGATAATTTCTCAAACTTGCAACTTGAGAAATTCTAAACTTAGATTTAGTTAAGAAAGCTTAATTCTCAACTAATTTAATATTGAAAGATGAAATTAAAAAAATTATCAATTTAAAAAAATTGCTAAAGTAAAGAAAAATAGCAATCAAACCAATGAAGATCAAATCTAATATAAACAAGAACTGAAGGAGAATAAAGTCATAAAAAATTCAATGTTAAAATTATCTCAAATAAAATAAATATCATTCAAAAGAATGAGGAACAAATCTAATAGAATAAAAAGTTGAAAAAAAAAAATCTAACTTTATAAGTTTAAAATAAAACAAATAATAATAAAAAGAAAATGGATAAAATATAAAAGAAAAACAATTAAAGGATTGTTTTGAAAATTTAAAGAGTTAGGTGTGAAAATTATAGAAAAGAGAGAAAAGAAAGTAGCTAGCACCAAATTAGAGGTCAATAAGTTACACACGTTGTCATAGAGGAAGAGTTGAATATATAATAACAAAAAAATAAATATAATAATTTTTCTTGGCTACAGAATAAAACATAGCTAAAGCCATGCAGACAAAGTCGCAATAATTATAATTTAATACCTACACACATAAGTGTTGATCATCTAATTATTGGCAATAGTGGTAGACTAAATCTAAATCTAAAACTTGAATTTAATTTTATTTGGGATATCTAGTCTAAAGACACTACCTAACCAATAATAATAAAAAAAAATAAAAATTACCAATGATTAAATTGATTTTACTTTAAAAAAAACAACACCTAAGAGAAATAGGAAAAACCCTAAAGAGAATAGACCTGGATAAAAAAAGGAAGAAAACCAGTAAAAAAAATTAAAGAAGAAGAAGAAGAAGAAGAAGAAGAAGCCAGTGCCGCTGGTCACAGTACCCCTCCACCGACTTGACCCAGTGCCGCTGGTCACAGTACCCCTCCACCGACTTGACCCAGTGCCGCTGGTCACAGTACCCCAACCCCACACCAACCACCAAACAGCCTAGCTCCCTCTCCAGCAACACAATACACCACCAACAACCAAACGAAACCAAATCCCAACCATTTTATCCATTGAATAAACCAGAAATCGCACCCTTTTTCACCTACAAATAACATACATCACCACGTCATAAAAAGCTAATCTTTTCCGCTTGTTTTTGCAAGTATATATTGTGTCGGTGCTTGGAGTGCACACGTTGTTGTTTCCCAAATCATCCCACGCACTAGCACTTGACAACCACCCTTGGAGTGCACACGTTGTTGTTTCCCAAATCATCCCACGCACTAGCACTTGACAACCACACTTGGAGTGCACTTGTCGATTACGCAATTCCCAGTACGGTCCACATACGAAGTTAAAATCATTGAGCTGCAAAAGATTTATCAGCTGCCATGAAATTAAACTGATCAGTTAACACTAATTACTATGTCTTACTTTGTGAAAGTTGTGATTAATGTTGATAGAACCGAACCAATTAATACTCACATCAATGAAAATCTTCTCTACATACTGGCAATTCTTGAGGAAAGAAGCAATATCATAAGGATTGCAATACATTGCACCTTCCATGATCAAATGAAATTCTATCAAATTCCAAAAAGAAAATTGCATTTCTGTCAATGTTCCACCCATAAACTTTGGCGTTAAACCCTGAATAAACCATAACGTTATGTTAAGAACAATAAACCAGTAGATTCCAATAAAAAAAAAGGGGCAAAAACAGGACAGAAGATATATAATCAGACAATAACAAGTACACATGGATGGAGACATACCTCAAGAATTGTACTGGTAGTGGTGAGAACACGAATATTATAGAGATCGTACACAAGATTTCTCACTTGAAATGTCCCTGCAAAGCCTTTTGAAGGCCCAAAATTGAGCATCACATCTTTCACTTCAGGGATATTGGTGAATTTGATAAAACAAACATGCCCACAATAATGGATTGCATGTAGAGTTGGTGCATCAATGTCAATCATCAGAATCTCCGGGCAATCTCCAACCTTTAACTCCTTAAACTTCTTTAAATTCTGGGTGGAGATTTTCAAATGAAAAATTCTATAACATTGTGCTATATCTAAAGTCTCAAGTAACAGGCAATCGAGAAATAGATTATCTATCAATGTCGGGGTTACAATGATCTTTCTAAGAACAAGAGTACTCAAAAAATGCAGACCTTTAAACTTTGGTGGAAGATCAAGTTGACAAAAACTAAGCTTTAAGATTTTGATGGACTCAACGTCGTAAACATCAGAAATGAGTTTAACAGGCCCTCCCCCTTCAAAATTAATTCCAATTACATAACAAAACAATTCGAGCTCTTCAACACCCTTTTCAATAGCTTTTTTTATCCACTTTTCAACCAAGAACCCCTCACCATTTGCATCAAAAGATAATCGAAAACTTAAAATACTTGAACCTGCATGCTGATCAAAGACTTTATTAACCATGGATTTAAAATTTTACGGACTGCGACCTCCGGCAAAATCATTATCAAAGTGTAATCTACGACTGAAGATCCATGAATGATTGAATCTTGAAGATAAGATTCCAATCTGCATAGCCTTTTTGATAGGCAAGAATCCAAGAATCTTATCAATCACATCATCAGGAAGAATAACACTATGATTAGTGTCACTTGTGTTACCAAGATAGAGCCTCTTTACTCTCTTACGTGAAATCTCTATGATGAGAGTTTGCCTCACAATTTCTGCTGATGCCATTGAGAGTAAATCTTTCTAGAACGAACTTTCTTGTGATGGCTATCAATCTTAAATAAGAAGAAAAGATATACGAGAAATTTTGGGATTTAATTCTTCTCATGCTTTGTTACTGTTTTTTGAATTTTGTTTTCCTTTTTTGGCTGTTGAGATAATTTGGCTTCTTCCTTGGCTTGCCTTTTATGGTTTCTTGAAACATGCTCGAGTAGGCAACTCGTAAACACACACACTGAGGTGGCAATGATGCTATATTACGTTACCGGGTCAGCATGCAAGAAAATCTTGGAGTAGTTTTTTGCTATTTGGAAGTGGGGTAAAGTTCTCAACCTGTACATATATATTTTACGTTTCCTTTGTTTTTCTAATTTATTTTTGAATAAAGGGTCATTTATCCAACCTATCTTCTTCTAAATATCTTTATATATAAAAAAAACTCAAATCCAAACTGATTTATTAATATAATATCTAATTTTAATGCAGAAATTCAAAGAAAAAACCTTATTCGAATTTATTTTTCATTGAATTAATAACCTCTGTCATGATCTAATTTCGAAGAAGGAAAAGTCAAGCAAAACCCGAAAGGAGTTCATATATATATATATATATATATATATATATATATATATATATATATATAATTGTGGACAATAACTATTACAGCAAAGAAAAATGCCCTTCGTTATCATGTTGTAATTATATCTCACTTTAAAAGGTAAATAAAAGAAGAAGAAATGGCACTACCGAACCAGATGCATTGCTCTGCTCAATTCGTTCATATCACTTTCACATTATAAATAATGTAAATGAATGTTTTCTTTTCTTATTTTATGCAAATAAGTTTTTCCTGTGCAAGCGCAGGTCTTATGGCTAGTTTATCCTATCAGCAGACCTTTCAGTTGATTTCCATGGAGGTCAATGACACCACCGAAACAACTTGCACTTTGGTGACCACTCTGTTGACCCTTCAGTGATGCCTGGGTTACAAAACGCAGTAACTTCACCCTCTTGTAATCACTTACCTCTTTGAAAGAACACTGTGCTTCACATCAGTCCAAATTCATCTCTTAAACGTAAACCTCTCTGCTCAATGAAAGTATTGGTTTCTATTGAATGGTAGGATGTACAATATTCAGACCAGTGGTGCTTGTCTCTATTAATTACAGGAGTGTTGACATGAGATGTATCGGCATAAGGCCACCGAGGAGAGACTCAATGATCCTGGTGGAGGATTTCATTTTCAGATTGAGTAAAATCACCATCGGGGATGTTGGTGTCATCCTCTTCCATTGAAGCACAGGAGAAACTCCACACAGATGCACAGTTTTCGTAACCTGCATGAAACATACTTAAAATTATTGATGGATAAACCTCCGGCAACCATGAATACTGTATGCATCAATTAACTATTGTTGTAAACTATCTTTACCAACAAGTTTAACCTACAAGACCAACACCGCCCCTCCAATTTGATTATTTTCCTTGTTGGGAGCTTAACAGTGTGAGTTAAAACTTAAGAAGCCTAGGAACTCTCCTGTCATATTTCTACTGGAGAAAGCCAAAAACCTACATAGACTGCCTTCCAGAGTGCAGCAAATGCACATAAAACAAGACTGGCGGGAGGGATAATGATTAAAATTTTGCCTAAATATATACTTTAAAGCATTAGGGTCACTGGAGTTACTAGTCAAGTGCAAATTCTCGTCACAATCATCAGGAATTTGAAATCTTCGGTGCCCTGATGAAGAGACCGCCATAGGAAGGAATGGGTGGAAAGAGAAACCATTAACAGTGTCTGCATTGCACACAGAATGAAAAAAAAAATGATTAGATGTAGGAGAAGCTTTGCATATTTAAAAAGCAAAACACCAACCCCTTAAAAAGATATGGCATGTGAATACCTGTTGCAGCGTGAAATCCTGAAATCCACTGCCCATTTTGTAGATCATAAGATAAACACTTTTTTGTACACAACTTCAACAGCTTTCCGTACATCCCAGAACAAGATATAGGGGTCCTAAGAGGAATATGGAAATAATGTCTCAATTGCACAGACATTATAAACCAGAAGCACATATCATATAAAGGATACGTGTGTTTTTCCATATTTGAAAGAGCCTCCTTCATGAGAATTGGTATAGCATAAAATCACCATAAGTTCATAGATAAATTGGAGATAAAAAGAGTAGCTTTGCTGTAGCTCAAATTGGCAACACCACAAGCAGTGACTAGAGTGAAGGAGAGATTGATGCAGGGATATGGTGCACATGGAAGGAGTGGGATTTTGTAATTACAAAGATACATATAGAAAGAAAGGAAGGAAATAACTTATATATAAGTTGGAATAAAAAGAATATATGCAGAACAACGTACCTTCCTGCCTCCAGTATAAAGATAGTTTCCATCCTGTGAGAATTGAACCTGAGTGAGAAAGCATTTTGCCTTTAATTCATTGACACCACAATCAAAGTTGAGGTGATAAAAATAAATGCTCACTTACATGTGTAATCCCACCTTCTTGGCCATATAAAATGTACAAGAGTTCCATACTGTCTTCCCTATAGATTGCATTTGTTTGGTTGTAAGAACCAGTAGCTAGCATTCCGGTGTGAGTTGAAGAAAAGGCAACTGCAGATATTATACCTGTAGACAACAAAAGAATCAAGGATAACATGCTTCATCATTTTACTGATTGTCAGTAACACATTTGAGCAGTCAACACGGAAATCTACCTGGTTGCCCTTCTTTATTTCCTTGAGTAGTTGAATACTGTGCAAAATCTCTACCAGGGCGATGTATATCAAAGATTCTGATAGATTTATTGTATCCAGCAAATATCCTACCAGACAAAGCAAGAATCATGTAAATTAATGTTGAACATAGTTAGATTCTGAACTGATTTGTACAAAACAGACAATGCCAACCTCATATCTTAGCCTAGTTGAACAACTGATAAACCTTTCAAAAAGAATGTTCTCACTTAGTCCCAGCTGGGTTAAATGCAAGAGAAATGGCAGCAGTAATTTCATCCACAGCATCATAAGCACGATATGTGCAACGCAGCTGCAATTTCAGCATGCATAATTAGTGGTCATACAAACATAAACAAGAAATGGACCCAAAAATGAAAGAAAAAAGGCTGTAACCACATCTTTCACATAAGCATGCACGGTAAATCAAAATTTCTGGTTCAATTACACCCAAAACAGGCAAAGAATCATCAAGCCCTCGCCTTCGTTCATACTAAAAGGCATTTTTTCCATTTTTTATATCTAGCGTCTAAATAACCATCCATCTCATCTGAGGAACTTACATAACACACACCCACACAAATAGATAAACCAGTACCAGGCCAGATGTAGCATCCCAAAGATGAATTGGATGGTCAAGAGTAGTAGTAGCAAATACACAACTAACAGGATCTGAAAAGCCAAGCAATACATCAAATTTCCATCTTTTTACATCACCAGCTTAAAAAAAATGCATAAATTAAAATAGCAATCCAACAAGATAATCCCATGGTTAGCACCTGAAGCAGTCGTATATGGATACCAACAGAAGTCATACACGGATTCCCCTTCCTTCACAACAAGATTTGCATCATATGAATCTAGAATGAATAACAAAAAATATCTTAAATTCAATATAATTTAGCAAAAGTTTTATTTTTAGTAACACCAATCATATAGAGAAAAAAAAAGGTGGGCATTCGATATTTCCTTTAAAATATGATCGTTTTCTAAGTCTAAACTAAAGAACTCACCTTCATCAGTAGGTAAACAACACACATCAGCATCACAGCCACTACCATTATCTGGTCTAATAGACAACAAAGCACCAAATTACCATTAATAAGTGACAGAGAATCTCCAATCATAAATCATTAGCCTTAAGTTACTCAATCATATGATCTAAAAAGCTTACATTGAGAACAAACGCAGGGTATTATCCGCAGAACTTGTTAAAAAACAGGACCCGTCTGGAGACCTTAAAGAAAAGAAGAAGACGAAGAAAGAAACAGACTTTCAGACGCCCAATAGAGAAATACGAAAGGAGACATGTTAGGAAAACAAAGAAAAATGAAGAGATTGGCTGCTACCATTTTGCCTTTAAGGAAATTGTTGGAGTTTGAAGAAGAAGTCCGAAATTGTTTAAGGAAATGGTGGGTTCTTTGTGGAGACAAATCATATCTAAATACAGGTCATATGTGCTATGTAGTCTTGTAGACAAATCAAATCATTTTCATGCATAAATTTTTATAAACCCTTATTATCTTATGATATTAATTAATTTTAATTATAAAAAAATTTAGAAATAATAAGATTCAAAACCGCTTAATAGAAAAAACTCTAATACAATATTATACATTGATAAAAGCTTTTTAAACTTAAAATTTCTATAAACTCTTATTACTTTATAATATTAATTAATTTTAATTAAAATAATTAAAATAATAAAATTCAAAATTATTCCTCCAATCAAATTCTAATATCATATTACAGAGTCATCTCAGCCCCGAATGCCTTTCTACAATGTCGTTTTTGTAAAGATAATCCAACATACATTTGCAAGCTCTTTAAAGTCATTTATGTCCTTAAACAGACGTCGAGGGCTTGGTACCATGTGTTACGCTAATTTCTTCTTCTAATTGGCTTTACGAATTCTCATGTTAACGATCAAGCTTGTCTAATCATGTCACAACAGACATTAGCAACTTATGTTTTCATGCACCTTAAACTGGACTCACATTACTTACACATGCTTCTCTTCCATTAATGTTTTGGTCTCATGCTTTTGTTATTGCTGTTTATTTAATACACCACTTTATTGTTTCTTGAACTATATTTAGATAATATCACATTATTAAAACTTGTAATGTTTGATGATATTTTATGTTATTAATTAATTTAAATTATAAAAAAATCAAAACAATAAGATTTAAACTTATAATTACTTAATTAATAATTTTGATATCATATCAAATAATTATCTCAATTCAAAAATTTAAGTTATTAGATGAGGTTTTAAAATATAATTTATATTATTCTCTAATTTATAATATAAAAATATAAAATAGAAGGGCTTATCCACTGTATTTTTATTTTTATTCAATACTAATTTACTTGATAAAAAAAACATGGCATTATCAATATGATTTCATGTTTAATTTGATGGATATGTTTATGTATATTATAGAAAAGTGATTGTTTAATAAGGAAATACCTAATTTTGCTTCTAAAACAAAAAGACAAAGAAGAGACTAATTAATTTGCACAGGTGGAAAGACTAATTAATCAAAACACTTTGTATAGGAGGAAACATTTATTAATCAATAATAAATTACTAAGTATAAAATCCCTTTACTAATTACAAAACCTGGATAAGGTAATTGGATGGAATA
>Ga0325411_1008763_pt1 | contig 10900 bp, 8 predicted proteins | sample PopdelMetagenome_13_FD_206181 | JGI IMG/M metagenome (GOLD analysis project Ga0325411, IMG submission 206181) | Populus deltoides microbial communities from Bellville, Georgia, United States - Xylem-PdIQD-R4 | ecosystem: Host-associated > Plants > Phyllosphere > Stem > Wood/Secondary xylem...
TAGGGTTAAGAATTTATGTTTTATAAAGGAAAATGGTAGTGATTCCAAAGTCACGTGTAGAAGTTTAGTCTAATTTAAATTTATTAAAAAAATATTAATGAGCTCAATTTTTCACTTTGTACACTTTCGCATTTCACTGTAGATTCAAATGATAAAATTATTATTTTACATTTAGAAGAAAAACTCAATTAACTTATGATGCGGAACTTGATCATGTGGTTACGCAATCCTTAACGAAGTAGATAAAAACCTGGAAAGTCAAAAATTAGATTTGATAGAATTTTAATATAGAGGTAACCATGTATTCAAAAACCAAATGTATTTGAAAAAGACTTGGATTCATAGATAACTTTGCATCTAAAAACTCTAAGTATGCAAATGACACTGCGAATTAAGTTAATATTTGATAAGTCAGTGTAGGATTTTTATCTATATAAAAAAAAATTGTTTTGCCACAAACAAAAAAAAGAAACTTTAGTTTATTCTTCAACTTGTTATCCAAATTTATAGCTCAAAAAATAATATAATATAGTCTTCTCGAACTAACTCTAATGAACTTCTTTTAGGTTACAAGCTAAAGAGTCTAGTAATCAACTAACACAAGTTTAATAATAAAATAAATATCTAAATAATGTATAATGGGCTAGAACAAACTCAAATTAAAAATAATTATTCAATATTAAATAAATAAAATAGGATAATAAAAACAAAGTTTTCATGCTAAAATTCCTCCATATAGCTCGAATTTCTAATTTTTGCACCTTTTTAGTAGATTTTGGTCGTGACTTCAAACACGTTGTTCTCTTTCTTTTGAATGAATTATTGACCCTACCATTTATGGTTAGAAAACTTGAGATGTCTAGTTTCCAACCCAACTTGAATCGCAAAAAAATTCCACCTATAACTCTAGATATATTCCAAACAGTACACGAAGATGTAATCTGACATATTTGACAAGGTTTATCTAGTAACTTTGACCCTCTAAAGTAATATGTTCTCAAACTCCATATAACCTGAAAATTTACCACAATATAGTTTCATGTGTCTATTATAATTTTAGCTTGATCCGATGTATGGTTTGAGAGATATGTCTGATCTCGCAAAACTAGTTAACAAACATTTTAAGGTCAAATTTGGACCTAACTTGATTTGTATTAACTTGGCCCTAAGGGTAGGAAAATCTTTTCGATGAGATCCATTAGTCATTATCGTTTTTAATAGGAACAAGTCTTTTTGCATTTTTAATGAACACAATGATTTAAATACCCTTAAAAGTAAAAAAAATTAAAAATTAAAACTGGAGAGGTCTTTATCGTTTTTGATGCTCAGTAAAAGGACCATATTGCCCTTAAAATTAAAAATAATAGAACATATGTTTGGGGGCACTTAGGTCTTTTTAACACGATTATTTTGTGATTATGTATTAGGATAGAGAGTAATTGGGTCTATGACCATGTATAAAAATATTTTTTTAAAACAATTGTTGATGCGTGTGTGCACTAGCAAGTGGAAAACACTTAAGTGTTTGGGTGATGCGCACGACTCCTCTCGGTGGTTAAAAGTCGTTGTCATCAATGACATTAGAGGTGGCAAGTAGTCCTTTTAATGGTGATGGGGTGCGTGTTCATAAGGGATATTCGATTAACCTTTCTTCTTTTCCTTTCTCTTTTCTTTTCATACCTAGAAATTCATGCCAGCTTTTTCAAAAATTAATTGTTCTCTAGTTTGTGTTTCAATCAATTTTGGTTTTTATTTTTTAATTGCTATTTACTTTGCTTTTAATGCTTTCTAAACTTTATTTATTTTTCAATTTCGTTCTTGGGTATTTTATTTCATTTAATTTTTATATTCAATATGGTCATTGCTATTTTTTTTTTTATCATTTTCTTGATTTATTTATTTCTTAATTTAATCCTTCATAATTTTATTTTTTATTCAATTATAGTCATCATTCTTCTGTTTGTTGTTTTTTTATCCCTTAATTTATTTTAATTTTAATTGTAGTCTCTCATTGTTTTCTTTCATTTAGTTTTTATGTCAGATTTTGTTCTTATTATTTTGATTACTATTCATTTTGTTTTGTAATTCTAAAAGATTAGGGATTTTTCTTAGTGATTTTTTAATGTTTGCCTTTTATAAGGTGATCTCAATCTTATGAACCGAGTCACTGGTTTTGAGAATTAGCCGGGTTGACTCAGTTTTGTTTTTTACATTTCTTTTTATTTTCTTCAATCTTTTCTTCTACATTCTTTTTAAAAAAAGTTTATTTTTTTACCATGACTAAATATCATGGATTGCGAATTAACTTGGATTGAATCAAGTTTTTTTTTAAAAAAATATTATTTTTTAACATTAGACTATTGGGCCTTAAACTTTGTGTTTTTTTTTCCACTTTTCCTTATGTGGGGGTTGAGCCGAGTCATGAGTTAGTCAAGTTAACTCTGGTCTGCTTAATTTTTTTTTTATTGATTTAACTTTTGTCTTTTTGTTGTTCTTTTTTTAAAAAAATAATATTTGTTTAGTTCGATCTCATATCGCGGATAATAGGTTGTTGAGTGAGCCTAGGTTGAGTGTTGTTTTTTTAATTAACATTTTTTTTTAATATTGTTTTTTAATTTTATCCTTATCCTCTTATTTTTTTTTTGCGGGGCTTTCCCGATTTGTTATATTGGGTAAAGGGTTAGTTAAGTAATTCAACTTGACTCGAGTTATAAATCTACTCATGTTAAGAAAAACTTTACTCTGCTCACAGCATAATATGAACTGCCTATCTAGTTTTATTTATAATAAATTTTGTTTTGTTTTATCTAATTAAGAAGTTTACTCCAAAAATAGGCTTTATTCCTCCCTCTTGTGGTAAACTTTTTTTTATATATATAATTAGTTATTAATTAATATGCATAAAGAACATTACACTGCGAATTACTCGCACTAAGTAAAAAACTATAGTCATTCAATCATATCCCTTTTCAAAAAGAAAAAAGGAAACCTACTACTAAGAGGTAATGGGTTGATGAGCGAGTCTAGATTGAGTTGAGTTTTTTTTTAATATATTTTTTTAATTTTATTTTTTAATATAAGGTTATTGAATCTTGAAAATTTTTATTTTTTTTTATGAGGTTTTCTGATTTGTTATATTGGGTCAAAGATTAGTCAAGCTAACCCAGCTTAACTTGGATTATTATCATATAGATCTTTTTTTTCTTTTGTTAAGAAAATTTTTATTGTACTCGTAACATAACGTGAACCATTTATCTAGAATAAATTTAGTTTTATTTTATCTGATTAAGTAATATTACTCGGAAAACATACTTTATTCCTCCTGTGATAAACTTTTTATATATATAATTAGTGATTAATTAAGACGCATAAAGAAAATTACTCTACAAATTATTTCCACTAAGTAAAAAAACTAGTCATTCAATCATATCCCCTTCCAGTAAAACTGATTAAACCATTCAATCATGTCCCCTTCCAGTCAAATAATATATTAATTTGATTTACTATTTATATAAGTAGCTATACTGATCTCTTTTTTTTTTTTTAATTTACATGGGTGTTCGGGCCAGCTTACGCGCACCACGACTAATCCCACGGTCTACTGAACATCCTATAAGCCCAGCAGACAAATAAGACACCACGAGGGTGACAGACGTGCGCAGAGAGAATCGAACCCAGGACGCTGGGCAAGGCAAGCCATGCCACTTACCACTGATCTCATTTTTTTTTATTTGTTTTAGTAATGGCACTTGATCATAACATTTTAAACCTATTATTAGCTTGAAAAACAAACGTTATTGTTTACTTGGATTAAACCATAATTATTAAATTTAATCACAAGTTAGTCTAGTAATTCATCTCGGGTCAATATTTTTTTGAATCAAAGTGGAAGTGAATCAATCAAATTTGAAATTTGAATAATTTATTTGATCGACTCATGATTTAATTGACCCGGCTAAACTAATAAATTTACCTGAAAAAACTGGAGAAACTTGGAACATAGGCATTTGATTTACTATGAATATAAATAGTTAAACAGATCTCACTTTTTTATTTACTATTATAAAATCTAAAAAAAAAAATATTAATTTGATTTACTATTTATACAAGTAGCTAAACTGATCGCATTTTTTTTTATTTGTTTTAGTAATGGCAATTGGAAAAGGTAAAATTAAAAAAAAAAAAAAAAGATGATATGGAAAACAAGGCGGCAGACAAGAAAACATACACATAGAACAGTTATAAACGATTTTCTTTCATTTGAAAAGTGTGCGAATCGAAGGCCACCATTTTGCTTGGAAATTTTGTCGGTAATTTACTGGGTGCAGTAGGTTTCGATCACATTTTCTACAAGTAATTTTGAACCTTAAAATTCGTGTTTCATCTTGACTAGCTTTCAACAATTCAGCTGTGCTCTGCAAGCATGCCGGATTTTTCAGTTGGAACACAGACAATAGAGCTCTAATTAACCATGGAATGCAAAATCAACGTGCTTACTTCGAAGAAAAAAGTTATGAAATACAACAATTTGTCAATATTCAAGTTAAAAAATGGAGAATTTGTGAATCAAATAGTTGAAGAATGATTAAAGTTTTGAGCAGTGAACCAAAGGGACATTGTGGATCTAATCAGCAGCATAAAAAAGGGAGTGACTCGACCAAGAGTCTTTATTCTATTCGAACAATTTTATGATTCATGCGTTGAAACCTGCAAATCTCGTCGAAGAAATCGTCTGCACTACTATGGCTGCTCCTCATCCGAAGAATCCTTATTGCGATTGACTTCACAACCTTTCCATACTTCAAGAGCGACTCGAGGGTGCTTATCTTCTGCTCCGCGTTTAATGGCGATCTGACTGTTATCACCACCTCCTCCAGACAAGGAATCACAAACCCTGACTGCACCTGCAAAGCAAAAAAGTGTAGAGCTCTGTTAATGTGTGCAATCTTGAAGTTTCACTACAGTATTAAAGCAAAGGTATAGATTTGTCAATTCATTGTGGGTTTTCAAACGCACATTTTTCAGGCTGTTCTTTTGACAGAGAGCAGCGAACATGGCTCCATGGATATCGAATTTTTGCAGCTTAGGATGGCTATTAAAAAAATCAACGAGGTCAATCTCCGGAAAGGGTTGCAGGTTATCAAAGTCCCCGGTAAATTCAACCTTCATGTATAGATGCTTCACCTCGCTTGCCAAATGAAGCATTTTACTTATTGCATTCCAACACCATTGGACTCCCCTGATAGACAGGAACTCCAGAGCCGCCAGTTTTCCAAAATCTACCATGTATACTCTCCCTGCAACAAATTACAAGGGGGGAAAAACAATTACACCATATCAAAACCAATCATCAGGTGGTTTCTACTGGCAAAAAGGGCAATATAAAATTAGAGGTGTAGATAGCATTTCAAACTTGTTGCACAAATAACTGAATTGAAAATCAAATATTACCAGCATTATTTGAAATTGAAAGATTCCTCAAGCGAGTGGTCTCACGAACACTGATCCAACTACAACCTTGAACCTCAAGGAATTCGATTTTAGGGGAGGTCAAGGTAAGTGAATAATTACCCCCACCATAAAAATCCAGCTTACATTGCTCCAAATTCAGCAACTCAAGCGAAACTGATCTAACCCCTTCACACCCAAGTAGCAACAAGTTTTTCAAATTCGGACATGCCTGAAGGGCAGCAGTTAAAGCGGGATCTTCCAATCTAGCACCAACAATTTCAAGGCTTTGAAGTTTTGGAAAGGCATCCCACTTGGGAGATTTTACCATCAGGACGCCCCAGAGCTTTAAAGACTCCAAATTCTTTGCAGCGCTAATGCAATCCAGTTTCGATGGGCTCTCGATGCAGCTCTGGTATTCAGTGAGATTGTCCAATCTAAGCTCAAGATGTTTGAGCGATGAGCTCACAAGCAGGAGCCACGAGGCTAGGCCTGCGCTCGAAAATGGGCTGTACACGACAAGCTCTTCTAATTTAACAATCGATGATATCATCTTGCATACAATGGTATCCGGATGGTCACTGCCATCGTGGTTATCAAAAGAGTTCCTGGGGAAGAAGAGGCTTTTGATAAAAGGCAAAGACTCTTTCCATCGCTTCGAGACACAATTACAGATGGCCACATCCTTGGCATTGTTCATGTGCGAGAAAATGCATTGAACAATCGCATCGGGGAGAGATTCCATTCTGTGAGGACATCAATCAAACATGTTTTAGTCAAACAATAATATTACATGCAAAATCTAAATTTCAAAACTTTCTTTACAAAGCTTAATACTTAATAAGATAATTATTTACTACTTTCAATTTGATAATTAAGAGATAAAGAACATCCCCTTTTAATTTCTCTTGAGTTCTTCGCTAATTCATAAATTAAAAATGAATTCTCAACAAAGATTAAAAGTGGGCTGCTCCTAAATTGTAAAAAAAAATCTTTATTTTGGTTAAAAAAATCTCCCATTTAGCACATTTGCTTGTAAGTTCCCAAATTAAATGAATTTAAGAGAAGAACAAGAAACAAAGAGAGAATCCAAAAGGCAGCATAAAAATTTCAAGAACCCAGATGGGAATCAACATTTTTAAGATGAACCCAGGTGAAATTTTGAATTTTTTAAAAGAATTTCAGACAATTCTACAAATAAATTCGCATACAAATTATACCCAGAAACAAATTGCTTACTTTGAATGACGGGATTTGAAAGAGAAGAAGATACTGCCTATAGGACGAGAGAGAGAGAGCTGAAAGAGCCTTTTTTTTCCTTTGTTGATACTTGATAGAGCAGAGAGAGGGAGAGGGAGAGGGAGAGGGAGAGAGAGAAGTATTCCCAAAAAAGAAAAAGAAAAAAGAAGATGTATGTCTACTTTCTTATTAGAGCGCGCTTATACATGGAAGGAAGGAAGGTTGTTGCCATTTGAGGGTTTTTCAAATTTTGAAAAGCTGAAAGTGGATGCCGCCGCCGCCTTGCTCTTGCTCCTGCTCTTTTCCTTCTTTTCTGTACATTATTTTAAATTAATCATCACATATTTATAATCTTAGTGTTAGTGTTTGTTTAGGATTGTAATAGTGGTTTTTAAATGTGTTTTTTATTTAAAAATATATTAAAATAATATTTTTTATTTTTAAAATTCATTTTTAATTTCAGTAAATAAAAATATCTAAAAACACTAAAAAATTAAATTTAAATAAAAAAATTAAATTTTTTTAAAATAAAACTATTAGTATTCTAACAAATTTAATAAATCAGTTGAATATTCACTTCCTTAAATAAGCGTATTCACTTCCTTGATTTCTCGGGCTAAAACATTAAATTAGATATTTAAATAAATTTAATAAAATCCTCTGAATACATTAAAATTATATTAATATTAATATGAAAGGTTTATTTTTTTTAAAAAAAATAGGTAAATAAAATCTAGGGCTGATACATGAATTTACAGTATGATATCCTATAAAAAACAAAGAACGTATAAGATGAGTGCTGTCACAAGTATAGGATCCGCCACGTACTTAATAATAAATTAGGTGAAATTTTTCAAAAATTTGAATTTTTTGACCGTTATGGCTACCTCAGCTGCTACACATACCACATGACGAGTCCAAATCTTTGAGTGTATTCGCTCATTTAAGACTTCTATTAATTACAACAAACCACAAATAATATAAGAATTGGTTTAGCTCTATAGGTGAATTAGATAACTGGTTGTTATTTATGAGATTGTTATTTATCAACCCGTGACTCGGTTTGAATTCAATTTGATTTTTTAGAAATTTCAATGATATCATTTTAGTTTTTTTTTAAATCATGAAATAATATTGTTTTAGATTAACCGGAGTTAGCCCGCCCGCTTAACCCATGACTTAATTATTGGACTCTGTTGAATTTAATAACTTTGTATATAAGTTGGCTTTTCTTGAATCAAACACTCAACATGACAAGAATTATTTATTCTTTTGATTAAGATTGATGGTTTTAATGTGATCAATGCATTAATAAAGTCATAATTATGGTTTTTTCTTAGGTAATGTTTGATATTGTAGTAGCAGTTGTTTTTCAAAATATTTTTTATTTAGAAATATATTAAGATAATATATTTTTTATTTTTAAAAATTTATTTTTGATATCAGCACGTGATTCAAAAATACTTAAAAAAATAAATTCAAAGCAAGAAAAAATCATTTACTTTTGCAAAAGCACAGCATGGCCTCGTACCCAAACAAGGTCTTACATGATTAGAAGCTTCCATATGATTGTAGTAAAATTTGATTTTCTCAAACTAAATTACATAAAAAAAAATGAACTTTCTATCTTTTTTTTATTGTCAATTTTTTTTTCATGTTGTATTTTTATAGTAGTACTAACCATGTTGGTGAGCTACTTATCTTGACATGAAATCATAAGGTAACTTTATGTTTCATTAAAGAAATCCTTTAACATATCTAATTATGAAAAAAAAATAGACATTACTTTCTATTCTCCACCATGTTTTTGCCATAAATGCTTAAAAGGTCTCAAGTTGTAAATGAGTTCATCTATCTCTAATATAAAGATATGTTTGAGTGAATTCAAATAATTCATGTGTATGTTTATAAGAAGTTGATATAGCTAGAATATGATCATTTGATTTATAGTTGAAGTCAATCTCATCAACATCCTGCTCATCTTCAATTATTACATGATGCATCATAATGCATGCATTCAAAATATCATCAAGTATTTCTTAATGCCAACAACATGTTGGTTTATGAATTATGATAAATTGTGCTTGGAGCACACTAAAAGCTCACTCTATATTTTTTCTTGCAGACTCTTAAGTTGCAACAAAGAAATTTTTCTTATTTTCTTTTGTTTAATTTCCTATAGTATAGTTATGACCATTTAATGAATGTTTAACACATGAACCACGTTCTTTTGCTAGTTCAAAAGAAAAAAATGAGATTGTTCTAGAATGTTAATGTCATTGTGAGATCCTATTAACCTAAAAAAAGTATGTAACAATCTCAATCTCAATTATTTTTCCCGAAAAAAACATGTGATACAAAAAAAAAAATCAATCCTTAAGAATTTAATATAAAACTCAACATACATAGATATTAAAGAACATTTTGTTCAAGTAACTACAACAATAAAAGATGAGCATTTATGTTTACATGCTAAAACAAAATAATATTACACCTCAAAATGTAATTATTATGCCTAATTTATATGAACAAAAGATGTATAACATTAGCCTCCCAATATCAATTCCAAATTGATATTTCTAATCATTACTAAGAACATGATTCAATTAGAATATATCAATATCATTGATTATCATTAATATCATTAGCCTTCCATTTATAGAAACGACTAATTAAGTTCAATTAATATCGATATCAATGATTATTATTGATATTTTTAGTCTTTTATTTTTCAAGAATGACTAATCAAGTTCAGTTAATGTTGATATCAATAACTATAATTGATATTATTAGTCTTCTAATTTCAGAAATGACTAATCAAGTTCAGTTAATGACGACATAAATACTATCATTGATATTATTAATTTTTCAATTCTGAGACTAACTAATCAAGTTCATAATTTCTTAATTCTTTTCTTTATTTATACATCAAATCATTTACTTCGTAATTCCATTCAACAAGATGTAAGGAATTACATAAATAGTTTTGACAGTGTATTAATTAACTATAATAGGAGTTAGACACCTACTTGTAACATGTGATATCCCAACTCCTGCTTTGAACTATAAACTGTTCGCAGTAGTATTCTCTGCCACCACAATATAATTTCATCTTCATTAATTTTTTTTTCTAAAATCTTTAAACCTCTACACAAAGTTTTCTAAGTAACACCTTTCAATTATTTTTCGTGTGTGTATATAAATCCAATTTTCATTTTTTTTATATAATTTAATATCAACTAAACAAATTCAAACATATATATATATATATGTTATCAATATTCATATTCTTAATCACAAACATCAAATTCCCATATCACATCGCAATCGAGACCAATTATACTTTCAAAATTGCATCATACACAATCATATATTTAATTAACCATATGGCATAAACATTTAAAGGAATGTAAAATATAAACAACTACTAACCTATTTTCGAAGTAAAAATATACAAATCTACAAGTACATATACATACATCTACTTGCATCTTACATTAAATCGATATTAATATACCTCTAAATATAATTTTAACTAACAATCCTTTAATTATTACAATACTTAAAATAAAGTTATTTAATTTACATGTTGCAAACATTATTATATTTACATACCCATTCACAAACAAATTTACAATATACATTATCACATTGATTTATCTTATCAACTAGGTTGATTATAACCCTACGCCTTATTAGTCTCACCTGACTTATAATGAACCTATAATTAAACAAATAAAATATAAAATAATTATTATTTTAACCATGATACTTATTATCAATATATGAGTCTTTAAGACTACATTTAACACCAGTGTTATAGCTCAATTTTTTTTTAAAGAAACTATTATTCATATTTTCAACTAATCAATATTAATTATCACATCTCAACAACAATCCCTTCTAATTGATATAATTTCAGCTATCCTCTCATGGATACCAATAAATTTGACAATCCATTCAATTGTCAATAATCAAACTATCCCTTAATGAATGTCAATAAATTCGACAATTTAGATTATCAACAATCCAACAATTCCTTTATGAATGCCAATAAATCCAATAACCCTTTTTAGATTACCAATACTTCACAATATTATTTCTTTCTTGATTTTTTATTTTCAACAATTAATACACATCCAATAAACAAAATATTTGAAATAAAACTTTGTAATAAATTATAAAAATTCAGGTGACGTGGGTAACACCTATC
>Ga0325411_1008764_pt1 | contig 10900 bp, 6 predicted proteins | sample PopdelMetagenome_13_FD_206181 | JGI IMG/M metagenome (GOLD analysis project Ga0325411, IMG submission 206181) | Populus deltoides microbial communities from Bellville, Georgia, United States - Xylem-PdIQD-R4 | ecosystem: Host-associated > Plants > Phyllosphere > Stem > Wood/Secondary xylem...
ATGATTTCAAGTTCTCTTTTTCACAAAAAGGAAACATATGTAGTTCAACTCAGATGAACTTTTCTTCTTGATTGACATTTCCAATTTCTTATAAAGGAAAACTGAAGACAACCAATTAAAAAAACCCCAAAAAAAAAACAGAATATACAAATATGAGATTTGACCTCTCTGCGCTGAAACACAATAATATAACCTGAGAGTTCGAGAGTTCAAGCTGCATGTAATTAATTTTGATTTAAAAAAACCGCTTCCTTTTATCGTCTTCCCTGCACTGCAGTCTCACCACTGACAGCACCGCATTCATGAACAAGTTCATTCCCAGTTTCCCAGTTTCCTATTATCTTTGACCTGTGTGTTTCCATGCCTTCACACCGAGGGTGTTTGAATGGCGGTTGATACCGTATTTTTTACAAAATTTAAAAATATTTTTTTTGTTTAAGTTTTTTATATATTTATAGATTATTTTGATGTGTCAATGTTAAAAATATTTTTTTAAATAAAAAAATATTATTTTAATATATTTGTGAGCGAAAATCACTTTAAATTATAACCGCTTTCTCACTTCCTAAATAATACTTCGTTTTAGGCTAATATTTCATACTCACAGGAGGTTAATGACTAGATAGACTAAGAACAACAACTTGTAGATAAATTATATATTTTTTAACTTGGAACACTACCAAATTTAACAGGTTTACCGACAAACATTTCTGTCGGTATTTACACTAGCAGTCTGTCGGTACGTATGTTATCGACAGACACACGGATGGAAATGATCATTCGGAAAAACTCTCGTCAGTAATTTATGGATTATTGGTGAGTCTGTCGGTAATAAATATAATGATGAAGTTGTTTTGTCGATGACCCTGTCAATAATATTTTTAAAAAATATATTGAACATAAGTACAAAAATATAATAGTAACATTTGCAGTAATTCTTTTTCAACTTTCTGGAATATACCGATGGAATTGTGTCGTTAGTAATATTTTAAAAGTATTTTTTAAAACAAATATATAGAACAAAAGTAGAAAAATAATTAAAATTAATAAATTAGTATAAAAATCATATATGTATTACAAATTTAAACATTTGTATGTTCGAATACAATAAATCTAAAATAGAGGCGGCACTGAAGGAGCAGGAGGAGGAGGCAAGTTGTTGCCGGGACTGTAGAGCCAATTAGGGGGTGCACATGAACCACCCATCTCTGATCTCATCTCCACTACCAATTGATGAAGTTCTTCATAAACAACAATGAGTCGTTCATATTTATCATTAAGATGGGTTGTCCCGATCTTGTACCCGTTGGGTCTAACATTGCTGCGAACTCCAGAGTTTGACTGGTTGGAATTGATTGCGAGCATCCAATGACTGAAGCACTATGGGTCATCCACAAGTTTTCGGTCATAGTGTTAGAGAGTCCATACACTCGATTTCTATTAGTTCCACCGAACAATCCTCCCTCCAACCATAAATCTAGATCGATATCCGGATGGTTTGAAAGCTCATCCCTGTATCTCTCATTCAACTGGCTATTATATGTATCCTTGGAAGAAAAGAATAAATTGATCAAATTCAAGGACATAATAACTTAAGAAAAAAATAATTAAAAACCAACATACCATAAAGTGTTGAGCTCGGCTATCACTACTACAACCTTTTTTTGAAGGTCATCGCTTTGCACATGCGTTTCAACAAAAACTTTTATCGGGCTTGGCTCGAGTACAACAACTGTTGCCTGCAATAAAAAATGTTGTCAATTCAATATATCTATAAAAAAAACTAATAAAAAAACTGGATTTAGTTAAAAAGTTCCTATTATCGAGTGAAATGCGTGGACGTCACGTGCTAAATATATTATGCCCATATAGCCTTTGAGATGTACGACGATCTAAAATCCTTCTAAACTGTTACGTCATTTCAACCTAGAAGCTCTCTTTCTTTCACATATTTTTTGGCTTATTTTTTAGTCTCATACCAAAAATCATGTAACCTATATGATATAAATTAATTATCTGTTAGTAAATGAAAAATAAAATTTTAATAGTTGGAGTAAAAACATTATCTTGAATTCGATCTTACCTAATTGCAGTGTAATTATCCTAAACCTTCCTCATAAAATTATTATCAGCTCTCTCCCATTCAGATTTTCTCTTAAAGTAAAAATTTATAAAAGAAAAATTTCAGTCATTTTAATAAACGGTCCAAATTAACATTAAAAAATATTTAAGTTAATAATAACCTTGAACCTTGAAAATCATGCATCGACTTGAGGTTTTCATTCAAGATGTTTGAAAACCTATCTTCATTGAAACAATGGGATTTCCATCAATGATTTAATGACCGAAGTTATTGTTCTTACAACCTAAATGTTTGTAAACCTGAAATTGTATTCATTAAATGATATTATTTTTTTAAAAATTATTAAACATGTCATTGTGAAAGCAAAACAAACTTACATTAAAATGTCATCCTTCCATTGAGCTTCATACTTGCGGGTAAATGAATCCCGCTGTGAAGGGACCCCCCCTCGATATTACTACTTCGCACTCGACGAGCCCGCGTCGTGAGTTGATGTTTGTGCCTTAGGTGCCTGTTATTGGTTGACACCTAATGACTCATGGTTGTTAGCATCGCTTCTAGAAAAACTAGTAGCGATTCCTATTTTTTTAAAAAAAAAATTAGCAGCATCTCTCTTATACGGGAGACTACCCAAAATTTTTAAACTTATAAATACACTTAATATATGCCTCAAACCAGTTGAGTTTATTCAATTTCTTCTAACAATTTAGTATAATTCAATTACATAGAAAATTTTTATTTTCTACATGATAATATTTTTAATCATAAGTTTACAATAAATTATTCTAAATTTAAAAAAATTCAAAATAATAATTAAAATTAATCCTACACATTTAATTGAAATTGAACAAGAAAAGTGAAAAACTAAAAACTAAAATTCAACAAAATAATCCAAAAATTATTTCAACAAAAACTAAAATTTAACACAATTATTTCTAAGTGATAATATTTTTAATCCTTAATTTACAAAAAATTATTCTAAATGGAATAAATTCAAAATAACAATTAAAATTAAACCAACACATTTAATTGAAATTGAACAACAAAATTGAAACAAAAAACAATTAAAATTCAACAAAGAATGCAAAACTTATTTCAATAACAACTAAAATTCATGTCATTTATTAATTCATAAAATTATTAGGAACATAAAATTGAAAAAAAAAATAATGAAAAAAATTTGCAAAAAAAGGATAAAAAGGAATGAAAAATTATTGCCTTAATGGCATGCTTTATTTTAGCTCTTAATTAAAAAGAAAGAAAAAAGAAGAAAAGACATTGTTAATAAACCCTAAAAAAAGAAAAATAAGAAGAAAAATGAAAAAAGAAACAACATACCTTAGGATGAGAAGAGAAGATAATGCTTGATTTCAGGTGAGAAGGAGAGAGAGAGGAGAAGATCGAGAGAGAGAAAGAGGTGTGTGAGAGAAGAAGAAAGAAGAAGAAAGAAAAAGATGAAGCGCCGTCTGCCATGATTATGGTCTTTTATTTTAGTCTTTATCGATGGGATTACCAATAAGCAATTAAATATTAATATTTTTTATATTTCCGTAAGTGATTTTGTCTGTAAAGTCAAATGAAAAATTTTCAACTTGAACAAAAATATTCAAAAAGTCTTTCACATATTATCAATAACTTTTCATTCCGTTAGTGATTTCACGGGGAAAAAATGAACAGTCAAAAGATCATTAATTATCACCGCATTAAGAAGTGAACATTTCCCATAGTCTTTAGAATATACCGACGGACACATTTTGTCGATATACCCGTATGTAATAAACACCACGAATAGTGCTAGGGTAAAGGGGCACAATTCCCAGTATCTCTGTAATATACCGATAAACACATTTTGTGGGTATACTCGTATGTAATGAATACCATGAACAATGTCAAAGTGAATGAAAACAATTATTATGGTCTCTAGAATATATCGACAGATACATTTTATTGGTATACCTATATGTAATATATAGTCCGTCGGTATTTTTATCGGTTTAAAACAGTAACTGATGCTAAATTATATCATATTCCTTACTTCAAATAGTTACATTCACAGTTGCACACACAACACAATAACACCGTTTCACATCACAATAATAAAATAAATATTTCATTGTCATTCAATTATAAATTAACATCATTGTCATTATATTGAAGTGAATTTCATCCATAAATATTACATTATATTTCATGGCATTACATATTCATGTTGTGCAAATTAATTAGAATTCTCTTATTCTTTGTCAATTGACCCGTCCTTATCTCCATCACAATCTTGTACGTTGATTTCGTCACTATCATCTTCATCATCTTGTGTATTTTCGCTAGAACTCAAAACATCATTCGATTCCTTAGTCTCAACATCAATAAAAATATTCTCGGCGATGCAAAAATATGAATTTTGTTTCTAAGTCATTAGACAGAGCAACTTGATTTGGATCAACTAACTCACTAAGTTGAAAGACATCATCTCCCACAATTAATTCATCGTTGCCATCCTGAACAACCTCGACACAATTCCTAAGTTTGGTTTTCACTATGGATAACCAATCAGCTCTTAAACAATCCTTTTTAAAGGACGGAGTATATGTGTAATAAACTTACTAGCATTACTTGGCAAAAACAAAGACATCATCGACATTGCGGAGTCTAGCATTTGAATTAATTTTGACCAAACCATGATGAGAATCTACTATGATTCCTCTGTTAGTGGTGTCATACCAATAGTATTTGAATAAAATACTTTATTATGCTCGCTATGATATTGCAATTCAATGATATCTTCCAACTTCTCATAGTAGTCAATTTCAAACTCATTAGAAGTCAATCCCTTAACACAAACCCCATTGTTATATGTCTTTCTACCCTACCTATATTTTTTTAGTATGAAACACATGTGCATTGATGGAATTCTTGTTGTAGCACTTCACTTATCTTTCAAGACCCGAACTTAGTAAAGACAAAGTAACACTAGCATTCCCTCCTAATTAATAAACCTGGTAAATGAAGTACAACCATGAATATTTAATGAGAAATGTGTAATGAAATTAATTATCCTGAGAGATAAGAATAATTAAACAGTACTTCCATGTGTTTTTAACTATGTGAAAAATTGTTCATCTTATAATCGAAAGATTTAGGATTTAGTCAGCTATGAGTTTTGAGCCAGTAAATATTGATGTTGTTGCATGCGAGGAATTCAATAATGTATTAATTTATGATATTATAAGAGATAGATTGTTTGAAAATAATGACATGATAAGTAGTATACTTATTGAATAAAATATCTTAGTTCATTACAGTTAAATAGCATATAATTATGTGCTTGTCTGAATTTTATTTCTGACAAGTATCTTCCCTCACAATATTTTTTTGTATGGGTCATCCATGATCAAAGAATATTGACAAGTTCTCACTCGAAGGCACTTCTCCATCATTGTCATTTCTTGGAATGAGTTTGATTCTTGTTCTCAATTGAGGCTAAAAATAGTATAAGATAAATGTTAAGATATCTTTAAGAATATAGGTCTCGCATATCAAAACCTTAACATGTGCCTTGCTTTCTACTTTTCTCTTAAGGTTGAACAAGTACCTGCATGATATTAAATGAATGTTTTGAAATATGCAAAGAAAGACAATAAAATTTTAATTACGATATATGTGTAAACCTTAATATCTCGAATAGATACATCCATCTATATTGGACTAGGCCTTCGACTTTTGCCTCAAACGATAAATGTAAGAGTAGATGCTCTATCCAGTTGAAAAATGATGGAGGGAATATCATCTCAAGTTTGCATATTATATGGACGATATTCATTTCAAGCCGCTCCATGTATTGTGTCTGCAACTTGTTGAAGCATATATCTCTAAAAAAGTAATTGGTCTTCATGAGTGCATTTCATATCCTATTTGGCAATAAATCTAGTAAGCTAATGGAATGAGTGTTTGTATAAACACATGACGGTCATGACTTTTCATTCCATAAAATCTGCAATCCTCCAAATTCACCAAGCTTGGTATGCTCGAGGCATGTCCATTGAGAAAACATAGACTTTTAAGTCATTAGCAGACAAGTAACTATACATTCTTGTACAAGACGAAGCCGGTTTTGGGCTTTGCAACCCATGACCCAACATATGTCAACTTTATATTTTTACGATAACAAAACAAATATATATATCCCTTATTTTCTTCATGATGTCCTTTGTCTTCCCCTTCATGTCCATAACTGTATTGAAAATGTTCTCAAACACGTTCTTTTCTATATGCATGACATCAAGGTTATTACAAAGAATATTGGAAGAAAGCTCCCAAAAAATATTTCACTTTACCTAATTATGGGTCAAACCAAAACCAGAAAACTTCTACTTACCCGATTGAAAATCAAACTTATTGTCACTGTACTCTGACACCACGTTATATAATTATTCACCTAAAAGAAGCGATGATGCAACATCCCTTTAACTCTGCTAATAAGAAGTCCTTTCTATTCTTTCTAAACTTGTGATCCGTTAGCAAGAACTACCAATGACATTAAAAAAAAGACATTTTACCGCTGTTTGTTAACGTGAATGCCTTGTTATTTTCCATACAGAATGAACATGCTAGTTTTTCATGTATGCTCCATCTATAAACCATTTCATAAGTTGAAAACTCATTGATAGTCCACATCAAAGCTACCTTCATAAATTTTTTTTGTTTCCTCGATACATCATAAGTCAAAGCCTTGAATGACCACTACTTCAACTTATCAATCAACGATCGAAGATAAACATCTATATTCTAACCTGAACTATTAGGACCTAGTATGACTTTTGTCACACCCGGACATCGCGGCGACCGATTAAAAATTAACACTCGATTGAAAAAAAAGAACATATATCTGACATTTTGTTCTTTTAGGGGAAAATGTCTAGTTCAAGGAGTCGCCACCTAGTATTATAGTCACTAGGAACCCTAACTGGTCAACAGAGATTCTATGGTACGGGACTGGTTACGCAAAAGGAAAGATGCTGTCACCCCTTAAGCATCCTACCTAAGGCAGGCTGCATTGCTGGTTTTGTCTAAAATTGCTAAGAATTTGTTCTCCTTTTTCCCTTTTTTAATTCTTCCTTTCATGTTCCTGACTCAGGTGTCAGTGAACAATTCCTACGAATATTTCCAACTCTGGCATTGGTAAATATCACACAAATCCAAAAAATACGATACTCCTAACTCTAGCGTCAGTGAATATTTTCGCAAAAAATAAATTTGAAGAAGAAATTTTCTATGTCATATTTTTTCTTGTTTATCCTTTATTATTATTTGCCCTTTTTAGATGGAAGTAAAAAAACATTGCACGACATAATTGCATTTAACAGTAATAGTCCACAGATTGAGCACATAGCTAAAAAAATATAAGCACAAAGAAAAAAAAAATAAAGTGTGAGGGGCCCACAAATAAATCAGCGAAGACCGCCAAATGTTTTTGGAATTTTCTTATATCAAAAAGAGGTTCGTTTGGTCAAATATCAAATTAGAATGGGCATAAAAATTATGGCCAAGGCATAAGGGTGTGTTTTGCCAAGCACACCCTTAGCAAACACAATTTGGATCGGTTAGGCCTAAAGCCCAGACCCGGCCCACTCTTTTTTTTTTTCTCTTTTTGCTAGATCTAGCCCAGCCATGCGTGAAAGGTTCATGCATGCATGCAACAGTAACCAGTTAATTATTTTAGCAAGGAAGGAAGGGAACTTACCTAGGTGTGCGGCTGCTGGAGGCGAAGTCGAGGGAGACTAGGCTAAAAAAAAGGGTTAAGGGGGGCGGCGGCTAGTATAGGGTTCGCCGCCCTTTTTTTTTATGTTTCTCTCTTTTAGAGTTTCTGGTAATGGCCTCCTCTGGGTCTCTTCTTTTAGGGGTTCTCTCTTTTAGGGTTTCTCTCTCATCCCCCTCTTTTGCATCACTGAGGTCTGTATTTATAGTGCCAGAGTCCCTTTCATGTGTGAGAAACAAAGTTTCAATCAAACTCATTCTCTTTTTTGAAGTTTGAATTTGATTAAGAATAAAATTTAAAAGCGGATAACTATCATTATCTTGAAGATATGGATTATCTTGAAGATAATGATAGAATGACAAAAGTATATTGTAATCCCTAGTTTTCACGCAAGTTGACAAATCACACTTTTCATCGAAATAAATCTCTGATATTTTAATTTTACATTTTAAACCCTGTAAAATTAAATTAAAAAGCCAATGAGCCAAAATTGGGTTACAACAACTATAGATAAAAAAACATAAACTCTGGCCTCATATACATCCCTGGTGGCAACTTGTAACCATGAGTATCACCGACCAATAAAAATAAGAAGCAACAAATAACCTAAATGGATTGAATCCGTCTGTACATAACCCAAGACATACGTTCTTTATCTCCACTAAAAATTAATGAAAAACATTGTTGATGTGTTTACAGGTTTCACCATCGGAATGGTGCACCATCACTTCATCCATCGCATTATGTGATTGTTGCCATGTCATGTTGTTGTCTTTAGTGACATGAATAACCTCTATAGTCTAGGTACGATTGGGAAGTATCTAAGTTTTTTTTATGTGAGACAAGAGTCCTTCCCCTACCAGTCATGGGTTCATAACAAGAATGTTGACATGTTCTGTACTTGGTCAACTCTGTATTTTCAAGGTAGTACAACATGCAGAAATTTATACACAAGTCAATTTTCTAGTATCCTAAACCGAGGGGTTTCATCATAAACTTAGCAGCATAGAAATTCTCTTTTAGCCTGTTTCTATCAGGTAAAATGCTTCTCACTCATTTGACAATTCTGTCATAAATAGCCTCACTTAACCTATGATCTGACTTGATGTTGAACACCTGTGTAATAATTGATAATTTACTGTGATTTGTGCAACTATTCTATAATAGTTCGTTAGAATCTTTCATAAAAATAAAAAAATCTGGTCGTGTTTGCACTAAGTTCTTTATCTACGATTGAACAATGATCGGCATGACCTTGATTCATTCCAATCATATCCATAACCATATTCCTATAAGGATTACTATTGTCATCTACAACTTCATGCAAATTGTTAGAACTAGAAGTTGACACAACCATCCTTTCTACCACTATATCGTGAAGAACATATGGTTCTTAGTATGCATACCAACACAAGTATTTCTACATGAATTCTTTTTGTAGAAGATGCATCGTTACAATATATGGATCGAGAATTTTTTTTTATTGTTACACCTCTTGCATGGACATCTAATATCCCCTCTACTAATATTTCTCGGATTAGATAGTACGTAATTAATAAAACTCTAAACCTCATTATAATAATCCATCCTCTACTACTATTAGGGTAAATCTGTATACATCCATAAATGACCATCCATTACTTATATCAAACCTATATAAAATAATGATGACAACAAGTATTAATGAACTGTATTAACTAAATAATTTGCAAAAATATTGATTTAGTGCAAACTTATTCAATCTATTTTAATAGAACTCTTAATTCATAATCAATTATCTACATAAATTCAAATTTCTACACATTTACCAAAAATTTCAACTCGGCAATAAAATTGATAAAATATAAAATAAACTCGTTAAATAAGCCATTATTTATTTCATCACAAAACACCCAAGTCAAAAATTCAATATAAGTTTCATCAATTTACAAAAAAATATAATTTTATAAAATCTAAAACAAATCCTAACATGTACAAATCATAAATCTATATAACAAATTTGTATGAGAAAAAAAATTATAAAACAAGTACACAACCAAACAAAATACATATACTATAAAAAAATATGAAAAAAATCAACATCTTAAAATTAAGTTCAAATAAAAAGGGATAAATTTGCTTACTTAAAGTGAATAATCCTCAATAAAATTTAAGTGAGGTGAGAGAGGTGAGGTTGTTGTCAATTTTAACACATTTAAATTTGTCGATGAAATCACCAACGAATACTAGCAATGTAATATTTTCATTGCTAAATCCATCAGCAAATAATATGACGTGTCATATTACCGGTGGAGTTACTAACAAAATATTGTTTGATTTTTTAATTATTTTATTTTATTGAAAATTCCATCGGTAATTATCGACAAAATATATTTTGTTGCAAATTAAGTCGATATGTCCGATGGATAGTTTTCGTTACTTTTTTCATTGAATATTACCAACCAAAAAATATTCCGTCAATAATTATATTGTTGTTTGATAATTTTCTAGTATGGGATTGAAACTAAGAAATTTCAATCGTTTGACAATCATCACCAAAATTCGATTTTGAGCTTTAACATCAACATGCATGGAGAAAAAAAAAACAAAATATAGCTAACACAACCAAAAGCAGCTAGTTGTTGGCTAAACAATCCGAAAAAAAAAAAAAGAGAAATATATATATAGTAGTAGCAGCTTTTTAAATACTAGCAGATCAATTCTAAATAAAATTAATAAACCATTTCCCTTTAAAACAATTAAATCTTAGTCATCCAAGCCATCACCATCAATAAAAGAAAAACCATTATATGAAGTTTATATATTTTCTTTATTTGTTAACCTTGTGGAAGTATGTATTTAGATTTATAATTTTCTTGATCTTTTCCAGTGATGTTTCGTACAATAACTTTTCACGGTCACCAAGATGCAGCGGCAGTAACGAGTAAGGATGTTCATAAATTTTTGAGTTGGGATATTCTTGGTGATTTTGAAACTGAATGATTTGAGTTTATAAATCAGGAATAATATAAACTGGTTTCGAAGCTCGTCCAGCTATAATAACTTGTAAGGCTCTTCTTTTA
>Ga0325411_1008765_pt1 | contig 10899 bp, 3 predicted proteins | sample PopdelMetagenome_13_FD_206181 | JGI IMG/M metagenome (GOLD analysis project Ga0325411, IMG submission 206181) | Populus deltoides microbial communities from Bellville, Georgia, United States - Xylem-PdIQD-R4 | ecosystem: Host-associated > Plants > Phyllosphere > Stem > Wood/Secondary xylem...
AAAAGAAACAAAACCTCTAAGAAGAAGAAGAAAACTAAATAGAAAGAAATTTTTCATTAACAAACTAAATTAAATGAAAAACATAATTAAAAAGAAAAAAACGCAAAAAAAAAATCTAGGTTAACTCATTAAACCTGAGATTTGTGTCATGAATGTCAGGTAACTAAATAAAAAAAAGGTGAATATTAACAAACTGAACCAAATGAAAAAAATTAATTAAAAACAAATTCGGGTTAACTCATCAAACTATGTTAACCCGTTAAACCAAGGATCTGTGTCATGAAAGTCTGATAACGAAAAAAAAATTTAACATTAACAAACTAAATTAAACAAAGAAAATTTATGAAAATAAAAAAAAATTGACGGGTCAACCCATAATTAACTGGATTCACACGTGAAACCAGGTTAACCCATGAAACTCGGGATATGAGTCATGAAAGTCTGATAACTAAATAGAAAGAAATCTAACATTAACAAACTAAACTAAACGAAAAAAATTAATTAAAAAGAAAAAAAGCAAAGAAAAAATCTGGGTTAACTTGTCAAACCAGATTAACCCATTAAATCCGGAAAACATGTCATGAAAGTCTGATAACTTAATAAAAAAAATTTAACATTAATAAACTAAATTAAACAAAAAAATTTTGTTAAAAGAAAAAAAAAGAAAGAAGCAAAAAAAATCCCGAAAGGCATAAAAAACAGCTAAAAAAATAAGACAACTTAAAAAAAAAACCTAAAGCATCAGTGTTTTACTGTGGACGGCACAAAGGAAAAAACGCAAAAAATAATAATTTCTTGGTTAACTTGTCAAAACAGGTTAACCCTTTAAATCCGGAAAACGTGTCATAAAAGTCTGATAACTAAATAAAAAAAATTAAACAATAATAAACTAAATTAAACAAAAAAAATTTTGTTAAAAGAAAAAAAAACAAAGAAAGAAGCAAAAAAAAAATCCCGAAAGGCATAAAAAAATAGCTAAAAAATAAGAAAACTGGAAAAAAAAAACACCTAAAGCATCATGGATCAGTGTTTTACTGTGGACTGCACTGTGCAGTCCACAGTAAAACCCCCGCGCGATGCCGCGAGTAAATTATTTTTTGCATTTTAAAAAAAAGTCAAGATCTAAAAGTGTTAGGTTTTTTTACAAATTTATACCCAAGAGTCTTAGGTTTGGTTGCAACATCTGACCCAAGAGTAATTTTTATAATATTAATAATAACATTAAACTTGGGTTAACCCTTAGCATAAAAGTGTCTGGACTGCAATACCACACCCAGTAGCATTGGACATGGGTCTGGCTACAAGATCGTGTCATAAAAGTGTGATAATTAAATAGATTAGTTAAAAAGAAAAAAAAAACCAACAGGAAGAAAAAAAAACTAATGAAGAAAAAAAATATGAATTAACTGGGTTAACCCTTCAAACCAGGTTAACCCCTCATACCTTGAATTCACATCGTGAAAGTTTGATAATTAAAAAGAAAAAAAAATTAATGGGTTAACCCATAATTAACTGGGCTAACTTGTTAAACCAGGTTAACCTGTCAAATCCGAAATCTGTGTCATGAAAGTTTAATAACTAAATAGAAAAAAATTTAACATTAACAATTTAAATTAAACAAAAAAATTAATTAAAAGAAAAAAAATAAAAGGCATCAGCATTTTTACTATGGACTGCACTGTGCAGTCCACAGTCAAAAGCATAAAAACAACAAAAAAACAAAATGAAAAACTAAAGGCATCAGCCGAGAACTACTTAGATAAAAAATTTATTATTAATAAACTAAATTAACTAAATAAAATTAATTAAAAAGAAAAAATAAAAGAAAAAAAAACCTCTAAGAAGAAAAAAAACTAAATAGAAAGAAATTTAACATTAACAAACTAAACTAAACGAAAAAAAATTAAAAAGAAAATAAAGAAAAAAAATTATAGGTTAACTCGTCAAAATAGGTTAACCCGTTAAACCCGGGATCCGTGTCATGAATGTCTGGTAACTAAATAAAAAAAAGTGAGATTTAACAAACTGAACTAAACAAAAAAAATCCGGGTTAACTCGTCAAATCATGTTAACCCGTTAAAACCAAGGATATATGTCATGATAGTTTGATAACTAAATAAAAAAAATTAACATTAACAAACTAAATTAAACAAAAACACTTTATGAAAATAAAAAAACAAAAAAAATTGACGGTTAACCCATAATTAACTAGGTTCACCCGTGAAACCAGGTTAACCCGTGAAACTCGGAATATGTGTCATGAAAGTCTGATAACTAAGTAGAAAAAAATTAACATTAACAAACTAAACTAAATGAAAAAAATGATTAAAAAGCAAAAAAAAAAAGTTTCTGGGTTAACTTGTCAAATCAGGTTAACCCGTTAAATCCGAAAAACGTGTCATGAAAGTCTGATAACTAAATAAAAAAAATTAATATTAATAAACTAAATTAAACAAAAAAAATTTTGTTAAAAAAAATAAAAAAACCCGAAAGGCATAAAAAAAGCTAAAAAAATGAGACAACTAAAAAAAAACCCAAAAGCATCAATGTTTTACTATGGACTGCACTGTGCAGTCCACAGTAAAACACTGATTCCTTTTAGTATATGTTACTAGTTACATGACCCGCGCGATGCCGCGGGTTAATTTTTTTTGCAAAAAATTATCAAAAAAAGCTAAGATTTAAAAGTGTTATGTCTTTCTATAAAGTTATACTCAAAAGTCTTAGGGTTTGACTGCAACGCCTGATCCAAGAGTAATATTTGTAATATTAATAATAACATTAAACTTGCATGACCCAAGTTTAAGTGGGTCTAACTGCAATATCAAACTCAATAGCCTTGGATATGGGTCTGGCTGCAAGGTCGTGTCATAAAAGTGGGATAATTAAATAGATTAATTAAAAAGAAAAAAGCAAAGAGAAAAAAACCAAGAGGAAGAAAAAAACTAATGAAAAAACATCTGAATCAACTGGGTTAACTTGTCAAACTTAGGATCTGTGTCATAAAAGTCTGATAATTAAAGAGAAAAATTTAATATTCAGAAAGTATATTAAAAAAGAAAAAGAAAAAAAGAAACTAAAGGCATCGGCTTTTTCACTATGGACTGCACTGTGCAGTCCATAGTAAAAGGATTAAAAATGAAAAGAAAACGAAAGAACAAACAAAGGCATACGCCACGGGTTAATTTTTTTTCCTTGCATAGATATACCCAAAAGTCTTGGGTTTAACTACAAAGCTTATTCCAAGAGTAATATTTATAATATTAAACTTACATGACTAAAGTTTAAGTGAGTCTGGGTGCAACACCAGGCCTAAGAACCTTGGATGTAGGTCTGGCTGCAAGATTGTGTAATAAAAATGTGATAATTAAATAGATTAATTAAAAAAAACAAAGAAAAAAACCAACGTGAAGAAAAAAACTAATGAAGAAAAAGAAAAAAAATCTGAATTAACTAGGTTAACCTTTCAAACCAAGTTAACCCGTCAAACCTGAGATTCGCGTCATGAAAGTTTGATAACTAAATAGAAAAATTGACGGGTTAACCCATAATTAACTGGGTTAACCCGTGAAACCAGGTTAACCTGTCAAACCCGGAATATATGTCAAGAAAGTCTGATAACAAAATAGAAAGAAATTTAACATTAACAAACTAAACTAAACGAAAAAAATTAATTAAAAAGAAAAAAAGCAAAATAAAAAATCTAGGTTAACTCGTCAAACCAGGTTAATCCGTTAAACCCGAGATCCGTGACATGAAAGTCTGATAACTAAATAAAAAAATTTAACATTAACAAACTAAATTAAATAAAAAGAATTAAAAGAAAAAAAAATTGAAGGGTCAACCCATGAAACCAGGCTAACCCGTGAAACCTAGAATATGTGCCATAAAAGTCTGATAACTAAATAGAAAAAAAATTTAACATTAACAAACTAAACTAAATGAAAAAAATTAATAAAAAAGAAAAAAAGCATAAAAAAATTCAGGTTAACTCGTCAAACCAGGTTAATCTATTGAATTCGGGATCCGTATGATGAAAGTCTGATAACTAAATAAAAAAATTAACATTAACAAACTAAATTAAATAAAAAATTATTAAAACAAAAAAACAAAAAAAAAGTAAGAAAAAACCCGAAAGGAATAAAAAAACAAAAAAAACAGCTACAGCTAAAAAAATGGAACAAAAGGCAGCTCAGGAAAAAAACAAGAAAAAAGAAAAAAAAACAAAAACATCAGTGTTTTACCGTGGACTGCACTGTGCAGTCCACAGTAAAACACTGATGCCTTTTAGTATATGCTAGTTAGATGACCCGTGCAATGCCGCGGGTCAATTTGTTTTTTGTATAAAAAATATCAAAAAAGCTAAGATCTAAAGTATTAGGTCTTTCTGCAAAACTATACCCAAGAGTCTTGGGTTTGGTTATAACGCTTGACCTAAAAGTAATATTTATAATAGTAATAATAATATTAAACTTGCATGATCCAAGTTTAAGTGGGTTTGGCTGCAATATTAAACCCAATAGCTTTGGACGTGGGTCTGACTGCAAGGTCGTATCATAAAGTGTGATAATTAAATAGATTAAGTAAAAAGAAAAAAACATAGAAAACAAAACCAACATGAAGAAAATAACTAATAAAGAAAAAGAAAAAAAATCTGAATTAACTGGGTTAACCCTTCAAACCAGGTTAACCTGTCAAACATTGGATTCGTGTCGTAAAAGTTTAATAACTAAATAGAAAAAAAAAATTAACGGGTTAACCCAGAATTAACTGGGCTGACCTGTTAAACCCGTGATCCGTGTCATGAAAGTTTGATAACTAAATAGAAAAAATGTAACATTAACGAACTAAAATAAACGAAAACAATTAATTAAAAAGAAAAAAAATAAAAAAAAAACAAAAGACATCGGTTTTCACTATGGACTGCTCTCTGCAGTCCACAATCAATGGTATAAAAAAAGGCAGCAAAGCAAAAAGAAAAAAAAAAGAAAAAAACTAACTGGGTTAAAAGAAAAAAAAACCTATAGGAAGAAAAAAACTAATGAAGAAAAACAAAAAAAATCTAAATTAACTGGGTAATCCGTCAAACCTGAGATCCGTGTCATAAAAGTCAAATAACTAAATAGAAAGAATTTTAATATCAACAAACGAAATAAAAAAAAAATTAGTTAAAAAAGGAAAAACAAAGAAGAAAAAACCTATACGGGGAAAAAACTAATGAAAAAAAAAAGAAAAAAAATCTGAATTAACCAGGGTAACCTGTCAAACATGAGATCCATGTCATAAAAGTCTTATAACTAAATAGAAAAAAAAATTAACATAAACAAACCAAATTAAAAAAAAATTAAAAAGTAAAAAAAAAACACATCAACCTTTTCACTATGGACTACACTGCGCAGTCCAGAGTCAAAAACTTAAAAAGGGCAAAAAAACTAAAAGAAAAAAAAACTAAAAGCATCAGTCGATAACTAAATAGAAAAAAATTTAATATTAATGAACTAAATTAAACAAAAAAATATTAATTAAAAAGAAAAAGAAAATAAAAAAGCTATAAGAAGAAAAAACTAATGAAGAAAAAGGAAAAAAAAATCTAAATTAACTGGTTTAACCCTTCAAACCAGGTTAACCCATCAAACCTAGGATTCACGTCATGAAAGTTTGATAACTGAATATAAAAAAAACATTTGACGGGTTAACCTAGAATTAACTCGGTTAATCTGTGAAACCAGGTTAACCCGTCAAACCCAGGATATGTGTCATGAAAGTCTGATAACTAAATAGAAAGAAATTTAACATTAACAAACTAAACTAAACGAAAAAAATTAATTAAAAAGAAAAGAAAAGGCAAAAAAAAAAAACTTCGGGTTACCTTGTCAAACCAGGTTAACTCGTTAAACCCGGGATTCGTGTTATGAAAGTCTGATAACTAAATAAAAAAAATTAGTATTAATAAAATAAAAAAAAGAAAAAAAATGGATGAGTTAACCCGTAAAACCTGAGATATGTGTCATGAAATTATGATAAGTAAATATAAAGAAATTTAATATTAACAAACTAAACTAAACAAAAAAAATTAATTAAAAAGAAAAAAAAGCAAAAAAAAAAATCCGGGTTAACTCGTCAAACCAGGTTAACTCGTTAAACCCGGGATCCGTGTCATGAAAATCTGATAACTAAATCAAAAAAATAAATTAACATTAACAAAAGAAAAAAAAACAAAAACAAAATGGACGGGTTAACCCAGAATTAACTGGGTTAACCCGTGAAACCTGAGATATGTGTCATGAAAGTCTGATAACTAAATAGAAAAAAATTTAACATTAACTAAGTAAAGTAAACGAAAAAAATTAATGAAAAAGAAAAAAACAAAAAACAAATCCGAGTTAACTCGTAAAACTAAGTTAACCTGTTAAATCTGGGATCAATGTTATAAAATTTTGATAACTAAATAAAAAATTAATATTTACAAACTAAATTAAAAAAACTTATTAAAAAAACAAAGAAAAACAAACTGAAAGGCATAGAAAACAAAAAAAACAATTTTTTTTAAGAAAAAGACAGCTCAAAAAATAAAAAAAATATATTAAAAAAAACAAAGAAAGAAGAAAAACAAACTGAAAGGGATAGAAAACAAAAAAAAACATTTTTTTTAAGAAAAAGACAGCTAAAAAAAAAGATAATCCATAATAAGAGGCTGAGCAGTTTTAGTACATTCCTAACAATGGATGAAATATGATATGAAGTCAACGTCTTTGTTGCCATACAATTATGGAACGTAGCAACTTAATGGGACATTACGAAGGGACTGATGGTAGAGGTGAGCAAAAAAACAAAAAAATTGATTTAACCGAGAAAACCAAAAAAAATTAACCGAAAAAACCGAACCGGTACAAAAAACTGATTGAACCGGTTAAAATATTAAGGAAAATGTCCGGTCCAGTTTGGTTTCCAGTTTTGGTGTGCCTGAACCGGCCAACCCGAACCAAACCGAACCGGTTCGGTTTAAAAATGAAAAAAATAAAATAAAGTAATAAACCAAGCGTGGGCCACCCCTCCCTTCCATTAGCCAACCCTAGCAGAACTTTATCATTTCTTTCCCTTGCACACAGCCGCCCTCTCCTTTGTTTAAGTCTTTGAATGCTTTCACATTGAAGGGTCCCTTCATTCACAGCCCCAATGCTCTCTTTGTCTCTCATCTCTCAACGTGAAGGAAAAGTAAAGATTACAGGTAAAACTTTAATATTTCCTTTCAACATTTGAGTAAAATTTGTCTTTTTCTCTTCCAATCTTTCATGCTTTTTGTCTCTCATCTCTCAAACTTGTCATGTCATAGATGAATTGCTGATGATTCTTCCATTGATTTACTTGATTCTCCTTCATGGGTCACGGCTTTTAACAGATCCCACCTTGATTTCCAGAGAGGGATTATTTCGGGTCTAGAAGCTGAAGAGTATTCAGAAAAATCAAAGCAGTGATTGCTAAGAATTGATACTATTTTTTTGCAATTATTTTTTCCTTTGCAAGAAGTTGTAACAACGAGAACAACGTTGTTGATTCTTATAGGATGGCATCTTGGCATTGCAGTTCGGTTTGAACCGGTTTGGAAGGGAAACAAACCGAACCGAACTGAAATTAATCGGTTTGAACCGGTTTTTGGTTTGGTTCGGTTCAAAAACTAAAAAAAACAGTTTGGTTGTTTATTTTGGTCCAAAACCGGACCGAACCGAAAATGCTCAGCCCTAACTGATGGACGTTATTGTTTACAAGTGGGAGTTGGACAATAATGGAGAATGAGAAAGAAAAATTCTCCTTTTCATCTAAAAAATACCATACAAAATTATAGAAATATACCTTAAATCATAGTTTTGAAACCCAATTGATCTGGGATTGGAACCAAACTAGATTGAAGAAAAAATAGGGGAAGAAAAAACCTGGTATGACCCGGCAGGTCGACCCGGCGACTCAACTGACCTGGTCAAGATTCGGTTGCAAACCTTTGTTTTTTTTTTATTTTTTTTTACTAAAATGACGTTGTTTTGATTTTTTTAAAAAATTGACCTGGCTAACTCGATCAAACCTAGTGATCCGGTTAAAACCCGAAACCCGAATCTTAAACCGGGCTGCCACCATACCGGATGTTAAAACTACACCTTAAATGCCTAAATTCCCTTTCAAAAGGGAATAGAGAATGACCAAACGAAGTTCTTTGAATGAGGAAGGGTAGATGTGCACGTTTCAAATTCGGATAAGTGTTTAATTATTTACTAGCCACCAAAAATAATTAAATTAAAATGTGAGGTTAGCTGTCATTGTAGGTAAATTAGTACTCTATAAATTAATAACCTTGGTAAGTATTCTCCTGTCATGGATCAAATGTACATACTTAAAGAGTTTTTTGGGTTTTTTTTACAGCCCCCAAACTTGTTAAGAGAAATAGCCTTGTAGGATATAATTATTTATTCCCTACTTCGAGTATGGCTAATACTAATTACTCTAGAAAAATCTCTTCTCAAATTAAATATTTATTATGTATGATATTTAACAGGTGAAACCATTATAAGTTAGAATAAAAGCATAGAAAGATAAGAATGAATTGTTAACTCGTAGATGAAAAAAAATCAATTTTTTGCAAGGTTGCAGCATAACTTTCTTAAATAAAAAAATCAATTTTAATTTTTTGGTTTGTGTGATTGGAAATGAAGAAGTAATCTTTCAAAATGTGCTATTTTCTAATTTATTTATTTAGCTATGTTGTTTTTAAAATACGACTGTAAAATCATTTCTACGAAAATAGAAATTATGAGGCATGAGGTATTTTACACGCATAACTTAATTATGAGGTATTTTAAATACATAACTCAAATGTTATTTATTTCCTCTTGAAAACGATGTTTTTTTGGATATCATTTATAACTTTTATAGCATAATGTTGGAAAATTATACTATAATGTTGGAAAATTATACAAAATAATTGTTGCTTTAAGTGGATATTTGCACAGTACAACTGACTCTACTATAAAATCATCTTTTTCAACTTCATTTTTTTTTTGTCATTTTCTATTGTATTCTCGATAATTTGCATGTCATATTATTCAACAGTCCTGGAGTTGCCTTATTTTCTCATAGAAAGTTGAAAAAAATACTTGAAATCTATTACATTCAACTATTTAATTACAACATACAGTTATTGAACGCTTCCAGTATTGATTAAAATTCTCTAAAATCACATTATCCGTAGATCTAATTTTATAATGTCAAAAACAATTTACAATTATACTTTCTTGGATATTTATTATTTCAAGCTAAAATTACAAGATTCATTACATCTAGAATATATATTTATCCTCTCCGGGTTTAAGATTCAAGTTTCATAAGCTATATTAATAAAAGCAATAATTAATGATAATGCATCTTAAAAGTTTATATATTCTTCGCATCACAAGGCTAAATGCTTGATATTATGTTGAGTATAAAAAAACAATTCAATATTTTTTTGAGTCTTTAATAGTTTTTGGGGAGTAGGAAAAATTATTATATAACTAGTAAAAAACCTTTTCTACCATCTATTTTTCTATAAGTTATCAAATGTGTTCTTGAAATAAATAATATTCAAGTCATCCATGCTTGTTGTCAAGATACTAGCAAGTTCATATTAACATGTACAGTTTTCACCATACTACTCAAGTTCATATTCTAGTGATATAATTCACACTACTCAATATTTCAATATATATAGACATTTACAGTTTTCTCATTTAAAATAATAATAAAAAACCAGTACCGTTTCCACACCAATGATATTTTTCGAAATAATTCATAAATATTTGTTTGAAAAAAAAATATAGTTCATCGCTCATCATTTGATGAAATAAGAATAGCTTTCAGGCGGCGGATAAGAAGAGCAGCATCTTTGAGGTCATCATACGATTATTGCACGCAACAATCTTTAAAGAGATTATGAATATGAGATTGAAAACAACACGATGACGATTCATTATAAGATCGAGACTGCTATTATTTACAAGTGGGGCCTGGACATTGGAGGATGAGAAAGAATAATTATCTGTACCCCTTTCATTTCATCTCATCTCAAAAATACCGTACAAAATGGAAAAAGCATGCTTTTAAGTCTTGGTTATTTTTTAAAATTATTTTTAATATCAATATATTAAAATAATTTAAAAATATTAAAATAATATTAATTTTAAAAAATAAAATAATATAAAATTTAAATTTTTTTAAAAGTATTTTTAAAACATAAAAATTATCAAAGCAAGCTAGCATGCTGTCCGCATTTTATAACAGGTTAATAATAATTTTTTAAAATATAATTTTTTTTTAAAATGTTGAGAATATTTTAAATGTTTTGGGTTTAGTAGCCAAATGAGACCCAATATCCTATCTAAATGCTAATTATTATTTTTATCAAAAAAATATTTAAATTATTATTGAAATATCCTAAATGAAAATTCTAATTAATTTTTTATTTTTTTTTATAAAAAAATTTAAACTACATTTCAAGTATTTTAAACAGAAATGCTAATTAATTTTTTTATAAGTATTTTTTTTATTTTTTTCTAAAAAATATTTAAAATATCCTTAAAGTATCCAAAATAGAACCACTAATTAATTTTTTTATAAATATATTTTTTATTTTTTCTAAAAAAATATTTTTATTATCCTAAAAGTATCTTAAAAAAAATCCTAATTATTTTTTTTTAAAATATTTTTTATTTTTCTATAAAAAATCATTAAAAGTATCATTGAAGTATACTAAATAATTTTTTATAAATGTTTTCTATTTTTTATTTTAAAAACATTTAAACTACCATTGAAATATACTAAAAAAAATGCTAATAATTGTTTTTATTTTTTTTTTATAAAAACACATTTAAACTA
>Ga0325411_1008767_pt1 | contig 10898 bp, 13 predicted proteins | sample PopdelMetagenome_13_FD_206181 | JGI IMG/M metagenome (GOLD analysis project Ga0325411, IMG submission 206181) | Populus deltoides microbial communities from Bellville, Georgia, United States - Xylem-PdIQD-R4 | ecosystem: Host-associated > Plants > Phyllosphere > Stem > Wood/Secondary xylem...
TGGTTCTAAAGTCACGTGACCTACTATTGAGATTTTCGTCTGATAACGTGTCACAGCATCAGTGGCCTGTCATGTACTTTCCTACTCACTGAAAATCTCTCTCCGAAAATCAGCCTAAAATCATCCATCATCATCAACATCAGCGCTCGTCTCCTTCACAAACAAATAACACAGACCAAAAGCCGCCAAATGCCAAACTAAAACCCAAAGCCCACAGAGATCAGATAAAAACAGCAACAGAACTACAAATAAAAAGCGTAGCCATTTTTACTTTGGTTAAAGCTAATCAAATGGCATTCTCCGCTGCTTCGATCTCCAATACTTCACGCACTCTCTCTTCTCCTTCAACTACATTTTCTCAACTCAACAACAAGATCTCTCCTTCTCATTTCTCCTCCTCTTTATCTCTTTCTCCTCGCTCTTCTCCCTTCAGGTTCTTTTCTTTATATTCAGATCCAATTTCGATTGGGAAACAATGCTCCTGTTGTAGTTTCAGCGATTGGGTTATTCAATTCTGATACCTAATTTAAGTTTTTGTATTAAATTGATTTCAGGAGGGGTTTTTTTTCCCAGTGGGGAAGAAGGGAGTCTTTGCGCGGCCATGTCTCGAGCACAGTTAAAGGTTTGGTGCTTGTTCTTCTCTCTCTCTAGAGTTGGTTTAGATTTGTTTCTTTTGATTTTAGCTGATTGATGTCACGGGGGCTGTGTCGTGTGTAGCGGTTTTGGTGGATGAATCCAAGGGAAAGGTTAAACTTCTAAAAGGTGATATGTGGTCGGTTCATAAGTTTGGTGGTACTTGTGTGGGAAGCTCGGAGAGGATTAAGAATGTGGCAGATATCATTTTAAAGGATAGCTCAGAAGGGAAGTTGGTGGTTGTATCGGCCATGTCCAAGGTGACAGATATGATGTATGATCTCATAAACAAGGCCCAATCACGGGATGATTCCTATCTGTCTGCTGTTGATGCTGTTTTTGAAAAGCATAGATTAACAGCCATGGATCTTATTGATGGTGATGATCTTGCTAGCTTTTTGTCCCGGTTGCATCATGATATTAATAACCTCAAAGCCATGCTTCGTGCAATATACATAGGTATCGGAATGCTCTCCTTCCTTCTCTCCTTTTCATGCATGCGTATGAGATGTTGAAATGGACTAAATCTCTTTTTGCTTATGCAACTAGTAAATTGCCATATCTGAGTTTGTTCATATTTTTTTAGCAACTCTGTTATAATTCTTAATTTGTGTTGATATGAAGTGTTTGTCTGTTTCCTTGTCGTGTTTGGCTTTATATTGCCTCTGACAGCTTTCTACTTTCATCGATTGCAGCTGGTCATGCAACGGAGTCCTTCTCTGACTTTGTTGCAGGACATGGGGAGTTGTGGACTGCTCAGATGTTGTCATATGTTGTTAGAAAGGTCCAGTGGTTATTTTCTCATTGCCACAAACAGTACCTGTCAATTGTGCCTCTCACATGTTATCCGGTGTATTATTAGGTTATTGTTTTCTTGTGCAGAATGGGCTAGATTGTGAATGGATGGATACAAGAGAAGTGCTTATTGTAAATCCGTCTGGGTCTAATCAAGTTGATCCTGATTTTGTGGAATCGGAAAAAAGACTTGAAGAGTGGTTCTCTCGACATCCATCAAAGACAATAGTTGCAACTGGTTTCATAGCCAGTACGCCGCAAAATATTCCCACAACTTTGAAGCGAGATGGAAGTGACTTCTCCGCAGCTATAATGGGCGCTCTGGTGAGGGCTCGCCAAGTCACAATTTGGACAGACGTTGATGGGGTATACAGTGCAGACCCCAGAAAAGGTTTGTGCTTGGCTTACACTTTTTTTTTCTTAACCTCTACAAGGTTCTACCTCTTCTGCTGTACTACCTATTGGGAGACCATTCATATTCTGGAGAATGGCCTCTTACAACTTTCAAGAGGACACAAGTGATGAGGTTAGATAGTAATGCTGAAAGATTCTTTTCCTTTTCATTTGCAGTTAGTGAGGCTGTAATACTACGGACATTGTCTTACCAAGAGGCTTGGGAAATGGTGAACTTCACCACTCTTTTTGTACCTGTCAATGCTTGAACTATCTAACTTCATGTTTCTAAGATTATATTTGTGGATTTGCAGTCTTATTTTGGGGCAAATGTCTTACATCCCCGCACTATTTTGCCTGTGATGCGATATGACATACCCATTATGATAAGGAATATTTTTAACCTCTCTGCACCTGGGACAATGATCTGCCGGCCTGCTGAGAATGAAGATGGCCAGAAATTGGAGTCACCTGTCAAAGGTTTTGCAACTATTGACAATGTGGCTCTTGTGAATGTTGAGGGGTGAGCTATTTCTTGGTGATATCATATTCATGTATTTCATGTTGAATTCATTTTTTCCCATTTTATGTTTACTCCTTTGTTTTCAGAACTGGAATGGCTGGTGTTCCTGGTACAGCTAGTGCCATTTTTGGTGCTGTCAAAGACGTGGGAGCTAATGTCATTATGATATCACAGGTACTTTTTATCCACCTATATCAATTTGATGGTTTTCTCATTTAACGTGGATGCTAAGTGACTGAATTTCATGTAGGCAAGTAGCGAGCATTCTGTGTGCTTTGCTGTGCCTGAGAAAGAAGTGACAGCTGTTGCTGAGGCTTTGAAGTCTAGATTTCATGAAGCTTTGAATGCTGGGCGTCTTTCCCAGGTGCTGTTTGGATTTAACTAAAATTCAACATAAACACTACCAAGTACACATAATATTTATGAATTATTGTCTTCTTAGAGTTTTTTCCCTTAAATTCTTCTTCTTCTTCTTCTTTTTTTTAATCTCTGGTGTTGTCATATTTTGTGGGAATTTTGATAGTTCATGTCTTGTGACTATTTTGTTAAAACTGTTGGTGTCTGGAAAACAGCCATATGTAAAAAAAGCGTCAACATTATCTTATTTCAGTTTCAAAATTTCAGCTCCTGGACTTTTGGCATCTGACACGGTTTTTAGTTTTGAGTATGATTTGGTAGTTCCTGTCATATGCACTCACTGAATGATAATGTACTTCTTGCCATTCTAATCAAATGTCATAGCAACATTCTTCTGACCTCGTTCCCTTATTTGTGGACTCTTGGTCTGGAGCTCTATTAATGTAGTTTGTTTTCTCAATGACAGTGCATTTTATCCTTTTTACTTTCTAGTGTATTGGAATCATATTTAGCCACTTCGTTGTTTTCTCAAAATCACTCTTCAGGTTGCAGTCATTCGAAATTGTAGCATTTTAGCAGCAGTTGGCCAGAAAATGGCTAGTACACCTGGAGTCAGTGCTACTCTTTTCAATGCCCTGGCTAAGGTAAAAGGCTTTACACATACTTCTTGAAGTGGGTATTCTGGATGATTAATATCTTTATAATTTTAATAGTATCTATTCTTATTTTCTTGCTGTTCTGTTCTGATTAGAGTATGAAATGTTTTTGCAAATGCAGGCTAATATTAATGTTCGTGCCATAGCTCAAGGTTGCTCTGAATACAATATTACAGTTGTTATTAAGCGTGAAGATTGTATAAGGGCTTTAAGAGCTGTTCACTCGAGGTTTTATCTCTCAAAGACCACGATAGCAATGGGAATTATTGGACCTGGTTTGATCGGTGCCACATTACTTGACCAGCTCAGGGATCAGGTGTGTATTGGGACATTGTCATATCTCTTATTATTCTTTCATATGCTGGCAATTATGGAATAATTAACTTTGGAATGCAAACATTAACGAATTCATTATCCTTTGCCACTATAATCAAGTTAATAGCTGTTGATCTGAAGAAAATGACTTTATAGTTGAGGTAAAATACAATTGGATTGCAGTTCCTTGTTATTTCAACCGCTATCTATTTAAATAAGAATGTGGTGCCTGATCCACATTTAGAAGGTTTTTTTTACGTTTTCTTGCTCATGCTAGTACTTACTAATTATGAGTCAATGTTATAGAAGTGAACGAAACGCAGTACCAATAAAGGAGTAAATACTATGCAGTGTGCTAGTGGTGCCTTTTACCAACAGAATATTTAAGGCCACTGGATGAATTCCTCGTATTCATTTGTATCTTCTATTGGTTAAACAATAACTACATTGTATAGATGGTTGCTTAAACTTTTCTATTTCTTTGCATAAAATCCATCTTTTCCCAAAGTGGTTGCTTACATAACATATGGTTGAGGTTCTGGCATGTAACTAGGATTTATTATTACTGGTATTTTGATGTGGTTGCTTGGTTGGATTGTTGTTGGAAATTAAATATCACCATGAGTGCTATAATTCAGCTTTCTTTTAGTTCCTGCTAAGGGAAAATCCCTGGAAGGTCATACTGACATCTATACATATTCCCAGTTACGCTTTTCTGAAATAAATGGCCTTTACCTTCTTTCTCGAATCTGAACTAGAGACTGAAAGATTTCACTAAGCTTGAATAAATTAGCATCAGGTTCCAAGAACTGTTTTTGACCACCAATACTTGCAGCCTTGATGTTGGAAGCCTTGCCGTGGCTCATGAAGGGGTAGACATGAGTGAGAATGTTAGCTGATGGAGCAATCCATATCCTGTCTTCATTTTTAAGTAGTAGTATTGTCTAACTTATTATTCTAAATGTTACATTCAATCTGAACATGTTCTCAAATTTCTTTTGGCAGGCAGCATTCCTTAAGGAAGATTTTAACATTGATTTGCGTGTTATGGGAATCACTGGCTCAAGAACAATGCTTTTGAGTGATGTGTAAGTCTTAAGAATTACATCAGGTTCCTGTTTGTATGATACTATCTATTAGCTTTGCTTTCTGAGTTCCTGTTGAAAGTCAACATAACTGCCTTTATACAAAAATTATGTGCTTAATCTATAGATGTAAAATGTTCAGAAGTCCTATAAACAACTATTGCTTAGTATCAATCACATTTTTATCAAAGGGCATAACTGAAATTATTGCACCAAAATGCTGAGCTATCTGAAACAAAAAAGACCATTCTCTTGAACACGCATCAAGAATTCTGAGGTTTGAGAGGCTTAAATGTTGTCTTATTATTTAATATGGGAGGGAGTGCAACTCTCTTCCATCAGGACCTGACACATTCATTTAGCAAATATCTTCCTGCAGCATTTAACTCCTCATTCATTTAGCATTTCCAATTATGGCCTTTCAATCAGTGTCCTATTGGGATTTACATAGTGCATGTCCCTTGAAGGGCCATGTTAAAATTTAGAAAAATATTTAACTAATATACTCCCAAAAATTGTCCAATATTAACAAGATCTGGTGATCTTTATGGAGCTGCAAAATCAGTCAGAAGTGCACTCCGAATAATCCAGTTCTCACTTTTCAATTAAAGCAAGAAAATTGACTATGCTAGGCAGCTTAAATTGAAAAAAGCTAACACCAAATACATACATTAGTTGAATTACTTTTCTACTCTTCAGAATTTTGTGGCTTAGCTTTATATTTAAAGGCCACTGGGATTGGGCTTAAGTAGAAAATTCAACATGGAAATAGTACTGAACAAAGAAAATTAATTGCACCCTTCTAGGAAGCTTGTATGTAAGCTAAAACCCTTTAATATTATTGAGAATCACATTACAGTTTACATGATGATTTAATTGTCATTTCCACTTCTTAAGATGGTAAAGTGACTGACCCTTACTACTACCCAGACTTGAAAGGCCAACAGCCTCTAATCCCGTCCTGGGACTAAAGGCTAGATGATTCCTACTGAAATAGAATCTGCCCATAGGTATTAATGTACTTGTTCAATTTGTTGGCATTAGTGCTAGGTTTGCATTCACATACTTCTTAACAGAACCTGACATATTTTCGTGCTTTTTCCATGCTATCTCACACCTTATTAACAATATCTAGACCTGTCCTATAATTTAGAATTGGTTTCTACACCCATTTTATTTGGGTTACTCCCATTTCCCAAACTTTATATGAGCATAGCAGAGCTCAACCCTTGCTGAAAGCATATAACTGAGACTCATAGTTTACATGCTTGCTTCCTCTGAGCTTCTGGGAAATAAATGTACAGATTGAAGTTGTGTGTGAAAATATCCAATGTTGTTGAAACTGCGGGCCATAGATTTATCCAATTGGATTTGATTTGCACCAGTACATATGATTAATTTGTTTCCTGTTTGTGGGCAAACATCTTACTCTGTTGATAACAGTCATGTAAAGTAATCTTTATATCTATTGGCTCATGAATCTCTGGCTGCAGAGAAATTGACTTGTCAAAATGGAGAGAACTTGTAAAGGATAAAGGAGAAGTGGCTGACCTGGAGAAATTCACTCAACATGTGCATGGAAATAATTTTATTCCAAATACTGTTTTGGTAGACTGTACAGCAGACTCTAGTGTTGCAAGTTGTTATCATGATTGGCTGCGGAGAGGAATTCACGTAATCACCCCAAACAAAAAGGCAAATTCAGGCCCTCTTGATCAGGTAACATGAATTATGTTTGGGTAGTATTGGGTAGTATTCAGGACTTCTTGGTTGGTTTCTCTTTTTGTTAATTTAAGAGGAGAAGGATGCTGGTCATCAACTATTTGTTAGTCACTGAACGTTTTGTTGCTGCTATGTTTTTTCTTTTGTCCTCATCATCATCTCTGCTTCTGCCTTTGTTTACTACGTGCTTTTCTTGATCGCTTATACCATGTAAATTCAGTATTCAAAATTGAGAGCTCTGCAAAGGCAATCCTATACGCATTACTTTTATGAAGCAACTGTTGGAGCTGGCCTTCCAATTATTAGCACTTTACGAGGTCTCCTTGAAACTGGGGATAAAATACTGCGCATTGAAGGGATTTTCAGGTTAGTCGTTGTTTTTTGCTTAATAGATGGAAATATGAGCACTCAAGAAGCCCTGTAATATTTATATCCTGGCCTTCCAGTTATGTTATATATTTCCATCAATTTCTTTCCAAGTATCTGAAATAGTAATGTTAAATAATTTCACTGTGCATCTTTTGAAACAAGTTTTCTCTCAATTTTGTTGTCACAGTGGAACTTTGAGTTATATTTTCAACAATTTCATAGGCACGCGAGCATTTAGTGACGTGGTGGCGGAGGCAAAGCAGGCAGGATATACTGAACCTGATCCAAGGGATGATCTATCTGGAACAGATGTTGCCAGAAAGGTTCTGTCCTTAATAACTTTGTCAAATTGTTAAGTTTATGCCCTCTTGTTGTCAAATATCTGCATCTATTAGACTTCTGTTCTTTGGAATTGCTATATAATGGTGACTTCCTGACCCATGAATGATTGAGAAAGTCGTCTTGTGAATCTGAGTTGTTACTCATATAATATTGGGTCAATGTATGTCCCTTGTGATTCATTTCCACTAAACCTTGATTGGATTCAGTGGATGGCATTCTCTTAAGTGCTGATGTTGGTGGCATCAACTTGCTGTCAGTATGAAGACATGACATGTGATAGTTGACTAACTACAACTTTATTGCATGTGAATTGTACTTATCAGTTTCTTAAGTGCACAGTCATAAACCTGCTGCATTTTACAGGTTATCATTCTTGCACGAGAATCTGGTTTAAAGTTGGAGCTTTCTGATATCCCTGTTCAAAGTCTTGTCCCTCAACCACTGAGAGTAAGACTCATGTTATGTCAATCATAAACTGGGCTTAAAGATTCATGTTATGTCAATCATAAACCGGGCGTAAGATACTGGTTTTTCTTTGAGATGATGGTTTCAATTTTTGCTTCAGGCTAGTGCATCTGTTGAAGAATATATGCAGCGGTTGCCACAATTTGACAGTGAAATGGCTAGGGAGAGACAAGAGGCTGAGGATGCAGGGGATGTGAGTATCTCTTGAAATGCCTGCTTGTTTCTAAATACTGTTTTAAGTAGCAGAATTCTTCAATTGCCAACTTAGCAAAATGTCTGTTATCATAAATTCATAGGATTCTATGAAAAAGCTTAAAAAGGGAATATAATAGGCTTGTGCATAAATTTAAATAAACATCATGCGAACAATGTTAAATAGTTTTAGCTGCATTTACATTAAATGCAAACCATTTCCATAGGTGAATGATAGATATGGTCTTATTGGGCATTTGGCGTTGTCGTTGGGGGTGCTTTCCACCAATTGTAATGCCAAATGGTCATTAGCTGGACAAGTGTATGTGCTGTTTGATAACACCAAAGAATTTGAAAAGTAATTTGGAAAAGGCAACTCTTTATGGAGGTTTTCTGTTATTATCTGCTATAAGACAAATATCAAGACTTCATAAATTATGTTCATACTAGTATTTGTTGATTAAATTATGATTTCCTCATTCTAATAGCGAAACCACTTTCAACAACACTTGCTATCAAAAACATGTTTGTAATTTTTTTCCTTAGTAACAATGTTTTTCCACAGTAAACGCAAAACTCTATCAAATTCTGAAAGACTCTTGGGCTAAGTTTGACAAGAGGGATGGATTGGAGTAAGGTAAGGATGGATACCTATCCATCCACTTGTTTGGCTAGCAAGGGAGGGGAAGGATGATAGTCAATCCTTCCAATTGAAAGCATTAAAAATTATTAAAAAAAAAATGGAAGGATATGAGCAATCCATCCAAATTGGGAGGATTGGAAATTACAAGGAAGGATTGGAGCCTCAAGTCCTTATCCTTCTTGGCAAACAAGAGATACACCCAATCCCTCCCCTCTTACCCATCCTTCCTCCAATCCCTCTTGGCAAACGGTGTGTTAGCTCGTAGAGGATGACCTATGTATTCTTTTCATCACCATTTGTGTGATAAATGGCTTTTGTTCGGCAGATGGCCTTAAACTGGGATGTGTAGGTCAGAAGTGATCCAGTTTATGTGATGTAGCCTGAATCAAGTTTAAGAAAAATGGAATAGTAAAGAGAAGACCATTATTGATGTCAAATCAGGGGAAGGAGTACATTTATTTCATTAACTTCCTAGTTCTTTTGTGGCAAGCAAAGACCTGAAATTGAGATGTTATTCCCCTCCCCGTGTTTTGTGAGGGTCAGTGCCACTGGCCTAAACATCCATTCATACTGTATAACAGTACAACTACTTATGAACCATGGTGAACTCAGAAATTGTAGATTTGTTTGATTAAGCATGTCTTCCTTCCATAATTGGTTTGCAAGAAATATTTCATGGCCACTTTGTGTTTGTTTAGGTGTTGTACGCTTAAATTTTTTGTTCATTTAAATTCTTAACCTGTTTACATTCTCTCTGTTGTATGTAATCCAAAGGTCTTGAGATACGTTGGGGTGGTCGATGCGGTGAGTGAAGAAGGGCGTGTTGAATTGCGAAGATATAAGAAAGATCACCCATTTGCTCAGCTCTCTGGTTCTGATAACATCATAGCTTTCACAACTAAAAGGTATAAAGAACAGCCCCTGATTGTCCGAGGGCCTGGTGCTGGGGCTCAAGTGACAGCTGGTGGAATATTCAGCGACATATTGCGACTGGCCTCCTATCTTGGTGCTCCATCATAGTTGCATCAATTTCTTAGTTATGAGTTGGTCTCGACTCATTTTGCCTCCCTTCTTGTTGTGCTTTTCTGCAGAGGTAGTGCTATTAGTGCTCGAGTTGTGTCATGCATTGTAATTGTTCTCTTAAAATGCGAGCTTAGTTTTGCCAACATATAAACATATGATTGGCCTTTCCTTAATTTCTTGCATCAGGTCTTGTAGATCCTGGAAAGTTGGAAATGTTAAATTTAAGCTTTTTTAACATTCATGGTAGGTGTTGTAGGTCCGTATCAATTCATGGTATTAGTCTTTCGATTGGTCTGGCAAATGTCATTATCTCAGCTTTTTTAAGAACAACAAATTGGCTGATTATTTCGTCTTCTTCCTTCCGAACTAAATGGAGGAGTAACAAAATTTGCAGAGAACTCAATTCAAGATCTGAAAAGGAGTGCTGAAAAAAGAAAAGAAGGGCTTCTACTGCGCGTAGTTGGATGTGTGCTAACCATGTAGCAAGCTTTGTGGCTGTCTGAGGCCTGAAAGATCACATCTTCTCTCCCGTTTTGGCTCGAGGGAAGTCTCCACGAGAAACTCCCAATGGTCCCTTCACATCTGCAATTGGAAACTAGACAATGACAGAAGGGGTGGCGCATTGAATTGTTTCAAGGCCTGTGGGTATTTTCTGCATAATGCCACCGTAAATACATTTACAAACTCAGCTTTCCCAGCTCCCTCGTGGTAAAAAGTGGACTTTAAGGCGAACAAGCTATAATTCCTAACATGCCATCAAACAGCAGAATGCGTGCATAATAAATTTACGCAACTTTTATAAATCTTGGAAATAAATTTATCTTGGTACAAAAACTAAAATTTAATATGAATAAATAAACAAGCAACACAATTGATATTGAAAAGCACAAATTTTACGCAAGCATGAAAAATAATTCAAGAAGCAAACATGAACACAACTTTGCATTCAAGCATCTTGACATAAAAACTTAACTTTAATATGGATTCGACAGGAAAGGCAAATGAGCACTGAATTCATGTATAATAGAGGATGGCTTTATAGGCTGTTATGGTTGCTGGTGGGCTATTGGCTAGCATTGTTTTGGTGGTGAGTCTGTGGGTGTTTGATGTTGTGCTGGTTCAAGTTGAGTTTGCGGTGAGGTGGTTAGGCTGACAAGAGAGTAACGATGGCATGGACGGGCTAATTTGGTTGCGTGAGAGTGGTTTCGAGGCATGCTTTGGTGGTTGATATGGAGGGATTCATGGTGTTTGTCGTCGTGTCTAGGCTACGTAATTTTAGTGAAGGTGAGATCATATTAGTGGTGGCGGGATAGGAGAAGAGACTGGTTCAGCTCACTGTCAGATTTAAAAATAGGTTAGGTGGTGTTAAAAATATTTTTTTTCTT
>Ga0325411_1008773_pt1 | contig 10894 bp, 8 predicted proteins | sample PopdelMetagenome_13_FD_206181 | JGI IMG/M metagenome (GOLD analysis project Ga0325411, IMG submission 206181) | Populus deltoides microbial communities from Bellville, Georgia, United States - Xylem-PdIQD-R4 | ecosystem: Host-associated > Plants > Phyllosphere > Stem > Wood/Secondary xylem...
TGAGTTTTGGAGCTGCAACCATGTTTTTTCTTGCCTCATTTGAAAGGGAGCAGCTGGCCCTATGGAAGGAAAGAAAATAGCCACACCCTCCTCTAAAACTGGAAAGAAATCAGACGTAAAGCATCAGCACAAAATCAGAATATTGCAGCTTCCTTTTGCGTTTTTTTACTGCAAATCAGTAGGGATTTACGTCCTAGAATTAATGCATTAAATCTTTCCTAAATAGAGATATTCTAGACTATATATAAACCCCTCTAATGACCTAGCAAGGGGCGGAAAAAGGAGAGCAGAAAATAGCAAAGAGAGAGCAGAAGCAGAGGAGAAAAACAGAGAGTAAGGGCAGAAAAAAACACAGCAAAGAGGAGAAATAAAAAACAGAAGAGAGGCAGAGTAAAAAACGCAGCAAATAGAGGGAGTTTTCTGTTTTGCATTCTCGTGTTATTGGCAGAGAAGAGAGGAGAATAGAGAAAACAAACGTTCGCTTGGTTTCATTTCATCTTCTGTAGAAAATAAAACAGTAAGACCTGCAGGTAAGTCTTCACTATCTTCTCCTTTGCTGCCTTTAAATCTGTTGCACCCGTTTTTTTCCTTGCTTTGTACATTCGGTTTATTTTTACTATACAATGAACGCTTGCTTTGTTTTGTTCTTGCCGTGGCTTTTGAGTTTAGATGAGTGACTATGTTAAGAGGGCTAGCCTTTGGCGTTCCGTTTTCTTTTTTCTTTCTTTCACTGTTTCAGAACTAAGGAACCAGGGAAGGGGGCTATTGTTTCGTCATCATCAGCTCCCTTTCCTATTCGTATCCTTCCATGCTTTTAAATTGAAATAGCCGGCCAGGTTTTCTTTAGTTTTCAGTTCGTAATATAATTGTGTGATAAGAGCATGCTGTCCCAAGCTTTTCCTTTTTTGTATGAAACCAGTATGCCAGTTTCTCCCGGATTGGTAAAATGAAAATAGGTCATGATTCATGGACATATGCAGTAGGATTTAGATTTCAAAATTTCAGTTTCAAAACTTTGGCTCCCTCATGCATACGGTTTTATTCCTTTCCAGTTACATAATTTTAAGTTGATTTGGCTTTAAAGGGTTTTTGTTACGAATTGTTTCAAGCTTCTTGTAATTCTTATAATATGTATGATGGCTTGCTACTTTCCATTTTCATGTTTACGTCTAATTGTGATGTTGGCGTTTCGACAAAAATATAAAAAAATATTTTCTTGTGTGTTGCATACGGCCAATACCTTAACATGTTTTGAACGCTCTTTTTTTATATATAAAAAAAAAACATTGGAAGTTTCGAAAATGTGTTTTCGCATGGATTTCTTAAACACCAAAAATTGTTTTTCTTGCATTTCTGGATTTTACAACATGTTTGTAAAACTCCAAAGGGTATTGGCCAATATTCCAAAAAATATAAAAATCTTATTTTGGGGGGAATTCATCTATTATTCACCGCTAATGTTTGGATAAAGAAATCCTTAAAGGACGAATATCCAAAATATTATTGGGAGTAATAAATCCGCACACATCCTTGAAAGAAGCCTTGATTATAATCGAGGACATTTCAATTTTTTTTATTCCACGATTTACGAGCTGTGAGAGTTAAAACACTAAGACAAAAAAATAGGTTTTTAAAGCACCCTAGATTTCTAAATTTTTGTCCCTCCTCCTTGCGATTTACGAGTCGCAAACCCTTGAAAAACTAAGGGGAAAATGAGCTTTTAAAGCACATGGAACTTCCTTGGGTTTCTATCCTAATAAATTTAGTTTGAATCAAAACCTAGAAAACTGATGGGATTAGAAAACATCAACACCATAGCAATTATAAGACAAACCAAACACCAAGCAGCTTACCTTAGGTAGGGCGTACTAGGGGTGCTAATACCTTCCCTTTAAGCAACCAGTCCCTTGCCTTAGAATCTCTGAAAGACCAGTTAGGTTTCCTAGTGACCATAATACTAGGTGGTGACTCCTTTATACAACAAGACACCCCGAAATCAATCGATGGTCGCCGCGACACCGCGCTCCGCTAGCGAGGGTGCGACACTTGCAATAAAAGGCTTATTATTATATGATTAGTGTTCTTCTCAATGGATTCCTCTCAGCTTGTCAAATTAGATTGTGAAAAGAAGTGCATTGGTATCATTAATGATGTTCATTGCATCACCTATAATCATGCGAGGAAGTGCACATTTGGGCTTTAAAACAGATGGTCTCATAGTCAGTCTTGATGGTGTGCATCATTCCGACATTCAATCAAAAGCAGTTGTGCGATCATATCTGTCGAGAGTCATAGCTATGTTTTAGAGGATAAACCAAAATGATTATATGAAAATGTCCTCCAAGTGCAGCATTGTCCCACAATTAGTCTTGGTTGTGTGTATCCTTCCAACATTCATTAAAAAACAATCATGTGATAACATCTTCTAGGAGTCATAGCCATGTTTCAAAGGGTAACCCAAGTGAAGATATAAAATGCCCTTCAAGTGTAGCATCATTCATCAATTGCTGCTGAAGTTCACTTAGATCATGGACTGTCTTTAAACAACATCGCCCTCAGTTGATCTGAATGTGCTCGTTCTTTTATCTACCATTAAAAGATGTTTGTTATTGCCAAATGCTAAACATAACATTCATTGATTTCATTGATTCATTATTTAAGTCTTTCTTTTCCCCCAACTGATCTGAATATTGTTTGTTTTTCTTCTCAGGGTCCATTATATAGCCCCCAAGTGGTCAACTTTTCAAGGAGTGTCGAGAAGTGTTGATGTCATTTTTGTCTAGGATTTTACAAACTCTATCGATGTTCTTCTTGTTTGACAATCTTTCTTGTTCTGAAATCAAATTGCACATTTCAAAGATCATGTCTGTTCAAGTATAATTGTTGAAATGAAATCAGAAAGATGTCACTTTTTGAAAGTATTTTAAAAAATCAAGCTTTTTTTATCAAAGACCTAACACACGCCATTCAACATATGTAGTCCTTTGACTATCTTGTATTTTGAAAAAAAAATTGAGTCGTTGTAAGATTAAAATTGCTTTTTCTATGATTTTTTGTGTCAATTTTAATCTCTGGTCTTGGGTACATCATTTGATGGCACGTGATGAGATGACTTTCTGTGAATTTCAAAGAAACAAGATGCTCAAGTCAAAACTCGAAGCTTTATCATGAAAAATTGTTTTTTTTTTAGCACTTATTTTATTAGCATACATAATAACTAGTAAATTAATTCATGAAGCTATGACCCTTTTGGAAAAGCTCTTCAAGTTTTAAGAGTGTCATTTATCGGTTCAGATTGCTTACTTTATCAAGTAATGTAGGCTATGATTTATGGCTATGAAAAAAAGGGAAATTCACAGGCTCAAAAGGTTTTTGAGGATTTTAAAGACCTAGGATCAACATCAAGTATTCATGAACTCTCTTTCTATTATTGTCTTTGTAGAAGAATGACATATAATCATGTTAATTTCAAAAATCAAAATTCTCTTAACATAAGCCATGATGCAAATCCAACTTTTCTTTTATGAATAACCAATCTAAATCATTTAAAGACATGAGAGGCAATAAAAAAATCATGATCAAAATCATGCATGCCAAAACAAAAACAGATCAACAACAATAGCTTAGCTTGTGACTAAAAAACATTCATCGAAGAACAATACATAACTTTAAACGTCTATGTAGTATTGGTAGCATAAGGAAACTAAGACATCCTTAAAAGTTTGAGAAAATACACATGACAAATCAACCATAGCCTTCATAGACCTTTTAAATACTAGTCGTGACAAGACAACCTCAGCCAACTTGGACAATGAAAGGGGAAAGGGCATTACAATAAGAAGCATGAACAAACCAGGAAATAAACAAACAAAAGTAATAGCATTGAATCATAAAAAAAAAAAAGGCAAGTGAATACACAACAATGAAACAAAGAGGAAAGACTAAAACCACACTTCTAAGCCAACCTCTCAAAAAAAAATTTGTTAAATCTTCTCTAACATGTCCCCATCATGGATGACATGAAAAAATAGGAAAGCATAATAAAGTATAGTATCCTCCCAGCCCATAAAAAACATGCCCAAAAGTCCGCCACTGAAATGACATTATTAAAAAGGTGACACAAAACTTAAAAAATAAAAATAAACATAACCAAAAGGCACTACTTATCTGGTTTCATGCCAACTGAACATGAATGAGAGCTAGAGAAAGCAACAAAGTGACAAGAGAAACAATTTGTCCCAAACCAACAAAACACCAAATCCAACCTTATGGACCAAAGATTTATTAATCTTTTATAAAACAAAATACTTTTAATTGGCCCAAACCTATAATAAACTTTGAAAACATGGTTTGGACCCACCATGGTTGTGGGCCCAATTATTGGGCCCATACTTGGCTCCCCTGAAGATTTGGGTGTGAGGCCTAGGCAGCACCCCATGGGTTTGGGTGGCATGCCCGAACCCAGGCCTTTTGGGCTCAGGTGTGGATTTTCATCCCGGGTTGTGGGCATGTTCCCAGCTCATAGTGGGCTTAAGCAACGCGCCTGAGCCTAGGTACTAATTTTTTTTAATTGTAAAATTTAGTGATACATCCAATTCACCTCCTCTTAGGTGTTAAGTTACCTTAATCCATGAACAACATTGAAAGTAATAATTTTTCTAAGAAACTTTTAATAAATTAGCATTCAAAATAAATTAGGCGTGATACTTATGTGTTTTTAAGGATTGTTATATTAATCTAATTTTTAATATTTAGTTTTATTAACAAAAAAATATATTTAAGACTTTTTAGTGGCCAAGAAATAACTCACTCCCCTATTTCTATACCTAAATACATGAAAAAGAAAAATTCCAAAATTTGTCTAGGTTCAAAAATATTTTTGGTTATTTTTTAATTTTATAAATTAAAATATCATAAAAATAATTTTTTAATTTTTTAAAAAATAAACTTAAAACTACAAACAAAAAAACATTCTACACATCAAACAATGATGAGTAGTCAAAATAGCGTCAAATTTTGATATTCTTGTAAGCTCTATGCACCAAACACGCAAGCAGACACTTTGTTTTCAAAAAAAAAAAACAAATCGATCCATTTACTTTAATTGCCCTTTCTTAGACCTTTCCCTTGTGAAAGCACAAAGAGAGGGAGACTTGCTTTTAGTTGAACATGTATTCTTCAACTTCTTAAATCACTAAAACAAATTAGAATTTCAAGTTTAAGTGGCTTACCTTGAAGTCTTATATCTCACTCACCTTAACTTTTATTCTCATGATCTTTAGCGCTTAGAAAGCTAACATGTTATACTATGCATAGAAACAAAGTTTTGACATTAATGACAATGCATCTAAAAACCTTAAACCTCGAAAATAAGTCGATTCCAATGTCTGAAATTTCATATTCATATAACCTACTTTGATATATTATATATCACTCGCCATATCTTTATTTCTAATGATCTTAGACTCTTTGAAAAGCTAAGATGGCAAAATACACTTATCAACAAGAGCTAGACATCAATGCATAAGTATATGTAAATTACAAGCACTAAAATAAATCAAACAACCATTATTGCAAAAAATTTAAATGCAAAAAACTCACAATTTTAAAATACAAATAATACCAAGATTTTCAAATTTATTCCACATTCTAAGTTGAATGTTTGGTGCATATTTCATGTCATCTTGTATTATCTACATGAAATTGTAAATTATGAACATAAAATGAGTTTAAACACTACAATAGTTATTTCTCACTACATAAATTGTCTTTTAATCTATAATTTTAAATATAAATTACCCTATTATAGAGAAAAAAAAAACATATTAAAATCTTGTCATTTGGTATGCCTTCTATAATGAGTTTTCATTGATGATCATAATTTGATTTTATATCAAAAACTCATATAAATAACCACGAAAATAACAAGAAAGATCTAATACCATTACAAAGAAATCAAAATCAAATCATTATCTCTACTCCAAGTCATAGAGTCTACAGAAGCCCTGAGACATTTGTCATTCCTATTGTTCTAGGATTAAGATAATAATAACAATAATATAGATAAATAATGCAATGTAATTCAATTAAACACAATTAACACAATAATCAACAATATAATTAAAGTGTTTAAAATAAATAGGTAAGGGATATAAATTACAAACTCGGTTTTTAATGTGGTTCAGCAAGCCTACATCTACACGTCAAGCACCAAACTAGTTTTGAGTATTATATTATTTCACTAGTCCAAGTTCAAGATTACAATTGTCTTTCGATGAATCCACACCAAGATTTTTCTCACTCGAGGATATGACATCTTCAAGATTTTTTCTTGGTGGAAATTCTCTCACTAAGACTAAGAGTTTTATCCTAATACAATTAAAACTTGTATTTCTATAACTCACTTAATTGCACTTAGATGATTTATAAGTGTTTAAGTGTAGTGAGTATGATTATAAATACTCTAGAGCTAGAATATGAAGGTTCAATTTAGCACAACTTTAGGATTTGTAATGATGAGAGCTAAATTTATGACAAAATAGGGGGGAAGGTTGTTGTTTTATGTTGAAAGAAAAGGAAAAGAAGAAGAAGGAATAGGGGAAGGGAAAGGGGGGTCGTGCTGCTGGTTATAACTTTTAATATTACTGATCACTATGTCATTATACAGTTTTACCGACGAATTAATTCTGTCGGTAAAAGGAACACAAACCGTCGGTGAAATTATTACCGACGGTATCTCCGACGAAACAAATTCCGTCGGTAATTCTAATTTCATCGCCATGTTTGTCGGTAATAAAAAAAAAAAGACCAATGGAATTTCCGACGGACATACAGACGGATAAACGCACCAAAAAAAAATTCCCGCCACCAAGTTACCGACGGAATATTCCGTCTGTAAAATTCAACGGTAATGCCGTCGGTGATTCCGTCTGTAATTGTGGCACAACCCCGTAATTTTTTTCCAACTCTCTGTGAAATACCGACAGAACTATTCCATCGGTGATTTCCGTCGGTGATTGCCGTCTGTGATTCCGTCGGTAATTGTGGCACAAGCCCGTAATTTTTTTCCAACTCTCTGCGAAATACTGATGGGACTATTCCGTCGGTGATGTCCGTCGGTGATTTCATCGGTAATTGTGGCACGACCGTAAATATTGTAAATGATACTATACTTTCGATATAAATTTAAAATATTTTTTAAAAAAATATTTATTAACAATTAAAAAACTTATAACCAAATAAATTTTCATTAGACATTAAAAATGTAAAATTAATGTTAAATAACATTCATCAAAATATTCATTACAAATTTAATGTTTTAAAAAAACAAAATTAAACTAATTAAAATAGCGGCGGAGCTGGAGGAGGAGGAGGCTGGTTGTTGCCGGGACCGTACGGACAAAAAGAAGCAGCACATGGATCATCACCCATCTTTGATCTAATCTCCATGACCATTTAATGGAGCTGAGCATAATCCATCGAGAGGCGTTCATATTGTTGTTTCAAGGCTAAAAACTCCTCTGACTGGGTGCTCGATACTGATGGAGAGCTCCCAATAGTTGAGACACTACGGGCCGACCGTAATTTATCAGCCGTCGTGTTGGAGAGCCCGTATACCCGATTTTTATCGGGTCCACCAGACGATCCGACCTCCATCCACAAATCCGGATCGAAATCTGGTTGGGTCAAAGGATCGCCCCCATATCTCTCTCAACCGGCTATTATAGGTCTCCTGATTTTTTTTAAAAAAAAAATCATCATATTCAATTCAAGAAAATAATAACTTACAAAATAATTTGATTGATCGAACATACCACAAAATGCTGAGCATGATTGTCCACGTACTGCTTCACCCCCTTTTAGCGGTCTTGACTCCGCACGTGCGTCTCTACAAATAGCTCCATTAGACTCGACTCACGTCCAAAAGACGTAGCCTGTAAGGAAAAAAAAAGATTGCAAGTGAAATATATTTATAAGCAACAACAAATTAATTAACGATATATTTCATTTAAAATAATCTTACCATCCGCTTCGCATGTGCGCTGAACGGGACCGAGCCGCCGGTGTGCGTGGTCACCAAACCATGAATTTCCTGGTTCTGGTTGACGGCTCCGGATTGTGAGCGCCGTGAGAACCGCTCAAACGTCACGTGCTCAATATATGCCGCCCATATATCTCCCGAGATGAATGGCGGTTTAAATTCCCACCAAACTGCCACCTCATTCCAGCCTTCAAGACCGTTGTCCCTCGCATATCTTTTCGCCTTTTTTTGAGTGTCGTACCAAAAATCACGCAACCTATATCCATAGTAACTAATTAGAATTTAGAACATAAAATTATAAATCAAAAATAAATATTATTTTTGATTTTACCTAGTTGCCGCGTGATTCTCCCATACTCTTCTGACAACATTGTTGTCCGCGCTATCCCACTCAAATTTATTCTGTATATATCAATAATTCATTGAAAATAAAAGAGTACAAGATATAAAATTACAAAAATTATTTATTAAAAATAAACTGAAAATTAAAAATTAACACCTACCTGAAATCGCCGAAACCAGGCATCGATATTAGGTCTCCACTCAGGATGTCTGGAGACCTGACTCCATTGAAACAATGGAATCTCCATCGACGATTTCATCGCCATTGTAATTGTTCTGGCAGCCTCAATATTTGTGAACCTGAAATTAAATAATAAAAAATTAATTATTTGTTCATAAATTATGTTATAAGTATTAAAAAAAAACTAAAACCTAAACAAACCTACATTGAGAGGTCATCCTTCCATTGTGCCTGGTACTTGCGGGTGAATTGACCCCGCTGTGAAGGCACGCCGCTCCTGCGCTGTGAAACTGCGGTAGAAGATGAAGCATCACACGGTGGCGCAGATGCATCGCCGTGATTAGCATTTAAGGAGATGTCCTCCTCGCTGCTAGAAGAACTATGTGTAGCCGTCTGCTGACGACGTGCTGTAGATTTCATTCGACGCATCTACACAAATGTATATGAATTATTACATAAATTAACTTTAATTATTTTAAAAAAAAATCAGCAGCACCTCCTTTATACTAGAGACTACCCACAGTTTTCAAACCTGCAATATTTACAATAACCACAATCCATATAATCTCCATCAACATCATATATACAACCTAATATCATTAGGAATTCAATCATTAATAAAAATTCGGCAGCACCTCCCCTATATTGAAGACTACCCACAGTTTTCAAACCTGCAATCTTTACAATAACCACAATCCATATAATCTCCATCAACATCATATATACAACCTAATATCTATACCAATTCAACAATAACAATTATTCAAATAAAAACAATAATATCCTAAAATTAATATAAACTAATTAAATTTAATTCTATATTTCAATTCACATTTATAACATAAATTCAGCAATAACAATTATTCAAATACAAACAATAATATCCTAAAATTAATATAAACTAATTAAATTTAATTCTATATTTCAATTCACATTTATAACATAAATTCAACAATAACAATTATTCAAATAAAAACAATAATATCATAAAATTAATATAAACTAATTAAATTTAATTCTATATTTCAATAACACTAAACAAAACATCCTAAATACAAAACAAACAATACACAAAACTAAAAAAAAAATACATTAATTCAAAATAAATTTTGGAATAAAAAATGCTTACCTTAATAGTGTTGATTTTTAGATTTTATCTATAAAAATACACAAAACAAAGAACACCAAAAAAATAATGATAATTAAAATAAAAAAAATACAAAGATAAAGAAAAACCATTACATACCTTTTAATATGTTGAAAACTACCACCAAAACAATCAAATCTCTTCCAAAACTTAAACTAAAAACTGAGAGAAGAAGAAATAGAGATGAGAGCCAAGAGAAAAAATGAACCAAATAGGGGGGAGGGGGGGTTTTATATGCCAATATTTCCATCGGAATTACCGACGGAACATTAATTGTTGTCGGTGGCATTTATTTCTGTCGGTAATTCTGACGAGAAATAAATTGAAATGCGCACCAAAATTTTCAAAACTGCCGCCTTTTGTTTTTATCCATCGATAATCACCGACGGCCTACAATTCCGTAGGTAATAGCGCGCCTCTAACAAGAGTGCGCTTTGGGACGTGTGATTTATGTCACCATTCCGTCGGTGATTTCCATCGGTAATTGCCGTCGGTGATTCAGTCGGTAATTGTGGCACAAGCCCGTAATTGTTTTTCAACTCTCTGTGAAATACCGACGGCACTATTCCGTCGGTGTTACCGTCGGTAAACCAGTCAATATTTACATGAATTTTCTTCTATCCTCCTGCACACTTAGATCACACACAACACAATAACAAGAGCTGACAATTAAAAAGGAATAAATATTTCATGTTTCAAAATATTACGTTATAAAAATAAGGTTTTACAGCATGTTTAGTCAGAATTTTCATCTTCGTCATCAATTCAATTGTTATCATCCACTTCATCGCGCTCTTCAATGTGGTTATCATCTTCTTCATCAACATTTTGTACTACTCTAGTAGAGCTCAAAACGGCATTCATCGAAAACACAAAAATTTGAATTTTCTTCTAAGTCAATCGAAGGAGCAACTCGGTATGGTTCAACCAACTCACTAGCTGGAAAGACTTCATCTATCACACTTGTGTCTTCGTTCTCATCCTCAACAACCTCGACACGACCCCTTGGTTTTGTTTTTAAAATGGATAACCAATCAACTCTTGATCGATCCCTTCTAAAGGAAGGCGTGTATGTGTAATAAACTTGTTGGCATTGCTTTGCGAAAACAAAGACGTCGTTTACGTTGCGGTGTCTAGCTTTTGAGTTGATTTCAACGAGACCATAGTGAGGATCTACTCTGAT
>Ga0325411_1008774_pt1 | contig 10893 bp, 6 predicted proteins | sample PopdelMetagenome_13_FD_206181 | JGI IMG/M metagenome (GOLD analysis project Ga0325411, IMG submission 206181) | Populus deltoides microbial communities from Bellville, Georgia, United States - Xylem-PdIQD-R4 | ecosystem: Host-associated > Plants > Phyllosphere > Stem > Wood/Secondary xylem...
TTTTTTTAAAATTTTCAATATATATATATATATATATATATATATATATATATATATATATATATATATATATATATATATATATATAGGCTTGTGAAACTTCTGCAGCCCTAGGCTTTCTATTTGCTTTCTTCTCCTTTTATTCCAAAAGTCTTCCGCCCTAGATATAGGCGAAAACAACATTAAAAGAAAATAGAAAGCACAAAAATCATAATTCTATCTAAAAATGTATTATTTACGCAACTTAGATACTAGTAAAATATCCTAAAAAATTATCATAAAAACAATGTTTTTAAAAATAATTATTATTAAGATTTTAGCTCGATTCAATCATCAAATAAAAATTATACTCTTAAAAAATCTCTAGAATTATAGTATGAAATGTTTTATTGTCACCAACAATGTTAAAACATTATTGGTGCAATAATGTTAAATGATGATACGTGTAAGCTATTTATAGTATGAAATGTTTTATAAATGTAAATTTTTTACCCTGAATTTCTTAAAAATTCTACTTTATCATTGCATTTGATTTTTGTTTTTTTAAAATAAGTCATTAGTTGAATTTTTTTGTCCTCATATTTTACAATAACTTCAATTTATTTCCTAAATACATTTTTTAATAAAGTCCATATATGTCAAATCTTAAATTTGTACAAAATTATGACAATAGAAATATGATATTATAGGAGATATAACTTTTATTTTCTTAACTAGTATATCTATTTATATCCACTTAACTCTTATCTTATTTTGTTAGCTAGTTCAATCATCGGGTTGGCCGGGTTTCAGGTCAACCTGTCAGGCCGGTCCGGATTTAATAACTATGATCACTAGGACCGTAGATTTTGAGGGTTAACTCAAATTTGGTTATCTTTTATTACCTAGTTTACATGTTTATCACGCAACCTCGAGTTTGCTCTAATTGGTTTTTTTATCTTTTTTTTAATTACATGCTTCTCGAGGTTTTTTTTCCGAGGTTATTGTTATTATTTTTCTTAAAAAAGCCTACTTACCATCTTTTTCAAAAAAAAAATTATTATCTTATTAAAATAAAACCGGCTTATTCAACCCGTTTAAGGCTATAATTTGGTGTTCATTCTTTTTTCGTGGTCCTTTTGTTAATTTTTTTTATTTTCAATTTAATCCTCTGATCAAATAATTGTTCTCAACCTTTAATTTTATTTTATTTTAATTTTCACCCTTATTCTTTTTTTTTTTAATTTTAGATCATTTTCATGTAATTAATTTTTTTTTTCTAATTTCATCATTCAACATTTGATTTATTGAGGATTGAATATTTTTTTTCATGTATGGTGCTTCTATTCTAATGCTCTATGTCTCGAGTTTTAAAAGTTATCTATTACATGCTTGTAATGCCAAATTCGGGTATCAACTCGTAGCAAGTCCTGAGCCCCAAGTTATGTTGGTTGATTTGAATTAACTCAAGTTAATTTTTTTTAATTTTATAATTATAAAAATTGACATTGTTTTTTTTTTAAATAACAAAATTTAATTGGTTTTGGGTATGTTTTTCATTGCTAATTAGCTAGTAACCGTATCATTAGATTTTTATTAAAAAAAAAACTCTCTTGCGACTTCTGTAGCTTAACGTCTGTTTGGGTTCACTTTTTGGTAGGGGTGTGCAAAAAAACTGGAAAACCGAATAAACCGAGAAAACTAAATTGAGAAAAAAACCAATTAAACCGATTAGAATAGTTACAAAAAATCCCAGTTCGATTCGGTTCGGTTTTGTAATGTAGGAACCAGTTAACCCGGACCGAACCGAACTGGTTCAAATAGAAAAAAAAAACTAGTACTATAAATACCTTTCAAACCCATCTACAGTTCTACATTTCAGTCTCTTCTTCTAACCTAGTTGCCGCCCCCCCCTCACTCCCTCTTGATTAAATCTTCATCTCTTCTTTATTCTCTCCCATCTACAGCTCTACTTCTACATTTCAGTCTCTTCTTCTAACCTAGCCGCCCCCCATCACTCCCTCTTGATCAAATCTTCATCTCTATTCTCTCTCATCTACATATCTGCTTTGTAGTTTCTTCTTCTAACCCTAGCAAATCTAGCTACCGCCCACCTCTCTCTTGTTCAATCTCTCGATCAGATCTTCATCTCTCCTATATACAGATCTACTTTTTAGTTTCTTCTTCCAACCTTAGCAAACTCAGCCACCGCCCCCCTCCCCCCTCCCTCTTGTTCAATCTCTCAATCAAATCTTCATCTCTCAATCTTTCTGTCTCTAAATCAAAATTAGCAGTCGCTCCTTCAAGTTCTTTGTTTCTCCAAGTTGGATGAGAAATTTGATGCTGTCTATTCTCTTTACTAAATTATTTTTTCTTTTTAATTTTTATCAGTTTATATTAACCTATTTTGTTAAACTTTTCAGGTGAACTATTCAAGAGAACCAGATAAACTTTTAATGTCCATGCTTGCACGCCTCAATAGTTGGTTTTTTTCTTTGCATTTTTTTCTCACTTGGTTTTTGAGAAAATACAAGCAATAAAATGTTGAAGGCATATAGTTTACTTAACAATAATATTAAAATAGCAGTATTTTTCCTTTTGTTTTGTTTTTGTAAGTGCTGGGAGAGATACAGTTGATGCATTTTATTTCAATTTCAAGGACTCTTGCAGATTGTATTTCTTTAGTTTTATCAGAGGCATTGTTTTCTTGGTTTAAGTGTTATTTGTTGTATAATTTTATTTTGCATTTTGATTAGAGTTGATTGGTTTGAGAAAACTGGGGTGCAAATTAAAAGATATTTCTCCTGTAATTTGAGATAAATTCTGGTAAAGGAAAGTTAAACAATAAATATAAGTTTTTTTATATTGATTACAAATTTACAAGTCTTTTAAATGACCCCATCAAAAGTCATAAAAAGCCAAAAAAAATAAAATGATTTTTCCGGTTTTTCTCTTCAATTAACCAAACTGAACCAAACCGAACTGAAATTGATCGGTTTGAATCGGTTTCAATTTTTTTAAAAAAATTAATTTAATTATTTTTTTAAATAAAAACCGGAACAAATAAAAAATAATGGCCCCTACTCTGTGACTCCATGGAGAAGTAGAATATTTTGCTTTCGTGGGAGCCACTTTCACATCTGCGTGGCGGGCAAGGCCATTTGCAAGGGCTGCTAGTGTCTTGGACCTTTGGTGGCACTATTCTTTTTATTGATGATGTTCTTCGTTTCGCCCTTGCCTCAGCGTTGAAAGATTCAAGTCAACGCTATAGGGTTATTTATGAATAGAAATTAATCTGTTTAATGCGTTGGTGGTACCGAATCTCAATTTAATTTAAGAGCACTCTTCGTGGGCCTTTATTTTTATATAAAAGTCTTTATTCTCCTAAAATTAAACAATTAAGGTAGTTCTTATCATAAGGGTTTTCTCTTAATTAAAACCAGTATTTTGTTTTTGTCAAAACCCGAAACCGCATCTTGGATCGGGCTGAATTTAAAAATGTATTAATTTTTTTAATTTTAAGTGAATTTTTTTTGAATTCTAATTAATATTTGTTTAGATCTCAATCTCTTGGGGCGTTTCGAAAAATATTTTTATATTACAATGTAATCAATGATTTGGTAAATTCTAAAAATAAAAAAAAGGGTCTATTTCCTTAACTATTAAAAAAGTATAATTTTTTAGATAGTTTTTAAAAATTACGGTTATTCAATGATTCAAAGATGATGTTCATTCATGTATATGTGATAATAGTAGATATTATTTTTTTAAATAGTTTTTGTTTGTAAATACTTTAAAATAATAATTTTTATTATTTTTTAAATTTTATTTTTAACATTAGTAAATAAAAAAATTTAAAATAAAAAAATTAATTAAAAAAAAAAACGCTACCCAACCGCTCGCAAACACTCACTAAATGAAACATTAAGTATAAAAAACAGTTTAATTATAAAACCGATCAATCCTTGGATTATTTTATTGAAAATGGAAGGAGCAATAAACGCTATCACTTTTATTACTTATAAGTAATAAAAAAATAAGAGTCCATTTTCTTAATTACTAAACAATCTTCTTAACTTCATTATCTTTTTAACTCTAAGGGATTAGTCCAGTGGTTCGCTCTATTCTTTGACTTTTAATATTTTAATCTCAATATCAGTAGTAATGAGGATTTATTACATTCATTACTGTTTATTTTTATATTTTAAAAATGTTTTTGAAAAAATTTATTTATTTATTTATTTATTTTTTTACTTCAAATTAATATTTTTTTTGATGTTTTTAGATCATTTTGATGCGCTGATATCAAATATGATTTTTAAAAAATAAAAAAAATATTATTTTGATATATTTCTGAGTAAAGTTTTTTCTTGAAAAACAACCACAATCATACCTTCAAGACTCAAATACATCAAATTAATATGAGTGGTTCATTTTAATAGTATTTAAATATAAAATTTAAGACATGTACATGCTAGTTGGTGGATATCTCTTATCATGAGCAAGAAATCTATTATTTTTATCATTATCTAAAATATCACACGTGTGCGGCGTCGCGGCGATCGCCCTCCATACTCATGTGTGTATATCTATTCCGGCAAATATAGGGAGACAAGGAATTCTTTGTCTCTTAGCGGTGAAAAAATAAAATGGGAGTCACCACCTAATATTATGGTCACTAGGAATCTTAACTGGTCTCAGAGATCAGGTACGGAGACTGGTTGCGTAAAGGGAAGGTATTAACACCCCAAATACGCCCTACCTAAGGTAAGCTGCATTATTTTATTTGTCTGGTTACTGGTTGCGTAAAGGAAAGGTATTAACACCCCAAATACGCCCTACCTAAGGTAAGTTGCATTATTTTATTTGTCTAATCAAAATTTAAGGTTTGATCGTGTTTTCTAATTGTTGGTCATGTCTATCTAAAATTCAAGAAAAGCCCTCCTCAATAAGGATGTTCTTATCTTAATGGGGTAGAACCTAACCGTTCTAACGTTGGAAAAAGATTTAATATCCGAAATACATATTATGTGTAATATCGTACACCGGATACTAAAAGACAAACAAAATAAAATTTTTGTTGTTTTTTGAAATTTTGGCTAATGTTCTCTTGACTTTAATAAACTAGTTATTAAAGCCAAAATGCATGCTAAAACATTATTTTTTGGTGTATAAAAAACACAATATGATTTTTTAGCTTTGAGACACTTGGTCATATGCACAAAAACATTTTTTCTTTTTTTCAAAGTTTTTTGTATTTTGGAAGTTTTGATGAAAACCGAGTATTTTAATATCGGATTTTTGTATTTTTAGCAACATAAAAATACTGTTTGATATTAATCAAAATGACATAAAAAATACACGGGAAAATTGTAAAATTCTAAAAAAAAATATTTTTTGAATTTTTCTTTAAAAAAAAACTAGGCCGGACCTGGCCCAACCATTCTGGGCTGGGCCTGACCCGGCCCATATATTGTGGGCTGGACTCAGTCAAGCCGCGTGGGCTGGGCTGATGTTCCAGCCCATAACCAAATAAGCTAATTCTGCATTTGCTGCAGAACGTGATTTATTCACGTTCTGCATGCAAATGCAAGAGAGGCTAACAAACAGAGAATGGGGAGGCGCAGTTACCTGGAGCGGTGGCGATGCTGGCGGAAGTAGAGGCGACAGGGGTGGTGGCGACGCTGGCGACTGCTAGCGGTAGCGGAGGCGGTAGGGGTGGTGGTCACCCCATTTCTTCTTCTTTCGCTGTGTTTTTTGTTTTTTGCTTTGTTGTTTTTCTTCTTTTCTGCTATCTTCCTCTGTTTCTCTACTCGGCGCTACCGGTGGCTATGGAGAGGGAGAGCAATGGTCGCTCTGTCGGGCTGAAGGTGGCCGACGGTGGTTCTTCTTCTTCGCCCTCTTCTTACTTTGTTTTTTTTCGTTTATGTCTCTCTCTCACTCGGTCTCCCTGTCAATATCTCCTTTTTCTCCTGTTCCCTTCTTTCCTTCTGTTTTGGCTCCCCTTCTTTCTCTCTCAAAAATTGTCTCTCTCTCTCTCTCTCTCTCTCTCTCTCTCAGTTCCCTTTATTTTCTCTTTTTGCTGATCCCCTTCTCTTTCCTTTTCCCCCTTATTTCGGCACCCCCTCCTTGGGTATTTATAGGCAGAGGAGGAGAGGGCCACCTTACCCCTGTCATGGCGCAGGGTAAGGTGAGCTGGGGAGTTGCTCGCAGGGCATGGCTCCCCTGACTTTTTTCATCATTGTGGCGTGGTGGCAGGGCCTGTGTTGGCATGGGTCGTTGCCAGGTTTCTTGGGCAAGTGGGGTGGAGAGAGGGAGAAGCAAAATGCAGGGGAAAACAGCTCTTTCTTCCTCTGTTCTCTGCGTGTTCAGGAGAAGAAGAAGGCTTATGATGTCGTTCAAAACGGCACTGTTTGCTTATTCCTTTTTTTTGAAACAGTGCACGAAACGACATCGTTTTACCCAAAACGCGCCATTTCATTTAAAAGGGAATGGCGCCAAAATGTGTCAAATTCAAAACTAGGCCTTCAATTTGCGCGCATTTTTCATTTTGGTCCTTGGTCTCGGATTTCTGCAATTAAGTCCCTAATTGGCCATCAAACTTTAATATTTATGCAATAAAGCCCCTAATTGGACCAAATTAACTCTCAAAAATTATAATTTGACCCCAGAACTTTAATTTCTTCCAATTAAAGCCCAAATTAACTTTAAAATCAATTTTTCTTGCAATCGAAACCTCCATAAATTCAATTAAACCTTCAATAAAATTTAATTGAGTCCATACATATCTAATTTAAGACTTTTCCTCCTCAAATCAAATTTTCTTCATCAACGGGGCTCTCATCAGTCAACAATATACTGTCAAATTTCAATCTTAGTATTTTTGAACCTCCTCAACCAATTTTTGACCATTTTCGGGGCGCTCTGGTATCCTCTTTTCACTGCTATTATTTTTTGATAATATTTTTTTTATTTTTTTTTGTATTTTGTGCGGAGACTCAAAAATGGATTACAACATAAAAAAAATAATAAAAACATCATATTTTAGGTAGCCACTATAAGTTACAATTTTTCATTGATAGACAGTGTTCATTTTGTGAATGTGTTATAAAAATTCACTGATGAAGGAATATGTCTATAACAATCCCTTAAAAAGTTGAGAAATTAAAAAAAAAAGCAATAAATTACAAATAAAAATTGGGATGTGTTCACAATTTCTTGATAATTTAAAATTTTAATTATTTTTAAATTTTTTTAATATACTTATATTAAAAATAAATTTTAAAAATTTACAAATATTAGTACAATTTTTTTTTTAAAAAAATACTTTAAAAAATAAAACAACTACACCTTTATAAAAAAGAAAACAAAGCCCTGATGACTATTGAAACGTCCCCATCCTAAAAAAACAAAAATTCTGACATAATCCACTGATTTGCTGAAACGTCCCCACACACGTAAACCTGTAGCGTGCCGAAACGCCCGTGGAGCACTGCAAAAGCTGGAATAACAAATGAATCTTTTGTTCTGGCAAAGATGCGACTATTCTAAAGAAGTTGAGGAAGACGAAGAAGCAGGGTGAGTTAACACACAAATGAAAGAACTTCACTTTCACTTTCTATTCCAATCTTATTTTAATTAGCGGTCATTAAGTTTCACTAATCTAACCTTAATTATTACTGTTTGGTGGCTAAACACGAAAAAAATATTAATTAAAAGGACTATAAGAACTTGGGATCTGGTTCGTTTTTTAACAACTGGCGCTATTGACCCTTCAACAAAAGGGCACTCCTCCTTTCCTTTGCTGCGTTTTCTTTCCCTGTTTATGTAGAGAGCTAGCGTGTATTACTGAAAAAAGCAACCACACCTCTGCCCCTGTCTCTGGTAACTTTCTGGGACTTTGATTTGTTTCTTTTGGCTGTTATGGTAGAAATTTTTATGTGGGGTTTGTGTGAATATGGTGTCGGTTGCTTCTTGTTGGCAAAAAAGAGATTTGTGTGGTCGTGATTGGCGATTAAATTGATTTCTTTTTAGTATATTGCATGTTGGTTTTGGCAATTATTTCATTCGGGAATTCTTCTTTCTTTCTTAGTGGGATCTGTGTGAAATTAGAGTGTTGTTTCATACTTGTTTGGAAAGTAAGTAAACAGTTAATCATTAATGTATGATTTTATCTCTGTTTCTTTATTGAAGGATTTTGTTTTTTCTTCTTTTTTCCTGCAAGTGGGAATTCCTTCTTTTTGTATATTTTATAACTTCTTGTTTTGTTTGTCTCTACATCCTTTGTCTTTTGTAAAATGCCTTCAATCTTTTTAATTCTGTTGTTTCTCAAGAACATTCATTGCGTTGAATGCAATACTATACAGTTTTTATTTTTATTTTTCATTGATGTTTTAATTTTTGAGTCTCCGCTCAATGTTGATAAACCTGTACTGTGAACTGCTTGCTGCTTCAGTGTATAGATCGAAGAATTTATTCCAATTGATCTGCTTTTTTCATTGTACAATAACATAGTTGAACTGTCTTCAATTTCTGTTAACAATGCAGCTGCATTTCAATCACGTTTACTACAATAGATTTGATTACTGGTTGTATTTAAAGAGTTAGTGCTTTGGTTATTAAGTTCATCTATGTTTATGAAATGTACTTCATCTTTATTTAAGTGAAGGATTGGAAACGATGTGCAGGGATGATATTGAGTATTGAAAGTCAGCTAGCGTGTTTAATCGAGTTGTTTTCCGATGGGCCAAGAATTTCGATATCCCTGTCCAATAGAAATTGGGAAATTGCTATGGTTTATAGGAGTGATAGTAGCTGTGGTGTTAACATTCCAACATTTTGAATTGCCATATGGAAACATTATATCATCTTTGTCTTCTGCTCAAAAGGATCTAGGAGCAGGAAATAGTAGCTTGTTACCTCATGGTGCCTCTTCAACACATGAAATGTTTAGCAATATGACTCAATCAAATGGTTTGAACTACACTGCTGGTGGTCAAGAGACTGGTGATAATCATGGAACTGAAACCCCAGCAAATGTAAATAATGGTGTTGTATCAGAAGGAAGCAGAGGCATGAATGAGTCGTCTCTGGTGGCCAGCCGGGGAGAGGAGTCTTCACTGGATGAGTTGGTAGATACAAATACAAATTCCACACTCTATGTAAATAATGATGTTGGATCAGAAGGCATCAAAGGCTTGAACAAGTCCTCGGGAATAGACAACCATGGAAGGGAATCTTCACCTGAGCAGTTGCTAGATCAAAATGAAAATTCCACACTGGAACTCAACCGTTCTGGTAATGGATCTGCTTCAATAGAAATTGACAGAAGCCTTGCTCGAGAAAACATCACTTCCACATCAGAAAATATAGGAACCTCACAAGCTGGAATTACACCTATTGTGCCAGCATTACCACCAGTGGATTCCCCATCTAATATAGCAATCCCAAGGAATGCAGAGCCTAGCACTATAGCTCCTGTTGTTCCTGTTGAGTCGAATACATCTAAGACGGATAAAGATGCATCACCTGGTTTAGAAAATGATGGGAAAGCAGGGGAACAGTTGAATAATTCTACTTCATTGCAGAATAATACTTCTGTGACTTCTGTTCGTGAGGTGAAGAAAGAACCTCATACGCCTTCTGCAGCAGTGATTTCAATTTCTGAGATGAACAATTTGCAGCTTCAAAGTTGGTCTTCTCCTATTTCAAGAGTATGTATAAAATTCTGCTCTGAATTACATAAGGGATTAACTTTTTTGAGTTAGTTACATTAACTTTTCTCTTCTTGCTGCCAATTTATTTGTAGAGACCACGATGGCCTTCAGCAGTAGACCAAGAGCTGCTAAATGCAAAATCACAGATTCAGAAGGCACCTCTTGTGGAGAGTGATTCCATGCTTTATGCTCCTCTTTATCGGAATATCTCCATGTTCAAAAAGTAAGCTCATTAAAATTGAAAGCCTCCCTTCTGCTTTAAGTGCGCATGCACACATAATTTGTTCTATTCTTAAAGATACACACTTTTCATGCTAGCAGTTTGCCCATGAACATAGCAATTAGAGTAGCTCAAGCAAAAACATTCAAGCGAAGAGGATTAGATAGTAAAGTTTTGCAACTTTTATTGCAGGAGCTATGAATTAATGGAGGACATCCTGAAAGTATATATCTACAAGGAAGGAGAAAGGCCTATATTACATCAGCCCCCGCTCAAGGGTATATATGCTTCTGAGGGATGGTTCATGAAACTGCTAGAGGCTAACAAAAAATTTGTTACAAAAGACCCCAAAAAATCCCACCTGTTTTACTTACCTTTCAGTTCTCGAAACTTGGAGGTAAATTTGTATGTTCCTAATTCACACAGTCATAAGAACCTTATACAATATTTGAAGAACTACTTGGATATGATCTCGGCAAAATATCCTTTTTGGAACAGAACTCGAGGTGCTGATCATTTTCTTGTTGCTTGTCATGACTGGGTAGGCTCTTCATGCTTCCTTTAGATTTACAATTTTCCATTTGAATGAATCTTGAAGCTTTTCAAGTCACGCAGCATTTAAAGTAATGCCATCTCCTTTTATGTAATATTTAGTAATCTTTTTTGGTTTCTTAAAGTATTTTCTTGTGTGAAAACTATTTGTTGCATGTCATGGTTCACATAAGATTATTGGGTGATGACCAGTACAATTTTCTTTCTTGGACTTTTTACCTGTTACTTCTTGAGTTTACGATATTGTAGTGTATTTTTGTCCTAAAGGCTGGATGTGTAAGTTGAAAATCCGCACATAGCCAACTGGAATGATTTTCAGTTTTTAGGACAACCTAATCACATCAATTCTGTTGCCTAATAACCATGTTTTTCTCAGGCGCCAAGTGAAACAAGACAACATATGGCCAATTGCATTAGAGCCCTCTG
>Ga0325411_1008778_pt1 | contig 10892 bp, 9 predicted proteins | sample PopdelMetagenome_13_FD_206181 | JGI IMG/M metagenome (GOLD analysis project Ga0325411, IMG submission 206181) | Populus deltoides microbial communities from Bellville, Georgia, United States - Xylem-PdIQD-R4 | ecosystem: Host-associated > Plants > Phyllosphere > Stem > Wood/Secondary xylem...
CTAGTAGTTAGTGCCCGTTTAAGTAAAAAGTTTTGAGATAAATGCACTGAAAGTTAACTATATATTTAAGAATTTGAATATAAATTCTTGGTTATAAAATCTGTGTAATTTTCAATGTTAGAAATATTTTCAGCACGATGATACATGTACATGATCCTTGCATCTCCGATTAAGAGTCAAATTATAGGTTTAATTGTTATATATAAAAAAAAAGCTTATTGTTAATGCATCGATTTTGATACGAATTATTTAATAGTATTTGAGCGGATAGGCTTTGAAAATTTTAAGAGTAATTAATGAGATCTTAATATTTATTACTTGAATTTACCTTGAAAAAAATAGATATGTCAAGAAAAAAAAAATAAAACCATAACTCATCGAGAATAATAATAAGAATATTTCCACGTAATTATTTTTTTCCTTATTGTATTTATTTTTTAAAAATCTACATAATAATAAGAATAATAATAATAATAAGAATATTTCCACCATAACTCATCGAGAATAATAATAAGAATAATAAAAATTAAAACCATAACTCATCGAGCTTGATTTTCGCAGGCTTTAGGTTAATATTGAAAAATAAAAACTACAAAGGTCAAAAGAACAGGTAGAAATAATAATTACTGAATATATTTTTATTTCTCTCTTCTTGGAAAATTCCCTCAACAAATACCATCGTCATTGTATTTTTTTCACTTCTACGATTTTTTCTTTCCGTGTATTGCCGAGTCTACATTTCGATTGACATTTTTATCTCGATTGATAATAATTATAAATACCATTTGTTTATATTAAAAAAAACCAACCAAAATAGAGAGATCGTTGAGGAAGTCGAGAAATGGATTTGGCAGCAAAAGGAGACGATTTCGAGAAGAAAGCAGAGAAGAAATTGAACGGTTGGGGTATTTTCGGTTCCAAATATGAAGACGCCGCCGATCTCTTCGACAAAGCTGCCAATAATTTCAAGCTCGCTAAATCCTGTATCGCTTCATTTCTCCCTTTTCTTCTTCTTTTCTCTTTTGAAATAAATAATTCATTTTCCTTTCTTTATTTACTTGGGATCTTGCTACATCATCTCAGCTTATGATTTTATTTATTTGCTTCTGTATTTCTGATCATTTGTTGCTTTCGCGATTGAATCGGTTTTTTTGCCTTGGTTTGAGCAGTTATATTGGATTAATTTTATTTGGATTTTTTGTATCTTAATTCGTAAGGTTTGGTTAATGGATAGGGACTTGCATTTTTTTATTGTTTTGATTGGATTATAGTCAAAGTTTATCAATTAAATGATCACTTAACAAACATGTAAAGTTGTGTTATATCCTCAATTAGTTTTGCTTGTGGTAGGCTTGTACAATCGGTTGTTCATTTTTTCCGGTTATTATGTTTCAGGGGAAAAAGCTGGATCGACGTATGTCAAGCTGGGACAGTGTCATTTGAAGGTGTCTGTGTATGATTGAATTAGGCACTGAATTTTATCATATATTTCTTTCCCTGACGTTGTTATTATCTTATGTTTTTTTTTTTTTTTTGTAGTTGGATAGCAAACATGAAGCTGCCTCGGCTTATGTTGACGCTGCTCATTGTTACAAGAAAACATCCACTACTGGTATGCACTAGTGCTTGCTTTCCTACACAATTATTTAATTCAAGGCATGAATTTATTGCAAATATAACTCACGTCATTGTTGGTTCATTGTTAGTGTGCCTTTTTTACATGTGTACGCTACTGTAAGGGTATTAATATAAGTTACCAATATGCGATATGTAATGGGGTTGTATCCGCCTTCCCCCATCTTGTGTTCCTTGCACACATCACCTCATCTGTGGAGCTTCTCCTTGTGCAGAGGCAATATCTTGCTTAGCTCAGGCTGTAGATATGCTTTGCGATATTGGGAGGATCAGTATGGCTGCAAGATATTTCAAGGTATACTCTTTTTACCAGCGGTTTTTTTTTACTATTTGTTGTTTTTACTTTTCTCTTTGAATCAGTTTTGGTATTTAGGCAATTATTTTTTCTTTTTGAGAAGAATTTCTGATTGACAAACTATATGTATAAAATATCCTGATTTATTGTTTTAGGTTTTACTGTGTTAATCATCTGCAACATTATTAAGCTTCAAGAATTTGATAGCATGCAACTCTAATGGTATACTAGGGATACATTTGTAAAAAATTTTAGGGATCCGTGTTGTTCTAATTTCTTATAGATATTCAAGAACCTGGAACTGCCTTTAACTGTGCAGGAAATTGCTGAATTGTACGAGTCAGATGCAAATATTGAAAAATCTATGGAATATTATGATAAGGCTGCCGATTTCTTCCAAAATGAAGATGTAACAACATCTGCCAACCAATGCAAGCAGAAAGTGGCAGAATTTGCTGCTCAGCTCGAACAGTAAGGGTGTTGTTTTCATTTTTGGCGTATATTTGCTTATTTGTGTTTGGATGCTGTTACATGCACTCTAAGATGTTTTATATTTATCTTTTTTCTGTCCACATTAAATGTTGCTGCATTGGTTGCTTGGTATGACAACTAGTATTAAACATTAATAATTTAGAGTAAAGTGATGTCAATTTGGGCGCACTGCTAAAGTGGCTTTTAGAGATTTGACTAACTTTCTGGTGATTTATCCAGATACCAGACTTCAATTGACATTTACGAAGAGATAGCTCGACAATCACTTAAAAATAATTTACTGAAGTATGGAGTCAAAGGTCATCTTCTTAATGCTGGCATTTGCCATCTCTGCAAAGGCGATGTTGTTGCAATTACCAATGCATTAGAGCGATATCAGGTCTTAAGTTTGGCTCCACATTTGCACCTGGATGATTTACCATACAGCTTGGATTGAATCAATGAAACTTAAATTTCTGTTGCAGGAGATGGATCCAACTTTTTCAGGAACTCGTGAATATAAACTGCTTGCGGTATGTTATGTATAACCTGGAAAACTTTTGTTGGTCTTAATATGTTTCTTTTATAGCAATTTCCTTGGAAATGGTCGATTGCTTCCATTTTCTCTGTTGGTTTTGAATGCGCATATATATATATATATATATATATTTTGCTTTTTTTGTTATGAGACTGTTAAGTGTTAACATCCAATTTACCTTCTTTATGCATGATGCTGACAGCTTATTGATATATGCAGACTATAGACGAAAACTCTCATATACAATTATTTATTTTTGTGTGTATCCACATATTCATATATGAAATCTGAATCAACCCCCCTCCCCCCCAACACACACGCCGATGCCACCTCCTTTTCTGTCTCTATTGTCCCCTCTTTTGGGGTGTAATGATAGGATGTCTATGAGCAATCACATTTTCTGGTGACAGGATATTGCTGCTGCCATTGATGAGGAAGATATTGCAAAATTCACTGATGTTGTCAAGGAGTTTGATAGCATGACGCCACTGGTACATCTCTCCTTATAATCCTTAAGTGCTTCACGCTTGAAATTTTTTTGAAAAAAGCAATTCTAGGGATAGGTAAATTTCTTCTGTACTTGGAACTTTTACTAGAAAATCTGTGAATGCATGTAACTTTGTACATGAAGTATTCTATCTGTTGTACTCATCAAGGGTTCTATATCTGCTCCTATTGTTACTGTTTCACTGTCTCGGTCATACATCCCTGTCACCAAGTGAAGAAGTGAACCACTGAACTACACAGCCACCTATTAACCTCTCACTATTTTCTTCTTTTGTATATCTGATACCTTGATATCTAGTTTCTCAATCTGCTGATGATGTCATTCTTTGCCTTATTTGCTGTGCAGGATTCCTGGAAGACAACCCTTCTATTGAGGGTGAAAGAGAAGCTGAAAGCTAAAGAACTAGAGGAGGATGACCTCACCTAAACTTTAGGTTTCAAACATATGTTGTTCGGTTTCTCACTGATAATTCCCCTGTACTGTGATGTGTGTCCAGTTGCACTCGTTCACAATGCGTTCTGTTACTAAAGTATATTTGGTTTGGTTTTTACTTGTGTGTGTTTATGGTGTTCTTTTGCGTCACGTGGTTCCCCCCACGAACTTCAAAGGAGAAAGGGATTTGCGGAGGATAAAATCAAATTTCTTCAGTCAAACCCCTATGGTCTCGCCCATTTGGCGGGTTTACGACAAGAAAAGAAGCTTTTTAGCTTCTTCAGTCAATGCAGTTTAGTTGTCTCCCTCATCCCAATGTGAGAGGCAATTACGATTTTTGAGTTTGTCAATCCCTTCTCTCCCAACGTTCACGTACGATTGGAGAAATAAACATAGGTCTAAATAAAGCTGTTTGTTTTGGATTGATTCACCTATCATTATATTATATTCTGGCGAGATTTTACTTTGATTTTCTGGTCACGTCTGCACATCATCATCGAGAGCTAAATGAACCAGTGAACTGCACCGTGTTTAACTGCTGTACTTGATTGGTCGCTAATCAAAGCAGCAATGAACAGCACGGTTAGATCAGGTGGAGTTCGCTGGAGATTGGGAGGTTGAAGAGTTGAACAACCGAACCCTGTCCTTTGTTTTGAGTTTTCAATCGCTTGAATCGATCAGCTGGACACTTTTAAAATTGAAGTTCTAAAATCTAAGTAGGCGTAGAGCTATCTAGTAGCCTAATTGAGATCGCAGATTCAAGTCCAGAACTGGTTCAGGCTCCATTTTGGGGCTAATGGTGTTTCGAGGTGAATTTTGTGTTTTATATTATATATTTTTTATAACAAATGAATAATAAATTGTCATCATATGTTTCAACATATCATTCTTAGAGATGTAGATAATATATAAAAAGTTAAGAGAGTTAATGCTAATCAATTGAACGTCAACTAGTAGAATATCTAAAATAATATTTATTATTTCATCTATATCATGAAATAAGAAGTTCAACGAAAACAATTCTTGAAATGAATATTTACAAGAAGACGTAAATCTTTAGATATGCTAAAACAAAGAGATAGTTAATAGCATCTCTAAGGAGAGAGATAGCTTTTTTGTTTATTTATATTTTAATGGTAAAAAAGTTATTTAGAATATCTAATTATAATTAAATATATTTAGTATATAAATATTTTAATAATATAATATAACCTGATCGTTCGACTGATCTTAATACGACTCGAAACAATTTTAATCATCCAAATATTAAATTAATTAGTACTGATAACAGCTCAAATTTTGAGAGTGATAATGACTTCAGTTAATTACGGGAACCCCAAAGAAGAAATTGAGGAATGTAATGGTACTTAAAGCCCAGGATCAAATACCTCTTCAGATTTCAGCATGTAGAAGGACACTATTAAGCAATGAAAACCCACAGAGGAAGTCCCGAGATAGCTTACTTTCCCTTCCTAATAGGATAAACTTTCTTAAATTTGGTTATGCATCTGCCAAATTCAGGCAGTTGGCACTGGAGAGAGACGGTTTTTCACGTTCAGTGACATCTTCGAGTAGCCATGGTCTTCGAGAACGCATTAATGGGGTTTTTGCACGGAGGATTGATTGGACTTTGCTCATGAAAATGGGCAAAGAATGGATCCAGAACCCAATGAACATGGCCCTTTTTGTGTGGATCATATGTGTTGCTATCTCAGGTGCAATTTTGTTCTTAGTCATGACTGGGATGTTGGACCATGCACTACCTAAGAAGTCCCAGAGAGATGTATGGTTTGAAGTCAATAATCAAATTCTCAATGCACTCTCTGCTCTCATGTGTCTGTACCAACACCCAAAGCGGTTTTATGACCTTGTACTTCTCTGTAGATGGAATCCAAAAGACATTTCTAGACTCATAAAGATTTACTGCAAGAATGGGACTTACAAGCCTCATGAGTGGGCGCATATGATGGTGGTGGTGGCTTTACTCAATCTTAACTGTTTTGCTCAATATGCACTTTGTGGTCTTAACTTAGGATATAGGAGATCAGAGAGACCAGCCATAGGAGTTGGGATATGCATTTCTGTTGCAATAGCTGCACCTGCAGCTGCTGGTGTATACTCCATTCTTAGTCCCCTTGGGAAGGATTACGAGTCTGAAATAGACGAGGAAGCACAGATGCAGATTTCCGCTGGTGAAAGGCCAGGGAAGTTGAGGCCAAATTCATTAGAGATGAACAAAGAATTCTTGAGACTAGACCACAGTGGAGTGGAGGGATACTTGATTTTTGGGATGATATTTCTATAGCATATCTATCGCTTTTCTGTTCTTTTTGTGTAGAAAGAATTCATAATCATCCGGAATAGGAGAGACTCGGACTTGGGAACATGCATGTATGTTCACATTTTAACTTTTCTCCACTTTTGCTTGGCCCCTTTTTGGATTTTCAACATGGCTGCTGTTAATATTGATAATGAGACTGTCAGAGAAGCACTAGGCATTACTGGAATTATTCTTTGTGCATTTGGATTACTATACGGTGGCTTTTGGAGGATTCAAATGAGAAAGGGATTCAATTTGCTAGCTTACACATTTTGCTTTGGTGAGCCAGCTATTTCTGATTGCACTTTGTGGTTATGTTGTTGTTGGTGCTCTCTTTCTCAGGAAGTTCGAGCTGGGAATTCTTATGATATTGTCAAAGATAAGTTCTGTCAGAAGCAAATGGACTGCAGTAACAAGATGCCACACATTCACCTTTCCCCTGCAGAGATGGTTCAAACCCAAGTTCTCCACTTGGAAACAACTCTAGCCCATCCAAGTTTACGATATCTAATTCTCCAAGCCCGAGCACATTTTCAAAGGGGTATAACACGCCTAGTAGGCACCTTCTTATGGTGAAAGAAGAGTCTTCTAGAGGAGTTAAGGATGAAACTATGACTCCACCTGCTCCATAATTGATAGAAAGAGAAGCCAATTCAGCTGGAAAAGAACATATATAGCATTTGTATTTTGTAATTAATTGACGAGGTGGGTTTTGAAAACTATTACATGTATTGTTAGTGTAGTATGTTGAAATGCAATAGATATCCCTGTCTCTATCTCTTTCTCTCTCTGTTTTTTACATGCAAGTTTGCCTCGTACAAGTGTTTTTATTCTGAACATCATTGCTTTTGATATGGCTTCAAAATCTTGTCCATAGTTTGATCAAACTTCGAAGAAAATATTTCCAAAAACAATTATTTTCTGATAGCAACGGTCTACAAAGTTGTGATTAGGTTCTTTGAAATGAAATGACATCTATGTGCTTCATTTGATTGCAACTTTCTACGTTTTTAGACCGGGATTCCGTGACCCAGCATTTTTTTTTCCCGATGAGTTGCTTGCGCAATACTTAGTCTGCTTAATTTGTTTGCTGACGGCTTGTGTTAGATTTACTATAGGGATGTGGAAATGGAAGTAGGTTAGGGCACCTAGTTTGATTGCATGAGTTAAGGTGGTGAAAAAAGACAGATACTGGCACATATCGATGGCACCTGGCTCCACTCTGCGAGACACTTTTTAGACTACAAAAATTCTTGGAAAAGATTTTTTAAACTTCCATCAACCTAGTTTGTTTTTTTTTTCTTTGATAAATTAGCAATCCATTCAGAAAAAATAGAGAGAGAAGAGGATACATGCCGCTGAGAATAAGAGTTTCTGAACGAAGGAAAAGAAAATACTCAAATCATCCGTCAAGGAAAGGTATCCCTTTGGTATTTTGTTAGATCCATACTATATAAGATGCAGTGATTATACGTTTTGACTCACTCAAGCCCCTTTCTGCATAACTTAAATCGTTTTATGTTCCTTATACACACCCGATTTTATCAGCGTTCTTTTTTGTTTTTGTTTTTCCTGTGAATTGTGATTCTCTTTCTAATTCTTTTCTGTTTCGGATTGTTCTTTAATCATCGTTCAATACAAGTATTGTATCTGACACTATTTGATTCCAGTTGCTGGTTGATTGGAAATTACAATTCATACTCTAATTAACGCCCGTCTTCTTGGACACTGATAGTGCTGGAGGTCCACTGGGAAGAAATGAGAAGTCCAACTGTGGCCGGAATTGTTCTGTTACTTGTTTGAGACTGTAACCGCGTGTTTAGTGTTCGTAAGGAGATATTCAATGTTAGCTATTCCTTTTCATTATTGCATAGCACACACATGAATATACATAGAGAAGGAGAGTAGTGGTTACTTTGTCATATAATCACAGGGGTCATTAAATTATCGGTGGTACTGGTTTCTCGCATGGGTGACGATCGCGGCCAAGATTCCAAGCTGTCAATTTATGTGCCTGTAATGGGGCATGTTAAGCAATATTATGAACCTGTAATGCCATTAGAGTCAAGAGTACACCGCTCACTTTATTATTGACGTCGATAACTTGCATTCAAAGTGATCACGGCCGTGCACCTGTAAGACCAGCTTTTTCATTGAGTCGTATTGCATACACAGAGAACCGGACTCAGGCTGCATAATCCTAGTTCATAATTCTGCTGTGAGTATTCTGCTTTGCAAATTTAAGATCGTATATATGATTGTGTTAATGTCCTGTCCATTCCCAGAAAATTATAGCAGTGGGACTATCTCTATGCTTGAGGACCTTGTGGAGAACACTAGCTAGAGAGGGTTTCGCTAATGGGTCTGTTTGGCTGGAAATTGATGTTATTGTAACTCCAGGTCTCTTTCCATTCTGCAGAGTACAGACCTGTTCACCACCAATTTTTTAATTGCCATAACAACATTATGTGCGGTCCCCTTTAATGGTAATGCCTTGACATTATATGAAAAGAACAGGAAATCGTTTGTTGTTAAAGCTTCCTCTTAACATAATACTATAGAGTAAGAAAGATAGTGTCATGGTGGTCAAATGAAATTCATACTGAAAGGGGAAGCTGAATTTTTTATGAGGTGGATGATTGTGGTTTCAAACTCTTCTTTCATGACAGAAAGTGGACTCCATGTAATGCCATTCTCCAGGAAAAGAAGCGCGACATTGAGAAATGTGGATACATTTGAAAATAATTCTTTAGAAGAATGATTTTTTTAGCAAAACTTTTAATTTCCAAGATGAAGTCACCTGCAATTGATTCGGAAAGGTGATTGAGAAAAGAAAGATATTATTTGAATCAAGAACCCCCACTGTCTTATAGAATATTATACAATGCTTGTCCTAACTGAACATAGGAACATAGTGTGCCTGTTAGTGTTATGTGGGTGGTTCAATGATTAAAGGAAAGAAACCTGTCGCTTTTGTCACTCACACCAACTTTCTTGTTGTTTAACTGGTTATTGCTTGCTTCGTGAATCTTGTCCCTCGATGAAAAGGGTCATTTCTTGAATGACTATGTTAAATTCACCCCATGGATGCATGAGCAGACAGTAACAGAGAAAGATTACCAAAGGAAGCGTTGGTTCTTGCTTCAAACTTTTTCATATTTTACTCCGTTGTCTGTTTTGCTTTTGATTTTTCTGTTATGTTGCATATGTATTGTATACGCGTGTCTTGCCATGCAGGAAAGACGGTGTAATGGAGTAGTAGGTTGATTGGTCACACAAATTGACAACAAGATCCGGTGAAGGTTATATCAGCAGAACACGTACTACAAATTAGCTTTTTTGATGATGGTATACGAGGAGAATGGCCGGAGGTCAGTACAGGAAAGGCTACCGGAAGCTCTTCATGGCTCCACGCGTATTCGAAAGGGCATCAATGCTTTTTTGTCTCAGGTAAACAGGGTGGTAGGGGCAAGTAGCAAGCACCAACCAGGTTTCTGCTATGCCAGAACTGAACAGAGTGGATTGAAATGCATGCATACTGTTGCTTTCACTAATCACAGGTGACTTCCCACAATGAAACACTAATTACTCGATCCCGGGAAAGGGATTTTGATTATAAGCACATATATTTGCAAGGTTGCAAATTGTCGAGATCATGTCAATGCATCTAAATCAGCAATAAAGTGTCCATCTTAAAAAGTGGAGATCATTTTTCGTTTTTATTATTTACTTTTAAAATATTTTTTATTTAAAAATACATTAAAATAATATATTTTTTTATTTTTAAAAAATTATTTTGATATAACACATCAGAACAATATAAAATTATAAAAATATAATTTAAAACAAAAATATTCAAAATTTGCTCAAACATGTTTGTAACACAGTACCAAACAGAGCTTACATCGCCACTTGAGTATCTATTTTGCCTGTTTAGAATTATGGTAGTGGTGACGGTTTAAAGTATATTTTACTTAGAAATATATTAAAATGAAATTTTTTTATTTTTAAAAAATTATTTTTCATATCAGCACATCAAAACGATGTGAAAATATAAAAAAATTATTTTAAATAAAAAAATAGGAACGCAATTTTCACAGAGTTTCAAACAATCCCATCCTTTTCTTCTACTGATTTTTTCCTCTCCTCTTGATTCCATATCTCTTGTTAGATAGTGAGGCCATGAGATACCTGCTAGGTGCACTGTTAACTGGTCTTCCTGACGATGATATCATCAGGTGAGTTTTCATAAACCTAGATTAAATATATTTTCTAATCGATTCATGTTCATAGTCTATTAAGATTTTTGATCTCGATAACATAAATGATAAATAAATACTTGCCAACTGTACTAAACTCTCGAGTATGCTCTCTGGTAAATTTATTGATCAGTAATAAATTAATAATATCAAGATATGAAAATCGGCACGTGTGTTAATCCATTAAAAAGAGCAACATCTCTTCGTAAAACAGTCTCCACGCCGAATGGCCTGCTCTCCCCGTCGGAACAAGCGAGGCCATCCATTAGCTTGCAAAACCTGTTGGAACATGAACACCCACTTGGACATTTTCTACTCTAATCCTGTTCTTTGAAAGCGATCTGAGTTCTTAAGGACTGGAACATATATATAATATAAAATCTGGCCTCTTAATCTCAATCCTAAAAAAACCATTAGGGTCACTCGTGGCAGTT
>Ga0325411_1008779_pt1 | contig 10891 bp, 8 predicted proteins | sample PopdelMetagenome_13_FD_206181 | JGI IMG/M metagenome (GOLD analysis project Ga0325411, IMG submission 206181) | Populus deltoides microbial communities from Bellville, Georgia, United States - Xylem-PdIQD-R4 | ecosystem: Host-associated > Plants > Phyllosphere > Stem > Wood/Secondary xylem...
TCTAACCTTAACAATTATTTTTATCATTGTTTAATCCTCACATTAATCTCACATATTAAAGTTTTATTTAATTTTTTGTTTTATTATATATATATATATAGCAATATATATAGTTGACCTCCATGTGGATCGACCCCGATCTTGTCGGGTTATTTATTAATTTGTCACTTCTGCATTTGGGATAAGACATCAACTCTTTGATCGTGTCAAGCATCGTTAAGCAACTCAAGAAAACTCTTGCTAAAATATCGATGTTATCTTTGATTTTGAGTTCAGAACAATATTGGAAGGCTCTGCAGAAGGTGCTAAACGAGGCATATGTGCCTCAAGATATCAACTAAGAAACCATAGAGCACCTGGTAGGCAAAATCTAGGCCTCAAATTATATGTACTTCACCAAAAATAAGTTGGACCTCGATGGTACTCGGCATAATAAACAATTATATATCATCACAGTACGATGCAGAGATGTACTGATATGTAAGGTATTGATCAATAATGGTCTAATATTGAATGTGCTACCAAGATACATGTTAAGGGAGATGTTCGTTGATGAATCACATATGAGGCCAAGTACCATGATGCCAAGGGCATATGACAACTCACCAAGACAAATAATTAGGACTTTAGAAATAGAGTTGTATGTAGGGGCCGCAAGTGTTATTGGTGACACTACAAGTGATGAATATTCATCATTCCTATAATATGTTGTTATGAAAACCTTGGATCCACGTGATTGGATCAGTATCTTCCTCATTACATCAATGATTGAAATACATAATGAATAAGATGTTGATAATTGTCAATGCTAAAGAAGCAATTTTCACGATAAGAAATGTGGTTGTACCGCTCCTCGAGGAATAAGATTGTAAGGATATGAATATTCATGCTTTTAAAATCATGAATGTTGAGTGGGTTCCTAAGAACATGGTGTTGAGAAGGCCAAAGATTTTAGAAGCAACAAGAATGACAGTTAATTGCTTATTGAAACATGGCATTCCGTTCTGGCTGACACCATAATGATAAAATAAGTTGATTTAATGAAACTAAAATGTGTTGAATAGCGACTTGGACTCGAATATAAGCTCAAGAAGGATGACTATAAGCGAGTTTCCAGTATCAAGAAAAAAAGCAAGGATGATAAAAATTAAAGGAAGAGAGCCAAAAGAAAAGGAGTTGACAATCCCACCACCCTAAACAATATTCCCAAAACCTACTTAAGTGATTAGATATGGCAATAGAGTGTTGAAGATAGCAAGCCTCCACATCAGCGCTTTAGAATGTGAGAACAAGGAAAAGATTAAGCAGATGAAGATCAAAGTAGAGGATGAGATGTTGTCATAGTTGTTTGTTCACACCATCAATGAAATTTTTGTAAAAACCTTTGTGAAGAAGCTGGTCAATGAGGAAGTGTATCAAAATTGAAAAATAAAGCTTGTTCCTGTTATATTCAAAAAGTAATTGTTTTTTGTTTGACTATGCTTGCTAAGATGTCTTATCCTGTTATGTTTTGCTTCTTTTTTCTTTTCTTTTTTTTACCTTTTCATGGTCTTGTTTGCAATTTAGCTCATGATACCATTATATTTTCTTTTGTCAATGAGCCTTTTATCTCAATGAGATCATGCATTTCTTGTGTTTAAAATGTGTCTTTGTTTCATTTTATTTTTTCATACAAATATACAATTACACGAGCATACCTTATACTTTCAAGAATTCTAAAAGTGAATCTTTCACCAATTCACAAACCCATTGCATTAAGAATAATTGGTCAAACTTTAATAACACAATTATAATTATAATGGGTGATGAAGAATGGAAAGATGAGGGCATAAAAGAGTTTACCATTTTGGTTAAAAAAATCTAAGAAATCTTGGAAACCTGCCAAGGAAGAACTAGAAGTGATAAATTTGGGTATCGAACAAGATAAGAAAGAATTGAAGATTGGTACTCTTATTACGGATGAGGAAATGGATGGTTTGATCTTGTTATTGCAAGAATTTAAGGATGTTTTTTCTTGTACTTATGCAAACAATGCCCGGTTCGGATACTGACATCATGGTACATTGAATTCCCTTGAAGGAAAGAAGCAAGCTGGTTAAATAAAAGACAAGATAAATGTGGTCGAATATGATACTCAAAGTAAAGGCTAAAATTTAGAAGCAATGGGATGTAAGATTCTTGGATGTAGTTCATTATCCTCAATGAGTGGCTAATGCAGTTGTAGTTCTCAAGAAAGACAATAGGATCAAGGTATGTGTGGATTATAAAGATCTGAACAAGGCAAGCTCAAAGGAAGACTTTTATTTACCTTATATAGATATCTTAGTTGACAATGTCGTAAAAAGTATCATGTATTCATTAATGGATGGGTTTTCAAGATACAATCATATTATACTAGCAGAGGAAAACTAAGAGAAAACTACATTTGTCATGTCATGGAGAATCTTCTAATACAAGATAATGTCATTTAGATTGAAGAATATTGGGGACACTTTTCAAAGGGTAATGATCACCGTATTCCATGATATGATGCATTAAAAAGTGGAAGTATATGTGGACGATGTACTTGCTAAATCAAGGAAAGAAGAATATCATGTGCAAGTTTTGAGAAAGTTGTTTGAAAGGTTGCGGAAGTTTCAATTAAGATCGAATCACGCAAAATGTACATTTGGATTAAAAACATGAAAAATATTGGGTTTCATAGTGAGCAGTCAAGAATAGAAGTTGACCAAGACAAAGTAAAGAAAATCCATGACATACCAATATTTAAGACAGAGAAAGAATTAAGAAGTTTCATATTATTAGTAAAAAATCTATGTCATAAGATTGGTCTTGCCGATGAAAGCTCAATTTTACATGAGTGTATAAAGACAAACAATATAAATCAAGCTCAAGACAACATTTAAGAATAATGTCGTTTCACATTATTAGTTATATACACGCGCGCGCGCTCACACACATACCTTTAAAGTAGAAAACATCTCTTGATTCTAAGATGGTATTGTCACTTATTTCATTAACTTCTGGCTTAGTAACTAAAATTATATGATTGACACTATATTGAGAATAACAACAATGATATTTTCACTTATTCTAAAATTATACATATACATTCAAAGTAGAAACATCTCTTGATTCTAAGATGGTATTGTCACTTATTTCATTAACTTCTGACTTGGTAACTAAAAAAAGTTGATTCAATTTTTATTTTTTCAAAAAAAAAATTGAAACATAATTATAGAAACATGTTAAATATCATGACTTTGTACAAGATCATGTTTCTTCATTTACATTTATCTCTTAGCATCGTAATTCAGCTTTAGTTTATTTTTTAATGACTCTTTTTAGCATTTATTAACGTGTATGATTATCAATTAATTTTATTGAATACACGAGTTCATGTTTTCAATTTAAATTTTGTATTTTTCATTGTTTGCAAAAAAAAAAAATGACGACTGTGTTCTTTTTTTCCTCTAAAATTTACTTTTTATCCTACTTGCAGTGAAACACAAACGTCAGGACTAGTATTGTACCAATTTCTTGGTTTGCACTATGTCGCAAGTCACATCATTATTTTTTAACTATAAAAAAACTATAAAGACATTAGGAAGTCTAAAATCTAATGCATACTAGACTACACACTTTTAAAATATTGATATTGCGATATATTGAACGACATAATTTTTTAAATTTATTTTGAAACAAAGACATGGTGGATCGACCAAGGTTAACCCTTGTCAACCTACAAAACTCTCGACTTGAGTTATGGGATTGTAATAACTCCATAGAACACAAATCAAAATAAATTAGAAAGCTTAATTCTAATAAACCAAATATCAAATGGTGAAACAAATAAAAAAAAAAAACCCAAGTGTGTGGTCTTGATCAAAAAACACAAATCAAAAAAATTAGTGGCATACATCCGAGTGTTTTTACAAGGGGGGAAACAAAAAAAAAAGGAATCTTGATTTCTCCAATAATCTAGAAAGTTTAGTAAGAATTATGATTCCAAGAAGAGGGATGAAAATTCACAATTTCTTATGATGCAACCATATTATTCGATAGTTTCACCCATATTTAACTAGTTTTTTGCCTATGTTTTATATATATAATGTCTTGATATTCTTTGTTTTATGTTTTGAATGCACTTTTGGATGAAAGATGCAAAAATGAGTAAATTGGAGATAATTGACAGATTTGACCTTCAGTCGATGTTTTGTGCTGAGCGTGAGCTCTAGAGGTTGAAATGAAGTGATTCAGTAGCATTAAAAAGCTAACATTCATACCTTTCTGGACATCAAGCAAGAAAATAAAATAAGAAAGAGCATGGAAATCGCAGCCTTCAAAGTCAAATCTCGCAATCTGCCAGTATTGACCTTCGGCCATTCCAACTTGAATATATGGAGCTACAGAAGTCCAATTGATGCAAATCAATTTTGTTGAATTCATGACTCAAAGGTCTATAAGCGCTCCAAATTTCAGCCAAAAAGGATGTCATATGAGGGAGATATGATTTTTTAAAGATGACAACTGAATTCTGCCAGCAAACAGGTTTCTTGAAGAAACGAGTCCAAATTACGTTCTGAAGCATCTAAACCGATATCCGAGTTTTTATTTCAGCAATTTAGCTCCTCTAAGTCAAAGCTTGAAGATTTCATCAAGGTTATTTCTCCTTTTTTAGGAAAATGGTTATTGAAGTACTTAAATGTAAACAGTTTACTTAAAGGAGGACTATTTTGTAAAATAGAGACTAAGGTTTCCTAGGATATAGAAAGAATGAGAGAAGAGAAAGGGGACAACCAGCCAAGAGGAGAAAAACGCCCCCCTCCTCTAAGAAACTCGAAATTATGCATTCTTCCTTCTTTTTTATTAGTTGTTCAACAAACATGCAAGGCTAAACACTTTTTCTTGGTTGCAAGGACACGGAAACCTTCGGATTTCAAGAACTGTGAGATTTATTTTACCTTTTCTTTTCAGTTTATATGATGAATATGTTTGTTCTCCTATGCTTATTTTTCCTATGATTGTTTATTTTAATTAATAGAACGGACTCTAAGTTATTATTGTAAACAATCTATTGCGAAGTTTGACATCAAAACCGGAGTTGTGGTATATGAACTTGTGAAGCAACTGAGTTTAATAATTGTGGCGAATCTACGTTATTAATCTTAGAAAGAACATTCAATCAAATCAAACATAGACTGCTGACAGTTGTGTTTTCTTAATTAATCAACTTATCTAGTTCTTAAAGCTGCCATTGAATTAAATTACTAGTGCGGACACTGTGATTGTTTGATGGTTAAGGTTAGTTATACAACGGATCCATTAACTAACCAATGTTAAGAAGAGATATATATTCAGAATATAAATTGATGTTTCGTTTCCATGATCAGTTCTGATTTCTGTAGGTGAATGTGTGCTTGCAACAAAAGTTTGTTCTCTTGATAATTTTCTGATTTTATTAAATTTTGTTTGATAGTTTTCTGTTTTCTTTTGCTTTAGCCTAGATAACGTCCAAAACCCTCAAATTGCATATCATCAAGTATAAAAATCTGACTTAAACCTTCCTCGTGGGATTGACCCCTTGCTTGCTCTATATTATCTTGTATGTTGTGTTTGAAGTTAGGGTAATTAATTTGTGCGACCGCGACATCTTGTTTCCAGCATTAAAATTATGCAGGGAATGGAATTTCATCAATTCTTAGATCTAACAAGGAACCAGTTTTTAGTGAAATATTCTTTGATGTCTTCAATGCAAATCTTCACCTCATATCCCTGTCTACCAAAACTTCAGTTACTACTACATTTACATTATCCTCGAGCCCTCAGCGACGCCAGCGGCGGCCTTGCTGCCTTTGTTCTTCCATTCTCCTGTATCATCATTTAATTCAAATAAAAATGCCATGCAAAAAAGATTGTGCATGCTCAATTTAGATCTCACATTGTATCTCAGCTTCTCAGCATAGAATTTCACATATTCAACATAATAAACGGACAACAATGAAAAGTACCTCTGATAATCTTTAGAACGTTCAAGGAACTCTTTTCCTATATCTTTTCTTTCATAAGATGCCAAGACTGTTCTGATGTCAGATGGACTATTGCGAGCAACATCTGTGTGAAAACCAAAATGGCAGGATGCACTTTATACAATACTAAAATGAATAAACAATTATGATGATGATGGAAATAAGGTAATAGCCTGGGGATTTACTACAGGTGCAGTGTGTGAACTTCTATAAATGGAAGAACCAAAAGTATACAAGAGTCCCTGCCCTTCATAAAATAAACCAAGTTTATTCAGTTTCAGCAAGGGTTATAATATTTTTGCCTTCGTTTTGGCTGTAATACTTCAAGAAAAATGTTAATACCTTGTATGCAATGAAATCCAAGAATATAACTGTTTCAATTCCATGAGGACAATCAAATGGACCATAATATATGCTTGCAGAAAGGAAAATCAACTTACACTCAAGAAACGGAATAAGATCCAAAAGTGCTGTATCCAGAGGTACATCACCCGTTTCATCGATCTTAAACGGCTTAATCGGGACACAATTTTCTGGCTGAAGGCTATTTTCAAATGCATGACCACTCACATAGAGGATTTTGCCCGGATCTCTATTAAGTTTTGAAAGATCCTGCAAACAATAACATACATCAAATACAGCTTTCCAATTCACAAAAGCACAGTAAAAATAACACAAAAATTCATACACAGCAGTGAAATTAGAATAGCAAAAGGCTTAGAAGGCATGCCAGAATTACCACATTTCATTAAAGGAAGCAAGCATTTTGAGAAGTAGCAGCACAGAAACTATACAAATTACAAAATGGTAGAAAAGCAGCTGATATGATCTATGGGAATTACGAAGCTTCACTTACCTTTCCAGACACCACTGATTTTGCAAAATCCACAATGATAGACTGCTTTTCACAAAATTTAAGCTAATGAATTGGACATGCTGAATGGAAGCCTCCACTGTGCCCAAATATCTGCCCTAACTCCAGTGGATTTCCGCTCTTATCCTGTAATTCCTAGATCACTTAACAGCATGTCATTGGTATATCTATATCATTTTCATTAAGACTCTATCCCAGAACCCAGCCCACCCATGAACTTGTGCCAGGGACTAGAGCATCACTTCCTTTTCCCCTTCTTTCTTCAAGGCTTCGTTTATATCTAAATCTTATGAACCTAAGATAGAATTTCAAATTTTGAGTTCCAAATTCATCCTTAGGGTGTGGTTTCGGCATTGCAGTTCAAGATTGCAACCGCAGTTTGCTAGGTGTGGTTGGCCCAAGCATACCTAATGATAATTAGGCCAACAATTCTACACCCCATGATCTGTATTTGCATTCCAAATCACCATTTCAAGCATTCTTTTAAAACATCCACAAACTTTGCAGCTTCACATCTAGGATATGGAACTTTTTGTAGCTTCACATCTAGGATATGAAACTTTAATCAGCAACGAAAACTAACATCCATGGCTTCGGGATCGTTTAGACATGAGAATTTCTGGTTTAGAGAAAGTCAAGCAGCATAGCAGTGAATTGTAACCAGCTAAACAAATCCATGTTACAGACTGTTTGGTAAAGATCAATGGTTACTGTAGCTCACAAATAAAGTATACTTGAAAGGACTTAGAAGTGATGCAAATTCTGTTTGTAAGAAACCTCTACATGTCACCCGCATCAAATTGATGACGAACAATGCAGAACTAAGAAACACATGCCAAGGGAAATGGAATGACAAAAGTCACAAAACATGCTGACAAATAAAAAAAAATATTTTGAGAAATGAATTTGTAACATGATTACAGAATTTTATCAAACTGATTCAGTTTTGCAGATAAGCAACTGACAAAAGTCACAAAACATGCTGACAAAAAAAATATTTTGAGATGAATTTGTAACATGATTACAGAATTTTATTATACTGATTCAGTTTTGCAGATAAGCAACTCCAATTCATTTAACTGAACGATCTAAAGAATGGTCATGAACTCCAATATAGCAAAATTCATGAACTCCAATATACCAAAATTAAACCTAATGCTTATACGCAATTCAGCAAGCAAGAACATAACCAGAACCAAACAGCATTTCCAGATGGAGGACCTCTAATGCCATCACCAGGCCACATGCAGAGAAGAAATTTTGACTTTCAAAAAGAGAGAAACGATCAAGGAAACAGACAATCATGTACAAGCAGCAATTGCCAGAGTAAAAATGAGAACAATTGCAAAACCTGGAAAACAAGTCATCACACTTAAATGAAATGCATTTCAAAGATAACATAAACTATAAAAGGCATGTAAAAGAAAATATGACATACTCTATAATGCTTGCCATCCTGATACCTGGTAGCACTCCTTGATAGCCTGTACCTGATAAAGTGGTTTGTATCCAACCTTTCAACAACAGGATCGACATACTGCAGAAGCCCAAACGGAAAATTCATAATCATAGTGCATCATGGATTATAAAGATTATCCAAAATGGGAGAAAATGAATCTCCATTACCATACTTAGCTGATCCGAATACACAACAATTTCATAGAACCGTCCAAGGTGTTGCAAGAAGTCATCTACTCCCGGTCGTTTGAATGTTCGCCAGCCCCTGTCACGCTTCACACAGAGGAACAGAGAATATTATCATTACAGTTTCACTGGATAAAAAGCTTGTGTGCATATAAAAGTAAAAATTAGACTGCAAGCATGGATAATTTTATACACTGAACATACAGAGACCAGAATGGCATAGGGAATGTCCCATCTTAGTTTACTTACCAGAACAGAAATGTCAAATGACTGTAATATAATCATGCATACAAGATCTAAAGTTATTGAGCAAAATCTTAAGACATGTTTGACAATACATAATTCCAGCAGAGGCCTTACCTTCCAATCACTATAAATTATTGTCTCGTTAAGATCTAAAACAAGAGTAAAAACATGTTGCTCAGCAGGATGCAAATCAGGAAGAAGTTTATCTGAGGCTGGTTCAGTAAAACCCTGCATAAAGCATATTGAGTTCATGGTTTATAAAGGAAAACATGAAGCCAAGATGTAGAGGAACACATATAACAATATTTGCACTCACTTTGACATGTTCTTCCAGTAGCTTCCTCAGATCCAAGTAAAGTTCCACCGCTTTAGCAGGAACTGGAATATCGTAGGCAGACATATGAAATTAGTCTAAAGCAAATGATATCACTAGAGAGAGTATCTGTCACCTTGCATTAAAACAGGCATGAAAGAATCACTGAAACAGCCTGAAAACATGCAAAAACCTAACTACCAAAAAAGCAGCATTCTGTCCATGGCTAGTCCTGACTTGTGTATTTCAACATTCTAGAGGTATAGAATGTTTCAGCAATTAATTGGCATGTCTTAATAACACGAAAAGAAAAGAAAAAAAATCCAATAACAAGTAATTTAAGAGAATCCATCTTAAAATCTCAAATTACAGTCCGGGGGAGGAAATTAAGAGCTTTTGATGAAAAACAATTTGGCAGAGAGAAGTCGAGTGTCATTAACACTTGATGGGGTGTTTATAAAACCAACCTTTGGAAGTGAATAGAGCATTGAACTTAATACAATGGTAGCTAAAATCCTATTGAAGATGCAACAAAAATCTTAGGACGTGCAGATGAAAAGGGGAGCAAAAATAGACTGTTTATGTAATAATAATAAGAAGAAGAAGAGCAACAATTGGAGGAAGGTGCAAACCTGTCATCACTGTGGAGTACAGCAAACCTTGATACTTCTGAACAGAAAAATATGAATCTGTTTATGTCTCGTTCCTTGGAAAAGGTAGGTGCAAACATAAAATCAACTCAACTATATGCCTACAAGCAAATTTACTACTGAGATACCTCAACATTGGAAGCGTCATTACTAGCAGTATAGTTCACTGATTCTCGCAAAGTTTTCGTCTTCTCCTCCACTTCATCCAAACTGTAGGCTGAAACATCACCAAAAATAGTAGAATTTTATTTTATTTTATTTTTTCCCGCATTGCCAAGTTCAAACACTCAAATATACATACTAGTAGGAGGGCTTTTTGTTTATATAATTCAAAACAAACCGTAAGAAGCGTATCCAGCAAAAGCAGTGGCTCCAGTGAGAGCGCCAATAATTCCATACTTGAAAAAGTTCCATGCCTTATTCTCCCGAATCCCCGCAGCCTGCGCCGGTGCTTCCTCCGCCGCCGCCGCCGCCGCAGCAGATTGATCGGGTATAGTTGATTGAGAAGAGATGATGGGTTCTTTATTTGAACAAAATCTGCGATTAGGTTTATTGTTTCTTGATATGATTGATAAAATGCGAGATCGAACTACTGTGGAAGCCATATATAATTTTATTTTTATTTTTATTTGCTTTTGTTTTTGGGTTTGCTGGGTTTAAATAGGGTTTAGTGTCTGCCTGGAATTTTGTAGAGAGAGACAGTTGGGAAAGGGAAATGGGTGCTTGGTTGGTCGTTTCATTTCAAGTTTTTAAAGGATCTGTTTGGACGACGGTGTATCGCGTGGCTACTCAGAGTCTAGAATGTAGAAATTAGAAACTGCCCTGTTTGGTAACCGGCTTTAGACTCAGAAAGTGTTAATTTTTAAGAAAAAAATTATTAATTTAATACTTTAATTTTTAAATATTTTTTTAATATACTGATATCAAAAACAAATAAAAAAAGTATTTTATATTACATGATTTATCAATTGTAATTTTTTCTATTTTTTTCTCTCTTTTTTTACCATTTAATTGCCTGTTTTGGGAATATCATAAATAAGTTAGTAGGGATGACACTTCCAATTTTTACTCAATTTTACTTTAATCGAAAGTAGCATTCACAAGTGAAGGTTTCGTCCGATCTAATTTTTGTTCT
>Ga0325411_1008780_pt1 | contig 10891 bp, 6 predicted proteins | sample PopdelMetagenome_13_FD_206181 | JGI IMG/M metagenome (GOLD analysis project Ga0325411, IMG submission 206181) | Populus deltoides microbial communities from Bellville, Georgia, United States - Xylem-PdIQD-R4 | ecosystem: Host-associated > Plants > Phyllosphere > Stem > Wood/Secondary xylem...
TTTTTTTTTTAGGAAAAATATGATTCATTTTAACTTTTCTAGTGTTGGTTTCTCCCATCGTGACATAAGAGAATGACTGACAAAGAATCTATTTCGATGTGCATGAGCTGTTTTCCACAAACAACATAGATATCAGGAACTTCCATTCCCTTTTCAATTAATCTGCTGCGAGTTGGAATACAATGTTGACACACTCGTCAAAAAAAATGTTTAATCCTTGGAGGGATCTTTAAATTCTATAATTTACATCAATCTCTGTCTGTGTGATCTCCTATATTAGGTCTGTTGATGTCAATGGCAGCGTGATAGGTAAATTTACACGAGTAAACATATGTTTTGGTATGGTGCCAGATGACACTGTCCTCTACTTGTCTTGATGATAATGGAACGCTCAAGTTGGCAATGGCATCTGCCGGAGAAAACAATGTCTTCACCAAAATTTCATCCTAACAAGCTACCCCTTCGGCTATCAAATCATATACCCGTAACGATTCCAGCCCTTTAATCACAAGTGTTTCCAACAATTTGTTAGGACCCGTAGACAACCATGGATCCTTACACGCATTCACCTTCGTACCCTTGTCGTCAATACGCCATCTACAACCTCTCTTTATAACCTCTTGAGAACTAAGAATGCTACGCCAGACAAAGCTCGGCCCATGCCCTGGATTAGCGTTTGAAAAATCCCCTCTTAGATAGTATTTAGCTTTGATGATCTGACTCCCCAATGAGTGTGGTTCGGCTACTAACTTCGATCTCAATTTGCTAAGTAAAGCCAAGTTAAAGTTCTGTAGATGCCGCAAGCCGATGCCCCCATCATTTTTCGAGTGTGGTTGCGGGTGTTTTTCAAATAACTTTTCGTGCTAAAATGCATGCCAATGATGTTTTTTCATTTTTTAAAAATCATTTTTGGTATCAGCATATCAAAACAATCCAAAACGTATAAACTATATTAAATTTTAGTAAAAAAAAAAATTCAAATTTTTTAGGAAGGCAGCCACAGCCGTGTTCCCAAACGGTACCTTCTTCTGCAAAATCTTTCTCACCCTTGCCATATCATGCCTTGTTCATTCTCCTGAATACCCTCCCATTAAAAACCATTTATTATTCGTTGCAGCTCCAAACAAAGTTTTGTATGTATTCATTCTCCTGAATACATACAAAAATACTTGATATGTATTATTTGTATTTATTTATGACATTTCTACTAAATAAAAAATATGTTGGGTTGTTTGCCATTAATAAGCAGTGACCATTAATGGAAGGCACCGTCCATTGACAAATGCAGCAGCCTTTCTGGAATGTTAAAGGTTAGCAGCCACCATTGTTGAATAAGCTGGAGACGGTGGCCACCATTATTGACCAAAGAACAAGTGGAGCAGCACCATGGATGCCTATAAATATAAGCATACGGTTGAGAGCAAAATGAGAGAGTTGAGAGAGGGAAAGTAGAGCCAAAGACGTGAGAAATGTAGGAGAGAGTGGGTTGCCAAAGCAGCCAGCAGTAGCTGCCATTGCAGCACTGAAAAGAGAGAAATAGAGTGAGGTTGAGAGTTGCTAAAGAGGGGATGATTCCTCCTCCTCTATTATTGTAAATCTTGTACTCTCTCAATATAATGCAATGGCTTCTCCCGTGGATGTAGGCGATTTGCCGAACCACGTTAAATATTGTGTCAGTGTGCTTAGCCTTCAATGGGCAAATATCAGAACATCACCGGTCGGAATTCCCTACAAAATACAATTTCAACCATGTTTCCAAACACAATCTAAACTTTAAGTATATTTAGTAAATGAAATTTGAAATTTTTTTTTTTGGAATGGAGTCATTTCCAAGAAAAATTAAGAGTGTATTATAAAATAGAATATATAATTTTGAAAAATAAATTAAACAATTCTTTTAATTTTAAAAATAATTTATTAATCCTGATGTTTTTTTTAATATAGTTGTAACTTAATTCTTTTTATACATTTTATGTTTTCTTAAATTTACTTTGTTTATTTGTTTTAAAAAATAAAATAAAAAAGTAAAAAAGAAATAAATAATATGGAAAGACGGATGAGAAAAAAGATATTATTAGAATAAAGCTTTATGTACGGTCACCACCAATCAAGAGATTAATTAATTATTTTAAAATTAAAAGGATTGTTTAATTTGTTTTAAAAAATTCAGAGGAACTAATGTGCATGTACTCAAAAAGTAAATAGTTTTTTTATTTTATTTTTGTACTCTGCCACTGCACACTTTTTGCATATAGAGGAACGGCGCACAATCCCAACTCCCAACAGCTCTGTCTTAATTCAAAAACTGGCAAGAGAAAAATGAAAGAAGAAGAAGACGAGGAGGAGGAAGGGTTTGAAGAATGGGGCGCTGATTTCTTAGAACAATTGATCCAAGTCGAAGAACACGCTCTTTCTTCTCAACTCCCCTCCTCCATATCCCCCCCTGCCACCACCACCACCAAACTCTCCTACCTCCCACCACCACTACAACCACCGCAACAACAACAACACCAAGATTATCAAAATAATTCCATCAGTTACTCTCCTCCGCGAGAACTCTCTCAAAGACCAATCGAGTTCGGTATCAACTACAATAACAGCATGACGTTTGATGGTTTTTCTAACGAATTCTCGCATTCCGCTCCTTCTACTTCCGTCTCCAACGATAATGCAAGAGACCTGGAAATTGATCGCTTAAAGGTTTCGTTTTTCTTTTTTCGAAATTTCTTATTTATTCGTTCCCTTCTTTGGATTCATATTTGCTTCCTTTATCAAATACCGATATTTGACGTTAAACGTTACTTTACATTTTGATATCTAAGTGTTTTTTTTTTTTTTCCAATTCCACTTTCGGTGAAAGATGAATGTGATGCCATGTTTTTCTCAAGGGGAAAAAGGATTGAAATTTCTGATTCAGTTTTAATTGATTTTACAAATTGCAGAGAGAATTGGGCCGCGTATCAAAGCACCTTACAAATTTGGTAAAAAGAAATTCCTACTCTTTCTCTATGCTATAAGTATTTATCTGTGCATTACCCATTTATTCATTTTCTTCATTATCTAGTTTTTCAAGCTATATCTCACTGATATTGGCACTTTGTTACGTTTTTTAATTGGTTTATTTATTTGAAAGTTATGTCCATCTTAATGGGGTTCTGTTTTGATGAATTGCTAAATCATTTCAGGAAAAAGAATGCTTTGAACTTAAGAAGGAGAGAAGAAAAAAAGATGACCAAATTAAATCTGCATATGCAAATATTGAAGAAAAAGATATGGATGTTCACAGCCGAAAAAAGACGAATTTGTGAGGCCTTTTTTTTTCCTCTCGGTATCTTTTAAATTTTCTTTGAACTATCCTGGTTATATATCCAAGCAGCTGTTTATGTGATATTGCATGTGTGGCATATTATCTCTACTCAAACACCAGCTGAGGTCTTGATCAATCTTATTTTGCACTGCAAAATCCAGTTCACAGTTTGACAGCCTCAGAGTGGTTATCTAGATAAAAAATATGCTTGATGGCTTTTTTATTCTTAGTCAGTTGATGCAGGGCAGCATAGAGGCTGTTCAGAATCTGACTTTTAGAGGCTGTTTTATGGCTGTTAGAACTTTGTTAGTGTTGATTTGTGGTGGAATATGAGGAAGGATGTAGATAGATTCTAAGAGTCACACCTAGGGTTCTTAAGATTCATACCTAAGAAGTGATCGAGTTACACAATCAAAGCAAAGTTACTGGAAATTATTTCATATTATTAAATTGAAAAATATTGAAAGCCTACATTCTTATTTTATAGAGTTTTAATTGTCCAAATCCACTAAGGACATGGATTCCTAAACCTCCAACATGATTATTCCTATTTAGAATAGGAAAAGCTAATTCTTTTAGAACTAATAGAATGTTATATATAAAATAAAACCTAGATCTAGACAGTTTTTCCATAATTTCCAGCAAATCTGAAAATTGCAGAAATACCCTTGTCTATAAAAAACAATCAATATCGCTTCTTTTGTTGTCAACATCATCAGTTAGCTTATTTGAAAACTTTCTCTAGCTATGGCTTTGGTTATTCCTTTTTCCTTTTTTTTTTTCTTAACATTGCTTGCATTTTTTCCGTTGACTATTTAGCTTGTCAGTTATAAAATCACAATTGGGCAGTGGGCACTTTTTTATTGCTATGATTTACATTTTACAATTCTTTTGAATGGCACTGGCTATAGTGGCAGGGAGCATGGGTTTCACAGCAAGGATTTTCATGGAATTTCCCAGCACTCTAAAAATGCAAAACCTTTGGAGGACCAGATTGATATAGGTAAGATGCATGAGTTGGATAAACGTGTATTGTCATAGCATTTTCTTTTGTCATATAGGTAAGATGCATGAGTTGGATAAATGTGTATTGTCATAGTATTTTCTTGTCTTTTTATTTATTTATTTTGACATGAAGTCTCCATGCTTTGTTCTTTTGTTTGTTAACAGCTTCTACGTCCAAGGCCATAGGAGTTCAGACAGAGAGAAGCATTGATTTTACCAAAATAGACTTGAACAATGATTTATCTTCTCACCTTGAACTTTCCAAAACATTGCTGGGCATCTGGGGTTCCACAAGTGAACAACAATTAGGAAGAAATATGATCTCCAAGTTGTTCATGGCCTGCCTGACAGATTTTCAGGTTCTTTTTGGGTGCATGAGCATGAATATGTCCTCTAGAGTACAAATGGACTATATGCCAGGTGAAAGCTCTTCTCATGCAGCTTTGCAGTATCATTTGCGTTCTTTTCCGACATCTGAAGCTGCAAAAGTTTCTCATCTGTATTCTGTACTGACAAAGGTATCGTAATGTAAAAACTTCATGTACATTTAATAAGAGATAAAGATAGATTTTAGGCATTTGTGATTGAGACACATCCCATAGTTTACAATTTAGGGATTTCATATTTAGGAAGAGGTGTAAGGAGCCACGCATCATGTCCTGTTTAAGTGACACCAACCCTAGAAGTGCAACTGTGTGAAATGTGTGGCTCATTGTTTTAGCCTTTTCTTTTCGATTGTATCTAATAAAATGGGAATTAAAATGACTGGAAATGCTTAAAAAAAATGTCATCTAAGAAATAAAATCTAAATAACACCTTATAAAGAGAAGAAAGAGTCAAGATGACTATATATTAATAATTTGAAATGTTTTGAATGACATGTATGGATAACCAGCCTAGCTTGAGATATCCCTGTCTAGTTTCTCTAGTTCAAGCATTTGAAGGTTCAGGACTTCATATTTATGAAGCTCTGGTTAGTGTCTTGTGGGATCCCTTATTCTTGTGGATTTGTCTCCCTTTCCCTTAATATCATTTTGATAATCTTGAATAGTTTAAATTTTAGTTGTTGGTTTCCTTTTCATCCTTACCTTTCATTGCCATGCTTTGAAGTTGCTTGTTTGGATACAAATATAAGGGATCATCTGACTTTCTCCAATCACTTCCTTCCAAGGCCCCTCTCTATGATAGCTTGGGACCATAACTGAAAAATGACCATATCATTGATATTAAGGATGTGGGTCATAGAAACATGAACCTTACAAAATTAGGTGGGTTTACCTTAATAAAAGAAGAAAAATGATTGGCAATCTTAGTCAGAAAAGACCTTTATGTTTGCTTGTGACAGCAATATTGACTGCGCATGGTAATTGATTGGGAAGCCATGCATGGTAATGACATGAACTTCAAGGATATTGAGATAGTTTTATAACCCTGCAGAACACATGGGGGCTAACTTTCTTTTGTGTTATGTGCCAAACCATGTCATGCTTAAGGCATTCTTAAATTATCCTTGGATGTTTTCCCCATTATTTTGAGCATCCGATAAGTTTTTTTTCTGTTTGATTCTTCTATTTTGCAGATCAATAATGGAGTGCTACAGTTGGAAGCTTTGTTTAGATCTTTACTTGATCTTTGTGATGTTCCAAATGTGAGCTCAGACTCTGTTTTTCCATGCTTCATGATCAAAATTCATTTTGGGTCATTCATAGTCAAATTCAGTTGTTTTCTTCTCATCTAGTTCAAAGGAATCACTTATCTTTCTTTGTTTTTTTCCTTGTTACAGGTTTCCATTCTTTCTAGTTCTTTACATATACTGCTTGTCTTTTTAAAGTACCTATTGAGTTTGGGAACAAAATTGGGAGGGTAAGTTTACTATGGCTCATATATTCATTTTTCTTTCTTGAAGTTTGTTTATGCCTTTAAAATGAATTGCTGAGATTTTATATGCTGAACAATGTCATCCTTTGTGATGTGGATTAGAACCCTTTCCTTTGATTGTCATGATGTTTTGATTTAGTTTTCTTGTTCCAATCAAAATCTGGATTCTATGCAATGATAACTTCCTAATTTGTTTTTTGTTCCTTATTCAAAATTTTAGATTGTCAAAATGCCATTTAGATTCTAGAAGTATATGGCCATTGCTCATATTGTATTTTTCAAGTTGCTTTTAATAAATATAGAAAACTTTAAATGCCTCTAAAAAGCAGTTTGACCACTAGAACTTCCTAAATACATAGCAGAGGATCCCAACTCTGGTCAATTTGTTTGATACACCAAATAAAAAGGATTGTTTTTCTTACATGTTAGAACAGTGGAGCTAAAGAACATCTTGAATTATGACTGGCGATCTATTGAGCAGAAAACGAAGAGGAAATAATAGGAAATGGTCTAGAATCTGGATAGTTATGCTTGCTGGGAAGAGAACAGGAAATCAAGCCAGAAACTTCTTTTTCTTAGTTTTGTGTTCCTTTCATAAGCATCAAATATTCACCAGCATATTCAAGTTATTAAGTAATCTTCTTTTGGAAAAGGGAGGACTTGGTACTTTGTTTTCTGCATATCTGGTGCTTGCAAAGTGATGGTCTTAAAATTTTCTAATTGTGTTTGTGTTCTTATGAACTTTGATTTGATCTTTCCAGTGCACTATACTCAGGGACAATATCAAGATTGAGGGACTTTGCTCCGGGGGCAGCCTTGGAGGCCAAGATCTGTTTAGTGTGGTCAGCCATGAGACATCTCATGTGGGCTGTAGTTCGCATGGGATCAGATCTTTTGATTTAAAACACCTGTGCAAGAAGCGATGCTGGAATGCTGACACATCATTGCTTATTTCTTCTGTAAACTGGGTTTCTTTGTTTGAACTGATGCTTCGGGTTGCTGTGAGCAATACAGAAGAATGTGTGAGACTGGAGGCAGTCTCTATCATGAATGTGATTCTGATGAGTACTAATGCGTATACACAGAGGGAAAAGTGAGTTCTCCTACCCCTTTGGTTGCATATTCTGTTAAAAAGCAATACTTTTTAAATTCTGAATCCAATGTTGCTTAAAAAGGTTTGGCCAATTACCAATTTTTGAAAGCATAGCACAATTGTTAAAAAGGGAAGCTGGCTCACGTGTCCAAAAGGAAGCTCTTCATCTTCTATTCTTGTTGCTAAATTGTAAGTCGGAGCCAATTTTGTCTCTTGTTCCTGTTTAATTTGACTAGCTTTCCTTGTCATTCTTTCTGGTTAGAATCTTTGCTTTAACTTCAAACTTGGCTGTCAAACTTCTTTTACAATCTGTTAGATACCATCCGAGTTGATCTGCTCTCCCCCATTTGGTTATGATGTCTATCTTAGCTCCATTAGTTTGTTAACTAGCTTGCTCTCTATTTAGAGTCAGTATTAAATATTTTGGAAACTAACCTGTTCTGTTGATTGTTGATCCATATGAATAAGCGGCGGTGTAGTGTCTAGTACAAAACTGAAGGATCAAGTTTTGATGCTTGCAAATATCGATTCATGTGATTTGCTGGTGACTGTGTGCATCTTCTAGTTTGGTTAAAAGAAAGAAGCAAATCTATACCCTAAAAGCTGTAAAACACCTGATTAGTAGAAAAAGATTTCTTTTCTATCCAAATGCTCAGAATAAACTCGTATGCACTGAATTGGATTAGTTTATCTCAAATGCTCCTTTGAATTGAAATGAGTAACAAACATATGATAAGAAAGAAAATCACACCATCTGGCCATTCATAAAGATTTGCTAGCATCTGATGGTTTACTGCAAGAACTAATTGAATCCAAGATCTTTTGTCTTACAGCATTCTGGATATATAAATACATCTGTGTGTGTGTTATCAAAAGAGAAGATAAACCATAGCGACTGACAAGGGGTTCCATGAGTCCTCAAGGAGACCTATAATACAATTGGTGAAAAAGAATAGTCAAGATTTCAATAATCCATCATTCCCGTACACCAAATATAATCAAATAAAACATGGATGGTTATATCAGCAATGCCAAACAAAAATAGCACCATTTTACAAAAACTACTCAGAAAGTCCTAGTATTTAGAAAATAAAGGTCCTAATTTCTATAGAACCGGTCCCCCATTGATGTCCTTATAAATATACCTTGGAGGATATTGCAACCTTGCCCCCCATTCTTTTGACACTTATTTGGAGACCTTTCATTTACTTGAAAAGTTTGAACAATCAGAAGCAGCAGTGGATTATGGTTAACACATTCATAACCATGTCTACCCACTAAACCATATGAAGTTTATTTATTTGAGCTGAATAAATTAAGAATACTACCTTATTTTGCTTAGTACTCTATTGTACCTCCCTCTTTTAGGAGTCGAAGATTTGAACTACTTGACATGCTACTTCCATGGTGTACCCAGCAAAACCCTTCCTAGCTTACGGTTCTTTGTTGAATTGAAGGTTCCAAGCTGTTGAGCATATTTTGCTCTGGTTGTAAAGAGGCAGAGATTTCTGATTCCACAAATGACAAGAAAATTACTTTAACACCCAAAGGATTCAGTAGCACCCTTGAGGGCTTGGCAGAATGTATTGCTTGCTCTGGATATAGCCTACAGGTAGGTGTGATAATTTAGCTCTCAGTTTAACGACTCAATTTGATGTGGCACAATTTTTTCATATATTTTTAATGTGCAGTTTATTTCTCCCATTGCATTTGCCTGTTTTTTGGTTCTGGTTTTGAACTTATGTTCTTTGTTTATGATACAATGTTATCAAGAGAAAACTTGTGTTACTATATCCTAGGTAACATCTTATCTCATGACTTTCTTTATATTAATATGGCATGTCTAGAGGCTGTGCAGCAACAGTGAGACGCCACTTTTTTTCCCCTTATTTTTTAATGGAAGTCTACACCTTTTTAATTAAGGGACATGAAATTGCATTTCATTTTGTCATTTTATTATTGGAATCTATCTCTACATAAAATGACTCTGATCATTATGCAATCTGGTTTATCTTTCATTTTATTCTTTTATTCTGTTAAAGCATACAAACATGGTACTTGCTGCAAAATGCAATCTGTTTCATTTTGTAGTAAATGGCTTTCAGGATATTGAACTTCGCAAGCGGGCTATCATCATGCTGGCCTTTTTAGCCTCATCTGGAAAACCTGGGTTTGAAATTATGGTGACTTGCAAATTACCTGGAGAGACAAACTTTCTTATGTTGATTTTGCAAGTGTTGGTGTCCGAAATGGATGTAGGAGCTTCTGCTGAGCCAGAAAGAAGCATCAAAGCAAGGTCAGTGGACCACTTAAATAGTTTGTCTATGCTTACATTTTTTGGCCCATTTTCCTTGATTGCTTCTCTTGTCGTCAATACCTCTGTATATGTAGGACATTGCTGATTCGGGAGGCACTGATATTACTTAATAGACTTGTGTCCAATCCTGGCTACTCGGCTATAGCGTTGCATGTATTAACAGCAAGAAGAGATATGGCTATTTTGACCATCGATATTGCAAACAGGTTGTCCCAAGAAGACCAGAGACACAGGCAATCTGATGTCAAAGGACATGTGAAAGAATCAGAAATTGTTGAGTTAGGTCAGGTATTTAAGAAAAGGGTTTTTGCTTATCTAGGGGATAAAATGTCATAAGAGAAAAACTGGATATCATGGTTCAAATGAACTTAGATTTTGTATCTGTATGGCATTAATTGGCCCAAAATAGCTACCATTTCCGTAAGGTTCGAGTAAATAGATTTTTTGCTGGGTCAGCCATTTCCATCAAAATTCCTTTTGGAAATTGACCTCCCCCCAAAGATTGCTTCACCTAGAAATTTTTTATACGTCTTGGAGGACCGGATCGCCCACATTGAGCATATGCTGTCTGTCGATTTTTTTTTTAATTAATGCAAAATACTATAATTTTGCTATTGGTACTGTGATTTTTGTCTGCCTTTATTTATTATTAATTTCTTGTTTCTTCAGTGATTTAATTTAGTGAAATATTTGTAGTCGTGTACTAAGGTAGTTTGCAGTGAATATTTTGTGTTCATCGATCAATGTAGTTCCAAGCAATTATAATTTGGATGGCTGGAGGGAGATTACGTGCTTGGACTTTCTTCACAAACCAATTTATTTTGCTTGTTTAAACAGTTGGATCTGTATTATTTTCATTGGTGTTATAGCCTTAGGCACATTAACATAAACAGTGCATGAGAGTTTCATTGTAGCTATAGATACAGAATATTGTGGATTATTACAATAAAATTACTATGCTTTTGTGTTTAAAAAATAAGAGGCTTTGATATGAGGGTAGTTTACTTTTTTTCAGAGGTTCATTGCAAATTATAAAAGATTGTTTGATGATATCTTGGTTCTTTTTCAATCTTTTTGCACAATAAAAAATTATTTATACTTTTAAAATTAACAAAATCTAGAGATGTACTCTTTTCAAAAACTTTAAAAATGTTATAAAAAAGTATTTACCCCTCAAGTAAAAAAAAAGTTGTTAACCAAGAGTTTTTTAAAATTTTCACTTAGTAAGTAAAAATATGTTTTCACCCTTGGAAAAGGCAAAACTCAAGACATAACTCTGGGGCATTCTGGT
>Ga0325411_1008782_pt1 | contig 10891 bp, 3 predicted proteins | sample PopdelMetagenome_13_FD_206181 | JGI IMG/M metagenome (GOLD analysis project Ga0325411, IMG submission 206181) | Populus deltoides microbial communities from Bellville, Georgia, United States - Xylem-PdIQD-R4 | ecosystem: Host-associated > Plants > Phyllosphere > Stem > Wood/Secondary xylem...
TGAACTTGTTTTACTGGTACGACTCAGGCCTAGAACTCATTAGCTAGGGAAAATAAACATTTTTTTATAAAGTTTTTCCATAACTTCATCATTTTTTAACACATGAGATATACACAATATAATAATAAATGAAAAAATTTGATAAACATAAATTTAAGAAGTTAGTCTAGAAGGGCGCAATGAAGCTTTCATTTTAACATACAATAACTTTTAATTTAGGTGTTCGGTTGGAGCTCGTAAATCCAATCCGATAAGTTGACTTAAAACTCTATAGAGATGCTTGCAAAGTTAAATAAACTCTATAGATTTTATTTATTTCTTTATTTAACCTTTAGTTCATTAAAGTAGACTACTTATGTCAATTGTTTTAGTTGTGGCCACTAGCCAGTATTTTCTCAATTTTTGAGGGTTTTTCTATCTAATAAACCGAGTGTTCTTCGATATATATTGGTTCTTAAAATATGCATTTAAGCACATTTCAAAGCGCAAAAATTGTTTCCACCTGACAACATTGTCTACCTAATTTGAAAAACCTTGCGAGGAGTTGAGTGAATTAAGTTTGGCAAAAACATGGAATCATTTAGTGACTTTTATTGATACATGGTAAAAGAACCTTGGGTTGGGTATAGTTTTTTTTTTTTTTTTTTGATGGAAAATAGAATTTTTTTTTTTAAGGTAATTTCTATGGAAAGTGGATTTCTAATGAGTGAAATTATTTTTTTAATTTTTAATAGTGTCATAGAAAATAAGTAGAAAAACACTTTCCAGTGTTTGACTATATCATGAAAAATAAGTTGAAAAATAAATTTTTAATTTTTTAATTTTTTTTTAAGTTTATTAAAAGATTAAAATTTCTAAGTTAAAATGACTGATTTTTAAAATAAAAACTATCATTTTCTATGTATTTATATCAGGTAACTAAATGATAGTAATTAATTGTTGTAATTATCAGAATTAATTATAAATCACTTTTTATTTCAAAAATCAATATAAAAAGGGGTCAAAAGAAAATTTTCTACACACCTTGCAGCATCTCTATCTTCTACCTTTATCTCTACTATTTTTCCAGATTTGTTTGCCTTTAGTTTGCTTAATTTCAATATGCGAAACCTGACTTGAAAATACATACCTTTATTTCTGGGAATAAAAATAAGATCAGAATCAAACAAATCATTTACGTTCCTTTCGGGTTTTTTTTTTTAAAAAAAAAAAGTATCTGCCTAATAAACACATTGCACCCAGCAGAGTACACGTGTTATTATGGCAAGCACAAGTCATATTCGGCAAGAATTAATCAATTCAGGGAGGTCCAATTTGTAGCATTAAAAATGATTTCCCGACAGAAACTTGCTCCTGAAGGCAGCTAGATACCGCATTAGCATTTAGGCTGATTTATTTGTTATTTTAATATTGTCATAGTGGTTATTTTTAAAAAAAATTTATATAAAAATATATTAAAATAATTTATTTTTTTATTTTTTAATATTTATTTTTAATATCAGCATATTAAAACGATCAAAAAATATTTAAAAATTAATTTAAAATAAAAATTTAATTTTTTTAAGAAACACTTTTTAACCATAAAAAATAACAAGATTGTATACAACTGATTCTCCTCTCTTTTAGAATCTTTAACAGCATCAAAGAGTAATAATTCAAGGCTTTAAGCATGGCATGGCATGGCATTCTCTCCTGGTGGCATCATAAATTAATAACAATTGGAAAGGTGGCAGAATAGTAGATTTTATCAATCGATCCTCCCATCATAAAATCATGTATAGGCAAATAGTCAAAAGTTCCTGCACTTTGACTTTCCATCCTTTAAAATTCTGCCACGAACCTATAACATACATTTCAGCGTCGGAAAGGACAATATGTATTATTTTTTTAAATTATAATATGCAGAACAGCTTACATCCATCTTTATTAATCTCTTGAAATCTTAAAGTTTATTACTAAATAAGTTTTCATTAATTCTAAAATTTATGTTTCAGTAATTCTAAAATTTATAATAATTAAATTAATAATTTCTGAAGTAAAAATCTAATTAGTTAAGCTACAGCCGAATTGAAGATTATGTATTTTTGACCTTACCAGAGGGCAGTTTGTGTTTTTTTCAACTCAAATGACCACACGGCGAGAGGTAGGGGCTTTTGGTTCCTCTGCCTGGAAACCGATAGTAAAAGGCAGATATAAATTGCACAGAAAAGATTCTTTTGTCTTGTATGGTTCCCACAATTGATGAACCAGATTTAATCACTAGTGGAGTTTCTTTAGAACCATTTTTGCTGAATTAGAATATTCTTATCAAGGCATTAGAAAGATGAGATCGGTTCACATAGTGTGCCATCACTAGAGATTCTCAATTCACCTCCTCACAATAATGTTAATTATATACGAGATAGGGGGGTAGGGGGGGAATTGCTCACCCTTGAAATTTTTTCTAATATAAAAATAGTATATTCAAATGATGATAACTCGAGTTAATTCAAATTAATTTTACTAACATGTAATTCGTATATGAGATTGAAATAATTATACAAAAAAAAAAAACAAAAGAAAAATCAAAAAGCTTACGACCTAATAACCTAGTGTCAAAAGACAAAACTAAAAAAGAAATCAATTAACATCAAAGAAAAAAACACAAGTCAACACAAGGTAACTTAATTAACTAACTTGTCACCTACGATATGAAATCACGTTAAAAAAAGATTTTTTAAAAAAGACCTAGCAAAAAAACGAAAGATAAATAAAAACAAACTGGAAAAAAAAACTCGGGTTAACTTAACTAACTCACACTCAAGATAACCCTACGAAAAAAAAAAGGAGAAAAATCACAAAGTTCAAGGGATAATAATTTAATGTCAAGGGATAAAACTAGAAAAAAAATTAATTTCATAAAAAACAATTGAGAAAAAAAAACTTGAGTCAACCTCGGTTTAACTTGACTAACTTACTCCGAGAATATGAAATCGAAATAAACTCGTAAAAAGGAAAGTGAAACAAAAAATGAAGTTCAAAGCCCAATAACCCAAAGTTGAATAATAAATTTTTTTTAAAAAAATCAATTTGTAATAAATGACCTCATAAGGATTGAACTTAAAGTGAGTTTGGGTTATGAGACCACAATTACCCTATAAAAAGGCAAATATGCAAAAAATCACTAAGTAAAATTTCCAATCATAAAAAAAAAATAGTAATCAAAACAATAAGGACCAATTTTGGTATAAAAACTAATTACGGACTAAATTAAAAACAAAATAAATTAAGAAATTGATTTAAAAAATAGTAATTAAAAGAATGAGGACCAAAATTGGATAAAAAAATCAAATGAAATAATATTTTGAGGGAAAAAATTGAAAAAAAATAAAAAGGATTAAAAAAACAGCAATAAAAAATAAAGATCAAAATTGAGTAAAATATAAAATGACGAGGGATGAAATTGAAAAAAATAAATTAAAAATATAATAAAACACAAAAAAGAGCAATAAAAAGAGCGAGAACCAAATTGGATAAAGAAAATTAATGAAATAAAATGTCTGGTGATGAAATTGAAAAAAAAAGGCATAAAAACAAAACAAATAATAATCAAAAGAACGAGGGTCAAAATTGATAGAAATACAAATTGGAGGATATAATCAATTTTTGAAATGGTTGGTGAATTTCTAGGCTAAAAGAGAGAAAAGAGTAAGGAAAATAAAAAAAAATCACCGGAACCCAACCACACCTCTGACATGTGCACACTCCCCACCAATGTAAAGAGAATGACATAATTTATTTTAATTTGTTTTCTATGAGGTTATCGAGGTCTCATAATCCGAGTCACGGGTTTAGCTAATTAACCCGGGTTGACTCGAGTTATTTTTTGTGTCATTTATTTGCTTATTTATTTTATAATTTTATTTTTTAATATTAAATTAATTAAAAATTTAGCTAGAAAATACATTAGTAATGTATGAACATTTTGTTTTATATTAAAAAAATTAATAAAATCTTCAACATAGCACAAGCCACTAATATAGTTTATAATTATAATCCTTACTATATGATTGTAGCAATATAATAGCATGACACTTTTTAAAAGTTTTCCTCTTAACACCTCAACTCCTAATACAAATTTATTTATGTAGCATTTGATTATTGTTTCGAAATAAAAAAAACAAAGATGATGGAGATAGAAATATGTTTATTCAAAGACACAAAATTAGAAACATAAAAATAAATTTATTTATTTGATAATTTTAGAATGAGTTTTTGTATTTTCAAAATATAAAGTACATAGTGGACATATCTTAGGAGATAGTATGTTTTATTTTTATCCCTAAATTATCCTTATAAAAAAAATTTAATTGCATATTTTAAGGATAAAATGATGTTGTTTTGGCAAAAAAAAAAATCAAAAACAAATCAACAGGTTTTACCCTAGGTTTACTAAATCGCAATTCAACTTGGTTTTATGACATGTTTAGACTGAGTCAATCCTTCTTTTATTTTTTTTAAGCTTGGACCGGTTTAAACTCAATTCATTCGAGTCCTGAGCTGACCTGCTGAGTTGGGCTGAGTTTTAGAACTAAAGTTATTATACTATTATTAATATCAACACTCAATATAAACTAAAGCAAAAGAAATAATATCTAATATTTTTTTAAAATATATAAGTTTGACAATAATAAAAATAAAATAGATTTTTTCATATTTTATTATATTATGTTCACTATCAACTAAACATGATACAAAAAAAATCATTATATCTTGTAAACTTATACCAAATACAATTTTATCTTCATCTTTTGTTCCATATTGTTTTCTTTATATTCAATGTCTTCATCTTTTCTATTCTAAAATAATAATTAAATAATATCTTATAATTATTATTTTTTTCAACTCAAATAATCCTCATATGTATATAATAAAGTATCTCACAAGAACATTGAGGACCTAAAAAAATCAAAAAATAAATCAAACCAATTATGGTGGTTGATGATATGCATATATTAAGTATCTTTCATGAATTTTCTTTTTTATTAACATTGATGTCAAAAAATAAATCAAACCAGTTATGGTGGTTGATGATATGTACATATTAAGTATCTTTCATGGATATATTTTTTATTAATATTAATGTCTGGGACAATTTGCGCGTATCTCGACTAATTCAACGGGTTCTAAATTTAACGCTCATATAAGTTTTCAGTGGCCTTAAGGTTTGTGAGACTCGAACTAGTAATCTCTAAAAAATAAATTTAAAATCTGACGAGTTAAATTACACCACTTAAAATTATCTTCCATGAATCTTTGACAGGAGAAGATATTGAAATTTAGGTTTTTATGACAGGTGTTCAATTGAAGCACCTTTTATGGTGGTTGACGATTTAGATTCACTTTTGAAATTTATAACTGCAAGTATTGTTGAGCCGTTCATATATTCGTATATAAAGGGTTATTAATCTATAGATAATGCTAAGCCATTCATATATCCATATTTTAAAATTCCTTACCACTTCATTTTTATTTATAATTTTAAATATTATCATTTATTTCCACTTGTTTTTTTTTATTTTGAATAATTTGCTTGTTAATTTAGCTATGCAAAATTATCACCTTCCTACTTAATTTTATAATTAACTCTAAATAATGAATGGTCACTTCCCCTTTAGTTGATCGTACCATTTTACAAATATGCCATTGATTTTTTTATTAATTATCCTTTTCATGGTCACTTACCCTGTTTAGTCATTATGAAATAAAGAAATAAAAATATGTACTGTTTAGTCATTTTAATCTCAAGTCAACGCAATATAAAATTAAAAAAATGATGATCACAGTAGGAAAAAAATTAAAAAAACACAAAAAAAAAAGAAAAAAAAACACTATTGAAGTACATTATTTTGTTGTGAGGTGATGAATAATAAAATCAATATCTTTCTTAGTTTTTTTTAATATAATAATTTTGAAAATGCCACCGCAGTTATCTTTTGTTCCTCTTGAAATTTTTATTATTTTGTTTTAGAACTGCGATATTATCTCAACTTTTATCCGTTTATTTCGAATATATATATATATATAACGCAAAGCAACGTGATACTTGCAAACCGCTAGAAAACGTGATGGTTGCAAACTAGTGGACAAAAAAATGGCAATCCTGCTCGCTTTCTTAACCATGCCACTCACGAAGAGGATTGAACTGTAACCCTGTCACAAGCAATTATGAAAAAAGATTAACTAATTAAATTTTAAATTTATTTTTTAAAAATTACTAGTTTAAGAGTTATAAATTTTAGAATCATTAAAAATTTATATAATTATTAACTTTAAAATATTAAAAAATTAATTAAAATTTACATAAGTTAACTCTAACATTCACAGTTTAAAAAAAAAATTGAACTGTTGAATACCAATTTTAAGTGATGATTCAACTAGGCTCGATCACATGTTCAGCAATACACGAAGCCGAAGACTAGCCCCGAGCTAGCCTATGCGATCTAAGAGAATCTCTAACGCTCGTGATGGTCTCCTAAATTTGGTTTGTGACACTGAAGTGCTTGCCTAGGGTCTAACCCTAACTACTTCAAAAGATTAGGTTTTTCTTTCTAGTCTTTCAAGGAACTTGAGAAGAAGGCTGTGAGTGGAGAAGTTTATCCTCAGAATATACCGTTGCTTTGCACTGTGCCACACTTTCACAGATTATGGTTTCGTAGCTATGATCATTACTTAAATTGACTTGTTTTTTGGATGCTTCTTGCATAGCACTACTATGCTCTATGTTTCACTATTTTAAGTCAACTTAGAGGGTCTCGAGAGTTTATTTGCACACAAAGAAATTCCCCAATGGTCAATCCACTAAGAACTTCATCTGGGCTGTAAGCTCTGTGAACCTTCATAGCATTAGGATTAGGAAACTAGCCATTAAATTATAGGCTATAACGACTAGAATACAGGCCAGTTCATCTCGTCTATCTGTTCTTGACTTCAAGAATTGGTGGAATTGAGTGATGTTGTCGATGGATTTGGAAATGTGCCGAAAGCATGTTGAGTATGATAACAGCATTCATATTTTTCATTATAATTATGTGGAGAAGGGAACTCAAAAAGAAGCACTAATCAAGAGATATTAATTATATGATGTTCATTTTTGGTTGGAGTAGGTAAAGGGACGGATTAAGAGTCTATTTGTTTTTTTGTTTTTTTTTTATTTTAAATTATTTTTTTATATTTTTTTTACATATTAATATTAAAAATAAATTTTAAAAAATAAAAAAAAATATTATTTTAATATATTTTTAAATAAAAATTATTTTAAAAAACAATTAGAATGAAATTAGTTCATAAAAGGAGAGGAGAAAGCGCACCACCATGGTCTCATGTTCATGCTTTTTTTCCCCCTTTAATGGATTCACTCTGTCCCCAGCTATATTCCTAGTTTTGATTGCACCAACATATAATAGGCATTCTTTTGTCTTTTTATTTCGTGTTAAATAAAATAAAAAGTCTTGCCTTTTTACTTATTTCAGAAACCAACAGTCACGATTTTCATTTTTTATATGTATATATATAACGCAACACTCTTCATTTATTCCAAATAAAAATGATTTTTTTTTTATATATAATCAAGCTATAGCAATTTGAATCCCAAAGAAAATTTGACAACTTTAACCCTAGACTAAACTAGAGGTGAGCAAAAAAATCGAAAAACCGATTTAACCGAGAAAACCGAAAAAAAATTAACCGAAAAAACCGAACCGGTACAAAAAACCGATTGAACCGGTTAAAATATTAAGGAAAATGTCCGGTCCGGTTCGGTTTCCGGTTTTGGTGTGCCTGAACCGGTCAACCCGAACCGAACCGAACCGGTTCAGTTTAAAAATGAAAAAAATAAAATAAAGTAATAAACCAAGCGTGGGCCACCCCTCCCTTCCATTAGCCAACCCTAGCAGAACTTTATCATTTCTTTCCCTTGCACACAGCCGCCATCTCCCTTGTTTAAGTCTTTGAATGCTTTCACATTGAAGGGTCCCTTCATTCACAGCCCCAATGCTCTCTTTGTCTTTCATCTCTCAACGTGAAGGAAAAGTAAAGGTTACAGGTAAAGCTTTAATATTTCCTTTCAACATTTGAGTAAAATTTGTCTTCTTCTCTTCCAATCTTTCATGCTTTCTGTCTCTCATCTCTCAAACTTGCCATGTCAGAGATGAATTGCTGATGATTCTTCCATTGATGGGTCATGGCTTTTAACAGATCCCACCTTGATTGTCAGAGAGGGATTATTTCGGGTCTAGAAGCTGAAGAGTGTCCAGAAAAATCAAAGCAGTAATTGCTAAGAATTGATACTGTTTTTTTGCAATTATTTTTTTCTTTGCAAGAAGTTGTAACAACGAGAACAACGTTGTTGATTCTTACAAGATGGCATCTTGGCATTGCAGTTCGGTTTGAACCGGTTTGGAAGGGAAACAAACCGAACTGAACCGAAATTAATCGGTTTGAACCGGTTTTCGGTTCAGTTCGGTTCAAAAACTAAAAAAAAACGGTTTGGTTGTTTATTTTGGTCCAAAACCAGACCGAACCGAAAATGCTCAGCCCTAGACTAAACCTCCCATATTCCGGGTCTGAACTAGTAATTGCAATACTAGTCATATTTCATTAAATACAAACAAGCAATTCATACTTATATTAATTAGATGTGATGATTTTACTATTACGAGATTATATCTCTATCCCTCCTACATTGTATGAAACATGTCACATCATGTAATATAAAAGGAAGCTTGAGTATACAGAAAAAAGATTTGAAACCTTATGTAAGCACAATCCTTCCTTTTCTTCTAACTTCTATATGTTCTTTTTCTTTTTCTTTTTTATCTTCATAAAAGCTCATTAATGTCTTCATTAATGTCTTTTTACCACATAAAAATACCTCGTACTGACTTGATCTTCAGAGGGTCCCTAATCAACACCCTCAGAGATCTTTAAGGGACATTGTGCATGTATTTATTGAAAAGAAAATTTACAACCTTTGAAGATATCCATTAAAAAAAATCATTGCAATCTGAAAGTGAAGATCGTGGAGCACACTGTGAATGTGAATGACATACAAAGATCTTAAAGAATAATTCATTTCAGAATATTCCCGTGATTTTTGTAGCCTCATTAAAATCCCAATAATTAAAAAAGCATATTATCTTAATCAAGATCAACTAGTTTAAGTTACTTTCTAATTAGGTTTATAAAGTGAAAAATAACCTTGATCTGAAAGAGGCTTTACTACATATTACTTAAAGTTTAAATTGTTTGAAGAGGATAAAATAACAAGTTTTTGTAGTTTAATAATTTTCTAGTTCGTCTCATTGGCTAACTAAATAACAGGAGACAAACCGGAAGTTCATTTGCAGGTAGTGGTTAGGGTTCTCTCCAGAAATGATGATGAAGAGGTTGGAGTTCATGCCATGCTAGTATACTAAGAGTTATTGTTTAGTATTGTGATTGCAGTTATTTTTTAAAGTGATTTTTGTTTGAAAATATATTTAAATAATATTTTTTTAATTTATTTTTTTATATTAGCACATCAAAATAATATGAAAAAATTAAAAAAATAATTTGAAGCAAAATAATAATTTTTTAAAAAAATACTTTTAAAACTAGAAAACAAATGGACTTTAGACTTGTTGTGTATGCATTGGAGATCAAACCTATTTGTTTTTGCGTTTCAAAAGCGCTTTTGAAAAAATTAATTTTTTTTTAAATTAATCTTTTTTGGTATTTTTAAATTATTTTGATATGCTGATATCAAAAATAATTTTTTTTAAAAAAATATTATTTTAATATATTTCCAAACAAAAAATATTTTAAAAAATAATTGCTACTATATTCTTAAAAATTATCAAAATCACTAACGCTTGTGATGACCACTTCTAGAGGGGATAAATTGGCTGGCTTTAGTGTGGGCATAAGTTATCAAATTACATTACTTTAAGACTCTTAATCTTATAAGGTACCTTCTGATATAGAGAAATGGGTGATTTGAGATTATGTAGTTAGTTTTTCTTTGTTCTGTACTTTTTAACCCTTATTGTAAAAAAGAATTTTAAGGCATAATTTTCTTCTTAACCAAAATACCTATAATTAAATTTCTCATAATTGATAATAATTAAACAAATGATAATATTAAATATTGGTATTTGTTAAAAAAGATAAAAACCAAGTAAAAAAATACATATTCAAAATAAAACTTAAAAAAAAATTATATATTTTTTAATACTCAGAATACATGACAAATAGTCTATTTATAGGAGAAGAAAATAAGAACATTAAAGGACACTAGGAAACTCAAGTATCATGAAAAATCGAGAGACTAAACCCAAAAGTCATGAAGTTTAAGAGATTCTAATTGACATTCAAAATATATATATATATATATATATATATATATATATAGATTTTATAACACTTCCTCTTGATTCCAGTGATTAGTTGTTATGTGCTAATGAATATTGAAATATATTACAAAACATGACATGTTCATGTAGAAGAGGATGATGAGATTCTCTCTTGGAAAAAAAGGTCGAAAATCTATTGTATTTGTTTAATCCGTATTGGTTGTTATTGAAAATTTTAATAATAGGATTCACAATAAATCAACCCATAAAAAAATATTAAAGACTTATGATGGAGTGAACCATATATTAAAAAAAATATTCATGGTAGATAACGATTTTTAACTAAGATTTTAACTAGAAAATGAGTGAAAAAATAATACAGCAAATTTTTTTAAAAATAAATATTTTTATTAGTTGAATATTATCACGAGGAATAGCTCAACTGAAAGTTTCTTACAGGTAGTAGTGAAATCGTGTTATGGCAAATATAATAAAGCTAGAAACTTGCATGGAGCAATTTG
>Ga0325411_1008789_pt1 | contig 10885 bp, 7 predicted proteins | sample PopdelMetagenome_13_FD_206181 | JGI IMG/M metagenome (GOLD analysis project Ga0325411, IMG submission 206181) | Populus deltoides microbial communities from Bellville, Georgia, United States - Xylem-PdIQD-R4 | ecosystem: Host-associated > Plants > Phyllosphere > Stem > Wood/Secondary xylem...
GTACAATTTCTTAACAAATTAACCTAAATTGTAATACACGGCAAAAGCAAGAAAAAAAAAGGTAGAAAATGAATGAAAAAACACCGTGAATAGTAAATCCATAGTGTTTGTTTTATGGAGGACTTGCATTTTGCACAATAAATTATCTCCATGTTTTAAAGTTTTGTTAATAATTCAATCTCTATATTAAATATTTTTAACATTTAAATGCTTTGAAATGTATTAATTTGATGTAAGAGACACTTTTATTGTTCTATTTTCAATTAAAAAAAAATTATAACATACATCTTAAATGAAAGCTACAATCTTTCATTGAATCAAAACAGAAATAATTAACAAGTGTAAATTTTTTTTTAGAATAGCAAATTTTGTTAGCCCTTGCAGCTTCAAACTATTTCTGCACATCGCCACCTTTTATGTGTCTTAGAACAGCGAAGATTCTAATTTGCAATCACCTGCAAGATCACAACTAGCTAGTTAGGGCAAGGCTGTAGATTCAAGATCTGGGGCCAGACCGGAGCATTGTCCTAGATTCATTCAAGGGTAGCAGAAAGGCAAACACTGTAAAATTAAATCAGTAGCCATAACAGAGTGCCACAGGAGAGTGGTACAACTCGATTACAGCAACAATGACAGTAATGTCATCAACTTTGCCTCCAATGTGCTCAATTCCTGCAGACTCAGCAGCAACTGCAAAGGGAGCGTCATAATCCTCGCTGGTTGAATTCATGGACGCAACAGTTGCGATGGTCCAGGCAAGATCCTGAAGACAAGATCTTCCTTCAGTTTCTTGAAGAATCTCCTCGATCTCAGAGCCGAAAAGATTATCGAACAATCCATCAGTGCCAGGCAACCACAATATCCCCCTGCTCCACATCAAATTCACCAAGGAAAACCGAAGCCCGGCGCTTACCCTTTTGAACCCAATTCCCCAACGAAAAAGGGCAGTTGAAAAAACTGTGCTGCGTCGGTGACCAGTAAACAAGCCTTTTCCCTCTGAAAACCATGAAACCGCTATCACCCACGTTGGCATAACACAATCGGTCTCTTTTAAGGGTAACAACACAGGTAGTGGATGATCCTAAAGCAACAGTCTTGTAATGCACTTTTAACAATATTTTCTTGAGATTAATATCCCTTTTAAGCTTCAAGGATCGAAGAGCTGTGAGATAATTGGACATAAGTTCTCTTGCGAAAATCCCAGAATCAATTCCTTTCATAGCCCATCCACCAACACCATCAGCCACCCCAAAGGTTTGCCTTTCTTGGCAAATAAAATGAGCGTCTTCTCCTAAACTTTCCGGGTTCGACTCCAACTTTTTAGGAAGATAACAGAATCCTAGAATCATCTTCAAGTTCCCTTTGCTTTCATAATCGGGAACCGTAACCGTGGATTGGAATCTTCTCTTTTTTATGATCATGTAGTTAGTTGCCTTAATTTGGGCGGGGTTCGGTCTCTGGGTAGATCAATTTGTGACGAAGAAGAAAGAAATTATTGTCCTTACTGAATTGGGAAGGAAGAAACAGAGGGAGGGATTTGAGAGGAAAAGATGAAGAAGCAGTCGTTAGGGTTTTGTTTGGGAAGAAGAAATTAGAGATTACGCGTATTTCTCAGTCAGCAGTGTGCTGAAGTAAACACATACTGTAATGCGAGGATAGGAACTTTTCTTCCGTTCTCAGTCAGCAGTCGGAGAAATCTTGTCTTTCATAATTTTTCTATAATGGCCCCCTTTATGTCACATGATACGAGATGATGGACGCAATGTAGCATTTAGCAAAGGAACGAGGTTTATTCACACAAAAATCCTAAAAAGAAAACACAATAATAAATTGTAAGAATAAACTCACAAGTGTGAATACTTCTAAAAAATTGATAATCGAGTCTCAAATCTTAAAATAAGAGTTTAAATAGTTTGACCTAGCTAAGCTAAATAGAATATAAAAATAACATAGAATCTAAAATTAATATTGAAATAAAAGGAAAAGAGTTTAAATAATTCATCTTGGTCAATCATAGGCTAAACAAGAAAATAAAAAAAGAATATAAAATCTAAAATTATAGAAAAAAATAATTAACAAGGCTAAATTTCTATAAGGAGAGTCTATAGGTGATTTTGAAGATTCAAATCATAAAACTAATTGTAAGTAGATCTTTAAAGTGGATTTTTACCTTGAAAATGATGTCATGACTTTTGGACTGATATGATTTGCTTTAATCAAATATTTAATAAAAAAATTATGGCCCATAAAAAAAACAGTGTGCTTGTCCTTTTGAATTGTTTTTTTTTTAATTCTTTTTATTAACCTAGATTGTTAGAATACGATTGATTACTCTTGTGCAATAATATAAAGGTTTAATAGTACCAATTAGATTATAATCAAGGATTAATGATTTCTGAAGTTGTTTTGCTATTAAAATAACTTATATATGATATATGTTTGGATTCTCAATGTAATTTTTCAATTAGAGAAGTTATATATATGTTTCTAGCAAACATTAGTCGTTTATAGTCATTATAATCCAACTAACGACTGAAATGATCAACCAGTTTAAATTGGTCAAGCCACTCGATCGACTGATTCTTGCAGAATTTCTAGGTATTCATCACTGATGAATAATTTGTTGATTGATTTATTTTGTATCATCAAACGGTCGACCAGTTCATGCAGAGTTTCAGTTTTATTAGTTTTAACCTCGGTGAATTCTTAGAACCGTTTATTAGTTTTCAATCAATCATTTTAAATTTATGCATGGTGAAGTGTGTGAGTTCATTTTAATTGTGCTATCAAGATAAGATATACATATTTATATAAAGCATTAAAATGAACACTTAAATTTCTAAGTCTTCACTTTGCTTTTTTCTTGGACTTCTTAATTGATTTCTTCACGAAATCCTTTATGCTTGTTGATATGATCTTTGTATAAAACCTATTTAACACTTATTCTCAGCCAAACATATTATTAGTTCAATTTTTATTTTATTTTTATCATCAAAATATATAAAAATCAAATGTGTGACCTAAAGGTCAATAGATTCATCAAGTGGTAAAAAAATCTTGAAGAAAGAATATCTTCAAGTGGTGAAGAATTTTGGTGTAGATTCATCAAGTAGTGTAAAATGCTTGGAGTGGATTCATAAAGTGGTTGTTGTACTCTTGAACTTGGACTAGTGAAGGAATACAATACTCAATTACAGTTTGGTACTTGAGGTGTAGATGTAGGCTTGTTGAACCACGTTAGAAACAAGTTTGCAAAAATTTTTTCTTATCTCTTTACTTTAAGCACTTTAATTATATTGTTAATTATTGTGTTTATTTTAAGTAATTTGTATTATTTGTTAATATTAGTGATGCACCTAATTCACCTTCTCTTAGGTGTTATAGTTGCTTTAATACTATAAAAACAAGAATCGTAAACCCTGTGTTAAGTAGTGTTATTCCCAAACAAAAAATAATAAATTATGAGAACAATATTTTATGATTTAGGGTAAAAAATTTCTAGTTTATTAGTGTAAAAACTCGGATGAAATAAAAAAAATTAAATCGATACATGAAAAGTACCGACAATTGGAGATTTAACATAAATAACATATAAGACATTAAATGAGTGGCATTGTTGTAAATAAAAATAAAATCTTCATTTCCTCTTTATAAGTGTGGCTGGCAGCTTGAAGGGAAGACAAAAGCTTGATTTTGTTCTTTATCCCCTTCAACTCTCTCAATTTAAATGGTATGAAGAGTGTGAGCTAGATGATTTCTTACCAAGAAACCAAATCACATAAGTAAGCTTTAAGAGAGAGGAAGGTTAGGAGTTTGGGGGATAGAGAGAGAAAGGTTACAAATTAGAAGAGTAATGAGAAATTCTTGGAAATTATTGCAAAGGCCTATCAAATTGTGTTTATTAGTAACGGTAAGAGGTATCCTTTTCAATTAAATCCATTTTTCTTCTTGCTTTGTTGGGGATTGAAAATCCCCAAATGTGAAATTTTAGGGTTTTTATGTTTGTGAATTGAAATGCTAAATTGTGTAAATTCCTAGTTAATTGTGGTTGTGATGACAAGAATAAAGATTAAAATATAAGAAATTAAAGTCAATTATAGTGTTTAAACCATAGGTGGTTCGTTTTTAGTATTGAATTTTAGAGGAATCTAAAAAATTAATGTGGATTGTGTTAACTTTTTGTGTTATTGATACAAACCCTGTGGATAAAAAAAATCCAAAAATCTACAGTCAAATCGGCCATTTTCAAGAAAGCTAGATTTAGGTTTGTGATTGAGTTTGACACAACGATAATCTATACCGAGGTACCATAACAATAAAAACCAAACCCGCCACCTAACACCTATGAAGAGACATAAACAAAAAGCATAGAAGACACCATGAAACTCGGTTAATTCTTCGATAAGTCATTCATTGTGGAACCAAATTAAGTTAATCTTCTCACAATCACACATTAGATTATTATGATATCAAAGTCTGTAAAACAAAAAAAAAACTAAATATAAGCTACATAACCTTATTTATAATAGATAAAAACAACTTAAACAAGGCTGGAAAAATAATAAAAGTGTTCTAAATAAAATAGGAAAAAGAGTCATAAATCAATTAGAAAACTAATACAATTCTTGTATAGTAGATTCTATGTAAAATCCCAAGAAAAAAATATAATAAGGAATAAATTAAAATGTTATTATATGCATGATAAATAAAAGTAATAATTAAGAAATTAAATAGAAAAATATAAAGACATAAAGAATGTGATTCAAATTGTAAAGAAAAGGAAAGAATAGGGGCCAATATATAATTAGGAACAATAGGGGTTATAAATACCCCATTCATTCCTTTTTCATAGCCTGCTGGAAACAAAAGAAAAAATGAGGGGAAAAAGTGCAAATTTTCTTGTTTAAAAGAGAAGGAAAAACACCAAATCACTTAGGAATACAAACCTAGAAACTCCAAATAAAAAGGACAACCAATAACAAGGGTTCTAATAAGGATAAAACAAATGCATAATTGAAGAAAAAGAAGAAGGGGTCGACTGCATGCTTGAGAAGATGGGCTAAAATATTCAATTTACATGAGCTGAAATTCTGAAGTTTCTAAAGGTATGGACACTAGACTTGATTGTATAAAACAAGTTAACAATTAAGTAGGAATTATATACAAATTTCAGATTTTATAAATTAGGGTTCTTGAAGGAAGATTGAAGGAAATGCATAAATTGATAGAAATGAGGTTAGTTAAGCTAAATAGGATGCTCTGAACTTGAAAGAAACACACACAAAAAATTGTTAAACAAAGAAATCATTGATTCCAAACTAGAGTGGTCGGCCACGTGATGGAAAGGGGGAGGAAAGGGATTCTAAAATTTAGGGTTGATGAACATTTATGGCATGTGTAGTATGTGGAAAATGAGTGTGTGTGGTAAGAAAAATCAGCTAGAGAAAAAGAAAAGAAAGAGAGGGATCCTTAGTTCCCTTAGACTAAGATCGGCCAAGAGCCAAATAAAGAGAAAGAAGAAGAATTCTGGTATGTTATGTATGTTTATGTAGAAACCAATTATAGAAGAAAGCTCATTTAGGAATCTCCTCTGTTCTGGACAGATTCATCACCTCTATTCTAGGGGATTTCGGGCCTCAAAATGATAAAATCTGGGAAACATCTCTCATATAAATTGTAGCCTAAGATGTTAGCTTTCCAACGAATCCAACCTCGCTCAATTTGGTGCTCTAGAGCTCCAGATATAGATAAAAATATGAGGAAATGTCAAGCTGTCACCTCTGTTGGCAGATCTGACGGGAATTAACAAAACAGGGGATTTAGCTGTGATAGGGGTAGAAAACCATTTCTTCCCACCAAAATTCTTGTAACATTGAACCTTAACACCAGTAGGGGATAAATTACATTTGAAAAGTAAAGTTGAAGATGTGCGTAATGATTTAAAACAAAGAAATGTAAAGAGTAAATGTTATTGTTGTTGCCTTGCTATTTGCGAAATGGAAATCGACCATGAACTAATGTAGTATACTAGTCAATTCAGGAGGAACCACAGGGGGAGTGTAGCAACAACAAGGGAACGCAAATCGAGCATCGGTGGCAGGTAAGTGTCCCACGCTTATATTCTCCTTGGTTGATAATAAACTTCGTACTCAAATTCATGATAGAAATCATATTCGTGAATATGACTAAAGAAAGGAAAGATATGGTGAAATGGACATGGATTTGAAATCTGAATTTTGGTAGTAGACTCTGAAATTTAGAGTTCGGATATAGGTCTATATTATGTATATAAAAAAAAGACAAGAAAGAAAATGACCGCCTATGGACTTGATTAACCGACCTCGAATAGGGGCGGCTAATGATGTTAACAAATATTGTTAACATCGGCATGACCTTGATGGAAATATAATGAATATTGAACTTAATTAACTATACGCATCAAGAATAGTTAATGATACTGGCGAATAATGTTGGTATTGGCAAGCCCACAATAACTTGATTAACTTTCTAAGTAGAAAGTGAATTGGTGTCAAGAGAACTTGGCATCGACATTACCGAAAACATCTCCAAGTGTGATGGAGAACTATTGATTGGCTATTTCGGGTTGGAAATAGCTCAATGGCATCGACTGATTAAGTTGGTGTCGACATAGCCAAGGAATTGATTAGTCGATCCGGGTAAAGGTGACTAATGACACTAATAGGAGTTATTAGTGTCAGCAGCAAACACCTCATAATTTGAGGCGAATAAGAAAAAGGGTAAATCAGACAAAAAAAAATTAATGTGTGATAATCGAAAAGAAAACCATGAGTAGGTTGTGGAATGATAAGTGTTAGATGTAGCAAAGGATCTTCTTTTGCAGATCAACTATGATTATGCCCTATTGAGTGGATACTTGTATGCGTAGATACATGTAGTAGTGACCCTCCGTTAATTGGTTATATTTTATTTATTTAATATAATTATTCTCTTATTTTGATGTTGCAGGTCCTTCCCATTTATGTCAGGAGTAGAATTTAGGTTCTTTGATCTCTTTTTGTATAAGTTAGGAACTTAAGGATTAACCATGTAATTTTGTTATGCAGTAAATATATAACCTGAATATAATAGTATACTCCTTGTATTATTTTGTGTTTGGAATATTAAATGTATTAACATATGCTTGGGGATATTATAATGTACTACTTTTTGTTTAGGAAGCTAAATTGTGTTGTGTTTATATATGGAATTTCAGTGCTTGGATGATTCTCTTAATTACTAATTTATGCATGTGATATGAGATGGAGATTGAGTATGAAGTTTTGTCCTGGGTATATTCTTGAATGAATGGTTGAATTGGACCCATTGTGGATGAGATTATGGATGGGATGTGATCATAAATGCATGCAGGGTAAATTATCGATAACTTGGGACCTCCTGGTATAGGGGAGACTCTGCTGAAATTTTGTTAGAAATTTCGGTGAACTCAATGTAAAAAATAATAATTATACTCCATTTACCCTTTACTTGGAAGTTAAACAGATAAATTGACCTAACTATTAGGATTGTTACATTCTAGACCTTTATTGCAAGGCCTTTACAATGTCCTATTATAGAAAACTTAACCTTTATACACACAAAGATCACTTTTCATTACCATTCATGGACCAAATGCTTGAACGCCTAACAGATAAGTCTTTTTATTGCTTTCTTAATGGATATAGTGGATATAATCAAATTATTATTAATCCTGAAGATCAAGAAAAGACTACCTTTACATGTCCATTTCGTACATAAGCATATAGGAGAATGCCCTTCGGTCTGTGTAATGCACTCGTAACTTTTCAAAGATGCATGATGAGTATGGTTTCTGACTATGTTGAAAAAATAATTGAGGTTTTCATAAAGGATTTCACAATGTTTGGTGATTCTTTTTATAAGTGTTTAGAAAATTTACTTTTAGTCTTGAAAAAATGCATTAAAACTAACCTTATTTTGAACTATAAAAGGTGTTACTTGATGGTAGAATAAGGAATAGTTCTTGAGCATGTTGTATCTTTGCATGGTTTAGAGGTTGATAAAGCTAAAATAGACATTATTTTATCCTTGTCTTACCCCTCGTGGGTGAGGGAGGTTTGTTCTTTCCTTGGCCATGCAGGTTTCTATCGACAATTTATCAAAGATTTCTCGAAGATTACAACACCTTTATTCAAATTGTTAGCCAAAGAAGTGGATTTTGTGTTTGATCAAACGTGTAAAGATGCCCAAAATGAGTTTAAAAGGCATGTCACATCTGCCCCCATCATGCAACCACCAAATTAGGATGAACCATTCAAGATAATATGTGATACGAGTAGTAAGGGTTGTACTTGGGCAAAGAATAGAAAAGAATTTGCATGTTATCGTATATGTTTCCTGCATGTTAGACTAAGCGTAATGCAATTACCATACAACTGAAAAAGAACTTTTGGCAGTGGTGTTTGCTTTAGAAAAATTCAGGTACTATTTACTTGGTATAAAAGTTGTTATTTTTACTGATCATGCAGCTTTGAGATATCTTTTGAAGAAAAAGGAATCTAAACCAATATTGAATAGGTGGATCTTGTTTTTACAAGAATCTGATATTGAGATCAAAGACAAAAAAGGTGTCGAAAATTATGTCGTTGATCACTTGAGCCGACTGCGGATCAAAAATATACAAACCAAAACAGTAAGAGAGACATTCTCATACGATCAGTTGTATGTGTTACATTCCTCTACAAGACCATGATATGCTGATTTGGTGAACTATTTAGTCACCAAAGAATTCCCTTCAGGTTTGTCTAAATCCCAAAAAGGCAAGTTACGACCTGATGCTAAATATTATTTTGGGATAATCCTTATCTATGGAAATTTTGTGTGGATCAAGTAGTTAGAAAATGTATACCATAGGATGAATTTCACTCCATTCTTAGTTTTTGTCATTCTCATTCTTGTGGTGGGCATTTTGGAGCAAAAAGTATTGCCCACAAGGTACTTGAATGTGGTCTCTATTAGCCTTTTATTTTTAAGAATGCATATCATTTTTGCAAATCATGTGAAAAATATCAAAGAATAGGCAATATCACTTATAAGAATCAAGTGCCTTTAACTAATATTCTTATAAATGAAATTTTTTTATGTTTAGGGTATTGATTTTATGGGTTCATTTCCTTCTTCTTTTGGTAATCTTTATATCCTTCTTGTTATTGATTATATGTCGAAATAGAGTGAGGTGAAAGCCACATGAACTAACGATGCTAAGGTTGTTTTAGATTTTGCCAAGACTCATATATTTGACAAGTTTGGAAGCCCCAAAGCTATCATTAGTGATCGTGGCATTTATGTTTGCAATTATTCAATGGAAGCATTGCTACACAAGTACCATGTGACTCATCAGACTTCCACAACCTACCATCCTCAAACGAATGTTAAGCTGAAATTTCAAATCGAGAAATCAAGTTCATTTTGGAGAAGATAGTTCAACCTAACCGATGGGATTGGAGTCTGCGACTTGGTGATGCACTTTGGGCTTATCGAACTGCTTATAAATCACATATAGGAATGTCACCTTATAAGATGATTTATGGTAAAGCATGTCATCTACCAGTAGAACTTGAACATTGAGCTTTAGGGGCCATTAAGCAATGCAACTTTGATTATGATGCAGTTAAGATTGCAAGGAATTTGCGATTGTAAGAGTTGGAAGAGATACAGAATGATGCCTATGAGAATACAATGATTTAAAAAGAAAAGACCAGGAGTCTTCATGACCGAATGATTACAAGAAAAGAGTTTCATGTTGGAGACAAAGTCCTTCTTTATCATTTACGTTTGAAACTTTTTCCTAGAAAGTTACACTCTTGTTGGATTGGACCCTTTGTTATTTCTAATATTTTTCCTTATAATGCAGTTGAGATTACAAATCTATAAAAAAAAAAAAACAAAGTGCATCGATTGAAAACTTTATATAAAAGTTGGATGACAAAACTTACAGCTTCTTTGGAGTTAGCTGAACTAGTCTATGAGGCACAAGCATTAGATGTGTCAAGCCAATGATATAAAATAAAAGCATTTACTAGGGGGCAACCCAACACAATATATAAATAAATTCATATTGGCTTTTTTTTTCCCTTATCTTTTTTTTTTTTTTGCATTTTACTCTATGTTTGTCATTCTTTTCTATTCCTTTTCTTTTATTTCAACATTGAGGATAATGTTGTGTTTAAAGTGTGGAGGTATTTGGAGAATTTTGGTTTTCTTTGTTGTTCCCATGTAAAAAAAAAATTATGTTTTTCAACCTTAAGTCTTAAGTTTTATCCAATGAATTCTCATTAATTTGTGAGAATATGAGTATTATGTATGAGAATTAGTTGAGATAGATAAAAAAATAAATTGAATGAATGAGTGTGCATGTAAGTTTTACAGTTTAATTAGTTTAGAGATTGACTTTGAAAATATATCATGTTGACTTTAATAGTGTTGTACCAATGTAAGTTTTTGAGCCTTCAACATTATATTTTTATACATTTTGTCAATGATATATATCTCTAAAACTTGCTTAATATCTTATTGAGATTACATTCACATTATATATGTACATGAAGATGATAAAGGCACTAGGAATTTTAACCACTTGAGCTAGAAGCCAACCCAAAACATATTATCCATAATGAGCCATTTTAAGCTTGTTTATCTTTTCTTTGCTTTACTCATGTTATAAGTTTTAACTTTTTATATGTTTTCCTTTTCTTCTAGCCAAGGATTAGTAGAGCATATACTTGTTGATATCTCATGAGATTATGGTTGGAAGTTATGTGAAAAAAGTAATACTTGATGAAAAGAATGAGCAAAGTTGCCAAAGGTAGACCATCATAAAAAATAAAAA
>Ga0325411_1008794_pt1 | contig 10883 bp, 7 predicted proteins | sample PopdelMetagenome_13_FD_206181 | JGI IMG/M metagenome (GOLD analysis project Ga0325411, IMG submission 206181) | Populus deltoides microbial communities from Bellville, Georgia, United States - Xylem-PdIQD-R4 | ecosystem: Host-associated > Plants > Phyllosphere > Stem > Wood/Secondary xylem...
AGTTGGGGGAGTGGGGCACAAGAAAATTGATAAGAAAGTTTGAGAATACAAGATCCCGATTATCCAGCATGCAAGCCAAGAGAGTTAGCTGGCTGAGCAGACCTTGTTAGTGTCTTGTTCATAAATGTCATAACAAGATTATTAGATTGATCTCAGATCCGAGGCTGCCTTCTAGCGTAGAGTTTTTCTCAGTGAAATTTTCTAGTTGCAATCCTGAGGATTACAAAGCTTTTCTGCTGGCAGGGGTGATGATTTCACCCGCTATGGATGTGGCCATTGAATCCAGTTGCGGTGCAATTGCTAATACCCTAGTCCAATTCATAAGCAGACAAAAGTGGAACCAGGCCCAGATTGGCAAAACCACAAAATCTTTGGTGTTTGCATTAGGTCACCAGCTTCCTAGACCATGGAGTATATTCTTATGAGGCCCAATGCTGGCCACCAGCATTGAACCTCATCATAGATTTCCTTGTTTTCATTCTGCTGTCTTCTAGGAAGCATAGGGAGGATTTAATACTGATAATATTATGTAGTAGTACTCATTCAGTATTTTAATAAAAACAATAGAAACTACAAAAAGTACAGGCAATTTATAAGTAAAAAAAAGGCAGAGTGGCTAAGCAAGTAACAAAGGATGACTGGAGGCCAGTACATTGCGTGCCATAAACACACACAGCATTAAAATACAAGCTGGATTAATCACATTCACCATTTCTCGACATAGGAGGCAAATTATAAGACATCCCATTACATCGAATCATCGGACTCATCTGAATCACTTCTCTCAGGTTCTTCTGCATTAGTTGTTGTTTCTGGTACATCAGGCTTTGCTTCAGGAGCAGGCTCAGGTTTCTTATTTGCTTTACGAGCATTCTGTTCACCGTCTTCCTCTTGCTCATTAGCTTCAGCTTGTAAGAATTCAGTTAAGGATTTACTTGAATGATTAAATAAACACCTTCAACAATTCAAACAAAGAATACTGTATTACTGGTGGGACTCCACTGAACATGAGCCACCCTCAAATTCTCTATGGGGAATGTCGCATTAAAGCAGTGGTGCGCACTTGCCTTGCTAATAATTAACATAATCAAATTAAATTTTCAGAACACAATGTACCAACAATTAATGCAGTTGCCGATGAGCTAAGTTTGGTTATTGGCAAGTTACATAGGGCGTGTGCTTGGCATTGCAGTCCCATAGAATGCAACACAAATTGGAATAGACGACAATTGCCTGGCTGCCAAAACCATCCTTAATAATCTGCATGCCAGTAAGGGACACTTCCCCAAGCTTCTTGTTGCAATGGATATATAATCCATTCTTGCCAAGAGCATGCATAAGTGCACCGAGAGGAATTTTATACTCCTGATTGTAAGCTAATCCGGAATAGTGAAACCTATGGTTTGCTAGAAGCTGAAGAACTTCTATTTCTCTTTAAGCTGAAAAAACAAAATCAAAGATATGCATAATACTAAGGATATCAGCATTTTCAACTGTGCCCCCGGCCATGATGTTCAGAAGATCTTTCTCAACACGTTGTACAAGCTCGGGCTGTCAAAAGTAACACCACCACAGTCAGAAAAGGCAGCAGGTTGAAAGGACAAGAATAACAGTTGCTACACACAATTGATCTCATAGTACTTCAAAATGTCCAAAAAAGTTCTTGATTCTTAGATTCAACATCAAAGTTTTGCAAGTATTGAGATCAATCGTACATTGAGGTATGGCTCCCTACGAAATCTTCTCTTTCGAGCATCCCTCATAGGAGGAGTGAGCCCATGTCTGTACTCCACCACATCTGGAACAGTATCACCTGCTTCTCTAACCATAATCATCTGTCAAAATCAAAAAGTCATCATAGCAGCAACTTAGAAATGAATGTCTTTTGAGATTATAAACTGAAAGTGTTAACAAGAGCTATACTTGACCAATGTCTGCAGTTTTAACTAGCGCACAATCGTCATATGTTTTGTAGGACTCTACAACACAAGGAAGATCCAAGAGAGATGCAGGGAAATGTTCGTTTCCAATGACAAATGTGCCACCCCTTCCATCCTCTGCAAAGCAAGGTATTCCAGGTTCATGAGTATGCTAAGGCTCTAGTCAAAGCAACAAGAATGGTTTCATACTACACTTAATGTTCTCTGTTCTTATTCGAATTGCATATCAATAAAAAAAATTGAATTAGAAAAAATAAGGAAAGAAGGGAGAGAAAAATTAAGTTGTTTCAGAGCTCTGGAGAATAGACGCGATGCTGTTCTGGCAGCGGTGACTATATCATTCTCTTATAGGAAACATTAAACCTAAGACAGTAACAATTGTATCTTTGTGACCAACATATGGAACGAATAGCTAACTCATATACAAAATTGTATCAACTGTTCTATCAGTAAGGCATCTGTTGGAACAGAAAAACTGACACCAAATTGATACATGTCCTGCACTTAATACCAGATTAATGTAAGATCACACCCCAGGTCCAGAAATAACATTTGAAGGACATATAGCTTCCCCATATAAAAGAGGCATTTTTCTGTATCAAGATAATATATCTATCCCAGCAAACTAAATTCGAGAAACCACCACGAGATCTACCCCAAATGTATTTTCATTAGAATCTTTAGCAGCATAGAGTATGACTTGGTTCATACAGCCTTGTCACAGGGTAGATAAATAAATAAATTAAATTGCTAAACCATAAAGTTAAAATTGAAAGGGTTGCACAAATGGGCCAAATTTATGGATCATAACCATGAAGTGATCACAAAATGTAAGTTTCTAGTGTTATAAACTAAACCTCATTATCGATTAAGGAGCATTACACTGTGGATTGAATCACTTGTCATAGAGATCCTAATTCCTAAAGTACTATACATGTAACAACAACCAAGAATATCATAAAATGCAAGGGAAGGACGTTCTCACCAGAAAAAGACAAATCTAATGATTGTTCTTCAGAAGAAGAAGCAGTGTCACTCAAAAGTCGATCCAACTTCTCCGCAATAGAAGGTGTAACTCTTAGTATAAACTGTTCCTCCATTCGTACTACACAACAAATCAGTATAACATCAACCTCTACACAAAATAATCCACCCCAAATCAACACAAGTACAAACCATCCTCGAAACCTCCATAAAGATATTTACAATTTTTCTTCTAAAGCTATAGCAACTTAAAGTAGATATCTTTAACAAAAAATTGACTCCTATAATCTTGCTTCAATGACAGGAAACACAAAACAAAAGGATTAGAATGTGCGAGAAATTCCAAAATTCAAAGATGCTCTATATCTCAATTTAAACTGATGTGCACACACGATTTTTTTTCTAAATTCTACAGATAAAATAGATTTTTATCCTAAAATGCAAGCTAAAACCTCAAGAAGACACAAGAACAACCATGTACACATGCATTTAATCTACAAATATATACCAGAACAGAAAGCAATCAAAACCCAGTTCAGATTACACCCAAAAAAATTTAAAATAGCATGGATAGATTAAAAGAAAAAAAAAAGATTTTCTTTGATCATCTAAATTTAAGGCGAAAAAAACAAAGGAGGAACAAAGGTTTTTTTAACCTGCATAAAGAGCTGCTTATGGAGATGGGAATGATCAGCCTACTCCTGCTCAAAAGTCTCTGTTTCCGCAGAGATCGTGTGTAGGGTATGTATGCGGGAGACACAAGGCAGAGTCTCTCTGTTTTGTGGTCTCTGTTTTGCTCTAAGCTTGCAGGGATTTTTTGGGCAAACTTCAAACATACCCTCCAAATATATACGAAATCTCAGTTTTACCATCGAACAACTCTTATATCAGTTTTACCCTCAAACTTTTAGAGATTCTCGATTGAAATTTTTGTTCATTTAATTGCGTTCCATCCACATCCATCTTTCCATCCAAATTATATTTTGTTTTTCAAGAAAGGATAGAATTTAACGGTTTCATTATGTAATAAGAGAAGCCATAATTGAGAAATCATTTAAAAAACACATTTATGTTTAGTCTCAAATTTACACTTTTACAAATGTTTCGAAGAATTTTAAAACATGAGTGTATAAAGGACATGTTATTATAGACAAAATCTTTTTTCTATTATTTTTAAAATACTATTGTAAAAAACTTTCAAATCTAATTCTAAAATTATGTAACTACACATATAAAAATTAAAATAATTATTATCATAGTTTTAATACCCAACTTAGAGGTGGATCTAGAATAAGGCTCGGGTCACGGGTTGAGTTGACCGGAATTAGGGTAGGAATAAAAATAGTTACTTTAATAGTTTAAAACCTTGACTAGAGGTTGATCTGAGGCAAAACTCGAGTCACGAGTGAGATTGATCATTGATCCAGGTCAATATAAGAATAAAAGTAGTTATTATCACAGTTTTTAAAACTCGACTTGAGAGTCGATCCGATATAAGATCCAAGTCACGTGTTATGAGGATCAACCCGAGTTAACCTTGCTTAGCATTGAATAAATCTAGTTATTATCATAGTTTAAAAACTTGATTCGAAGGTCAACCTGGGACAAAACCCAATCACAAATCGGGTGGGTCAACTCAAGTTGACTCATGTCAATGTAGAGATAAAAATTATTATTATCATAATTTTTAAACTTAATTTAGGGGTCAATCGAAACAAGGCCTGGGTCATAGGTTGAAATGGTCAACACGGGTTGACTCAAGTCAATATATCAATAAAAAATGATTATTATCATAGTTTTAAAACCTGATTCTAGAGTCGACCCAAGATAAGGTTCAGGTTATTGGTTAGAAGAGTCAACTCGACTAACCTAAAATGTTTAATTTTTTTTTTCAAAAAGTTAACGAGTTTTTGATCCATATTTTATCTTGAGTTGACTTGAATTTTTGATTGGACAAGGTCAAGTCAATTCTTCATTTATTTTTTCATAAACTCGAATCAGTTCAGATTCCAAATCAACTCGTCAAGTCACTCATTGTTTTATAACTAGAGTTATTATGATATTATTAATTTTAATATTAGATATAAATTAAAATAAAAAAATTATTATTTCTTAAATATATAAATTTGATAACAATACTATTAAAAATAAAATAAAAAATTATATTTTATTATATTCTGTATACCACAACCAAACGGATACAAAAACAATTACTTTCCCTTATATACCTACCATATTTCAAACTAAAAAACTCTCAGCCACTAGATTAGGGACCCAAAAGGACCCACAAATCTAAAGGCATATAATACCTTAACTGAACCGTAGTTAATCCTTAACCCTTGCTGTGTGCTATATCTACAACCTCCTAACGCACCCTTCCTCTTTGTACCCGTTATCGCAGCCACATCGCCGTCTGCTCTCAAACTCTCTCCTCCGCGGAACCCTAATCTTCCGATTAACAGGTCTCTCTTCCCTCCCTTGCGTTCTCTGTTACGATTCAGTTTAGATTCTTATTGTCGTTTTGATCTCTGTCGACTGTTGCTTTTTTTTTTTTAACGTGTTTATGGCTTGAATATTAATGTAAGTAGTTAATGTTGATTTTGTTGAATTAATTGATATTTTTAGGGTTTAATGCTCTATTTAGGTTAATGGGTCTTTGTTAAAAAAAGAAGATAAATAACGGGTTCTTCTAAATATGTGTAAATTAATGAAGGAGAGGAATGAATTTTGGGTCTGATGCTAGAAAAAAGATGAAGTATTTAATGGGTTTGATGAGTTATTAGGAAGGAGATAATGGGTTAGGTTTTTTATTACATTACATGCTTAGGTTATTGGTATGATTAATGGGTTTGTTCCATATTTTAAGGATGATGAGTTAGTTATGTGCAATATTTTGTGTAAACGCTGTCCAAACTTGGAGGAGAGGAGCTAATTTATGGCTTTACTGCAAAAAAAAATGATGGGTTCTACGTATTATTAGTACGTTAATGGGTTATTTTCTCAGGCAGTGAACTCTTCACTTGTTGCATCAGGGAAGCTATCTGGTTAAAGTAGATAACTTTATCATATGAAGCCAGTAATTGGATTTTGTTGCTGCACATGATTTAATAGTTTCTTACTCTGGCTGGGGTTTTTCTTCATCGTGGTACTATTTCCTTCATAGGTAATTTTAAATTGGACAGAGAGCAAACAATTTTGTGGAGATGAGAGGAAGGAGTTACAGTCCATCACCTCCAAGGGGCTATAGTAGAAGGGGACGGAGTCCGAGTCCTCGGGGACGTTATGGTGGACGTAGTAGGGATCTTCCTACTAGCCTTCTAGTTCGCAACCTCCGTCATGATTGCAGGTTTGCTTTCCTTTCACAACTTATGTTCTTTAACATTTGTATTAGATTTGCAAGTAGTGGATGATCTAAAAAATGTTGCTTCTATGCTTTCATGCTTTTATACCTGTCCAACCGAGACCTGGCTAGACACAGGAATCGCACGTGCATGTTACAATGCTAGAGAATGAGTGCCTAAAGTGTACTGCTGATCTTAGATGCATATTAATACACAATGAGCATTCATCTGCGTGGCCTTGCGGCTTTGTGCCAGTGGACCATTGCACTAGTTGCCACTTAAGGAAAGTTTTACGTGTGCACAAGAGACAGTAGGAGTGATGGAAGAGTTATTCTGTCTCCTTGCGGAGAGAAACTCCACTCAAGTTAACGATGCAACTGGACATTCATGTTGCTGAGAGTGGGAACCTATCCAAAACTAAACTTATAATGATGCAGTATGCACCACTTCCTATCAATAGCTGAATATTTTGGGACCATAAACTTTATGTTTCTTTTTTCATCAGCACATGACAATTATGTAAATGCTATTTGCAGGCCAGAAGACCTTCGCAGGCCATTTGAACAGTTTGGTGCTCTTAAGGACATCTACTTGCCTAGAGACTATTATACTGGGTGAGCATGTCTTTTAGTTGTTGATAGACAAAGTTTGCTGATATGATTTTTTTTAAGTATTTCTTTAAAAAAACTCAAGTGGGGTTTTGCATTTTCTAACTATCTTGTCTTGACATTCATTGGGATTCATGCTGTCAATGGTCTTGTTTGGTATCAATTTCAAAATTAATCCCCTTTCGAAACTGTTGGGACTGATATTATGAGGTTATTTCCCCAGCATTATGTTATTTGTTCTCTCTCCTATCATCTGATTTCCTTCCTACACTGCATCAGAAACTTATTAGCTTGACCCATAGTTTCTTAAACTTTTTAATGTTATCTTTCTTATAATTTTTGGGAAATTCAAATTATGTTTAGCAGTTTGTTTGGTTTCATCGAGCATGCCCTTTAAGCCCCCTGTTCCTCCAAATTTCTTTTGGGTCATCTCTTCATGATATAATATTCATCTGTAATCAGAGGCTGGGTTCATTAATTGAAGTTCTTGAGATTTAACAGTGAAATTAAAGTTTTGAAGACACCAATCAAGTAATTAGAGTCCTTTTGAAGATGATGTTAATGATAGTGAAGATTTGAAGGAAGTTGGGTTTGAATACATTGTGGAGAGGTTCCAAGTCTTGAAGAGTTTCAAGTCATCTTTAAACTGACACTTGCAAGGTCAGCAGTGTGCTTGCTTTTTCATATCATGACCTTCATATAATGGGGATTGTGTTGGTAAATTTCATTGGCAAAAAGGTTTATGGTTCTCGTGCCCGATTCCTTCTTTTGTAGCTGATATGGTGGTACTAATCTTCAATCTGTTTCATTATCATCTTCTTTTGGCAGGGAACCCCGTGGTTTTGGTTTTGTCCAATATGCAGATCCTCATGATGCTGCAGAGGCAAAACATCATATGGATGGTCGAGTCTTTCTTGGCCGGGAGTTGACTGTTGTATTTGCTGAGGAGAATAGGAAGAAGCCAGTTGATATGAGAGCAAGGGAGCGCACAGCCACTAGGCAAGTGTTATCTTTTGTTTCTTTGCTTGCCTGACAGGGTTGATTTTGAGTGACATGAATGCTTTTCATTGAACAGCTATTTTTCTATTTCAGTTGAGATAACTTAGATGGTTGCTGAATGTCATTGTTTTTTTTTCATCTCTTTCTTCCTGTTGTGTTTTTCCTTTCAAGTTGGGTTGGGGCTCAATGATTTGAATTATTTTGTTCAGAAGTGAACCTAAACAAAATCAAAAGATCAGATGCATTTTTAGATTACACTGATTTCAGAATTTGTGGAAAGTACGGGGAAGTCTTTCACATGCCAATCATGCCATGACATGATATAAGGATGTTTACAGGACTTGTATTTTTGAATCTATAAATTGTGTTCATGATTTGTTTTAAAGCTCACTTAGTCGAAAATCTGGGTTGTATTTCACTATTATGTATTAGTCTTCCAAAGTTTTCTGGTTTTATAATCTTCAAAATGTCTCCATTCTGTTACAGGGGTCGAGTTGGTGATAGAAGAAGATCACCTCCTCGTTATTCTCGGTCACCACGCCATTCTCGTTCTCCACCGCCACGCCATGCAACATCCCGGTCTCACAGTCGTGATTATTATTCCCCTCCAAAAAGAAGGCATCCCTCAAGGTTTGCAATTATTACTCTGGTTCTTGTTTTTTTCCTGTAGGAACCCAATATTTGTCTCTTATGGAGGAACCTGTATGCCTTTTGCATCCAAAGCAAATGCATTAGCTGTTCCAAACTGCTTGTGAAACACTGCCAAGGATTCCTTTTTAGTTCTGTATTCTATATCTCCTCCCTGGTTTCTTATTTACTGTACTTATTCAGCCTTTACGCCCCAAAACTGAATTGGCCTGATTGATGTTGGACTATTGATGTAAAAATAGGATATTTTCTGCTACTTCTCACACGTCTTGTGATTGTCTCCCTGAGGCGCATATAGTTCTGGTACTTTTTAATAATTATTGCTCCCTCTTTTATTGTGCACGTCTGACCTTTTGCTTTGAAGCAGATCTGTTTCACCCCGAGAGAGGAGGTACAGTCAAGAGAGGTCATATTCACGATCAAGGAGCCACAGCCAAACTCCAAATAGGGGTCAGATCCGGAGCCCAGTTAGGAGCCGAAGCCGTAGCCCAAGAAAAAGCAGAAGCCGTAGCCCAATTCATGATGAATATCCTAAAGAAGTAAATGGAGACAAGTCTCCTAGTCCATAATCCTTGCATGGAAACAGATGGTTGTATCACCTGCTTGTCCTTTGGATTATGTTTTTGATGTGAGTGCTGTTCTATCAGATGGTATTTGATCTAGATTTTGTTGGCTTTTGGTTTCAACTTTGTAGAATGCTTTGATTGTTATTGCACTTAATGTTGCGTGGAAGATTTTTAGTTCAAACTCATCTAAAAAATTGTTAATTTAGTTATTTGCTCTTCGAGCCCCGTATCAAAAGATGCTTCATTGCTCCATTATGCAGAATGTTGAGAGGCATTTCATCTGTGATGTGTTGTTCCCTGCAAACGTCCCAGTGATTCAGCTAAGCTGTTTTTTTTAGTGGGGGAGCAGCTGTCTTGGATCTGTCTTTATGGGAAAAGTGTGGTTTCTGCGGGACCAAAAAGTATAAAAAGGGTGATGCTTTTGACGTTTGGTACCCTCAGCATTCCACTTTACAACTAAGCGGGGATATAATTATCCTTTTCTGCAGTGTCTGGTCTTTATCTAGTCAGATTTGCCATCAAACATTCTGATGTCAAATTCATGTGCTTTACTTCTTAGGGCTCCACTCTGAGATTATTTCGAGATTTATGGAGTTGCATTGACGCTCCCATCAAGTTTGGTTCCCTTGAAAACCTGTTCGAAAGGTATCATGGTAGTAAAGCTTGCTTCTTTGAGCTTAAACTGTGGAATGTCTCTCATCTGGGTTTCAAAATATGAAAATGAAGTAAATGTTCTTTGTTCCTGTTTTTGTCTCTCGCTGCTAATCAAAGCTAACAAAAGGAGCACCACGCCAATCTTTTCATCTTGTAACCTCTTCTCCTTTTACCCACATTCCCTAGCATTTGTTATGGAGGGGGGAGCATAGCTTTGAAACTCAGCCTGGGCTGAGAATTGGATTGGGCCAGATTAGTGGAAAAATAATGTTGTTTTAGTGTTTTTTTTTTTTATTTTAAAAAAGGCCTAAAACAATTATTTTTTGTAATGATTTTTTTGTCTATATAAAATATTGGATCCAAGCTATGATTACATTTAGCCCCGGAGGAAATTACCAGTGAATGGCTCATGCTCCCTATAGGCAACATGTATTTAGTGACAACAAGGGACCCATGAAATAATAAGTCCTTGATAATTTGAAAAAATCCAGTTGAAAAGGTCTAGGAATTATTTATTATTTTTTAAAATATTTTTATTTAAAAATATATCAAAATAATATTTTTTTTTATTTTTTAAAATTTATTTATAACATATAAAAACAATTTAAAAAATTAATTTAAAATTAAAAAAAAATTCAAAGCAGAATTGGTTTATCTTTCTATTTGGTGCTCTAAATAAAATTTTGAATTTGGTCATTATGACAAACATACTCATTAATGGCCACTGGAATTGAATTAAATCCCTTTTACTCTGCTTTTATCACCAGCCTGCCTGTTTTCACAGCCTAAACCGTTTCCCTTTTGACTTTTCATATCCCTTCCAAGCTCATAAAAAAGACTTTTGGAGGGAAAAAAATCACATAAAAAAAAGTCTCACTTTCTTTCTCTTTTCTTGCTTAACCTTCTCTTAATTTAATAATCCTAATTAACATATAATCACCATCCATTTGAGCTGAGAATAAACAATGATGATATCTATGTGATTTGCATTGCCCCATAAAAAAAAAGAAAAAAAGGAACATATTTTTAAGTTGTATAGTAAACAAAAATCGCAAATAAGACGAAACAAGGGACAACAAAGATTTGCAGGGCCTTTTGTCTTTGGTCTTGTTGGCTATCTAACATCGGTCAAGCTTAGTGACA
>Ga0325411_1008795_pt1 | contig 10882 bp, 10 predicted proteins | sample PopdelMetagenome_13_FD_206181 | JGI IMG/M metagenome (GOLD analysis project Ga0325411, IMG submission 206181) | Populus deltoides microbial communities from Bellville, Georgia, United States - Xylem-PdIQD-R4 | ecosystem: Host-associated > Plants > Phyllosphere > Stem > Wood/Secondary xylem...
TTTTTTTTTTTTTTCTTGAGGGGAATTTTCTCATCATCTTCTACATGTAAAGATGATGATGTGTTATTTTGGATTTGCTTGCTCTCGTGTAATCCTTTTCTAATATTGAAAACCCCAACGACTACTTTAATTTCTGCAACAAATTCATAAATCTTTTGGTAGCTGGGGTGGGTGCGGTGGGTGGGATTAATTGGGAGAGGTTGCCCAGAAAATAAAATACACAAACCTATATGTCTACGAGCCATTCAAGATGGGCATGATCAAACTTGTGATCCTTCGTTGGACATTCATATATAATATATAATATATTTGCTTGTGACACAAGGCATCCAGAAATTAATATCCAATTAAAAATAAAAGGTCCTATTAATTTGAGCCCATGTGCAACCCTAATTGTCCAAAAATGATTTCAATGATTGGACCTTATAGTATTCCCTCCTTTTCTTTGTCCCTTTTCTTTCGATTGTTTTTAGATTGTAATTTACAGTTATAAAATACAGATCTGTCTGAGAGGTTAACCTAAGATCTTCCTACCTCTCGACAATTTAATTCACCATTCCGGGAGACCCAACCAGCTCAGCTTAATTTAGTATATATATCCAAAACAATATTATCTTAGCTTTCTTTAAAAAAAAAAAATTATTCAAACCAATGTGGTTTTAAAACTAAAATTGTTTGCAGTTTTAATTACAAGCGACTGTGTTTTGTCAGTGAATGCATGGAAATGGCCATGGAGGTATGGGCTAGCTTAGGCTAGCCCAGCACACAGTTTCTTTCAATGGAGAGGTTAGCCTGACTCAAAATGAAACTGTTTGCAAGTCCATGCTTTCGAGTACCCATTGCAATTGCCGCTAGCAGATATGAAATCAAAGACTTTCCTTGCTGGGCCAACTCCATATTTTCACTCCCAGACATGAAACATCTAAGAGACTTCAATTTCCTTAAAAAAAGTAGTGAAATTACACAGACGCAAAAAACAGAACTTGTGAGACAAAAAGAAGACAAGACACTCCACTTGGAAGTAACTGGCACAGAAGACCTAATTCTGAAGTAAGTAGGCCCCCATGGGAACCTTCATAGTTCCATGGGAAACTAATTTTAACCATGCCATACCCATTCAGCCATTAGAGACATGCCACCAGCACCAAAAAGTACAGCAACGTAAGATTCAATCTGGAGCTCGATGCTGCCTCGCGACTTTGGACCCATAAAATCAGCAATGTATACCAAGAGCCCAGCAGATGATGCACCGAGCAAATTACCAGTGGTGATCAATGCAGTGGGGAGTGGGGACTATTTTCCTTGCAGGTTTTGGACAGCACTGCCATAGCACCTGCAATTCCAAAAGTAGCTAAGAACGACCTCCTATCATATACAGCTCAAAACAACACGAATCTGCCAATAAACATCAAGAACATTACGAAGAGCCCTTCAAAGAGAATTAGGTAGATAAGGTTATTTGTTATTTTTCTAAGATAATAGAAATTAAGTCCCATTATGGAGAGGTTGAAAAAGGAATTAATTCTTGTGGCCTTTTCTTAATGATGAAGTAGATGGGTGTCCTTTGCATGGAAAGTTTAGGCCACAATTACTAGTGCCCCTCTTCTATAATTGTGCGCCTTGATATTTGTGACAAAGTAAGCATGCTATAAAAGATAGATGGGATGGGCCATTATCGGCCCAAGTACATACAAAAGTCATCCAATAGCTACAGTGACTTTGATTCTTCTGCCTAAATTTTGGAATCTAGCCGAGGAGCTGGCTAGATTACAGCTATCAAGGTCCACAAATGGTAGTCTTAGACCTGTAGCTCGTAAAACATAAATGGGCTAAGATGGTCCAAATCGACTATTTAATTTATTTAAGAACCCGGATGGGCCCGATAAAGGTTAATTCAGATCTAATTTAGGGTGAGTTTTGTTAAAAAAAAAAAAAAATAATTAATCTAATATGATAGGATAAAAAACTCGAGTTGAGTATTAAAACTCATGAAGTTTTTTTTTTTAAAATAATATTATTTTAATTTAAAAGAAATTAAATTAACTTTAATTAACCTACCCAACCAACCTGTAATTTGATTCTTGTATGGAATTGAGTCTTGATAGGCTTAATAACTAAGAACTCAGTTTCATCCATTTTTTCGGTCCACAATTTTGAATCTCATTTATATGTCATGAAAAGGAAGAAAATCATCAAGTCATCCTCTGGGAATTCAAAAGAAGAAAGTGAAGGTCCAACCAAACTAGATAGATGGCAATTAATGTGTTCCCTTACATGATCTATGATTCTTGATCCGTCTCTTACACTATTCTTAAATTGAAAGTGGAAATTGTGCCATGTCCATGTCTTGATTATCTGTTCCTCTACAAGGAAAAGTAAGTTCTGCTACATGTCAAAGGCACCCACTAGACCCAATGTGAAAGGAATAAGACTTCATAATCTCTCTCTGAAAATCAAAAATAAAGAAAATCTACCAAGTCATTGACATTATGTTTTTGTTATCACAACTTTTAGGGTTTTAAAAACTTCAAAAAGCAAGACATAATCATTCCCACCAAGATGGATTTAGTTTTTGCACTGTCTAGGTTAATTTGGTGCTTCTATCTTCAAGAACCAATCAATGGAACAAGGTTTAGTGGGAGAATATGATGGGAGCACCCATCTTCCAAACCCTAGAAATCATGGGTTTCCATTGGTTCCGTGGTCACTTTTCTTATTCTTTGGTTTTATACTTTCTATATATTACTTCGACTTTAGTGGGTTTTTTAATTCAACCATGAAATGAATGATACCTCTCAAATATCATATCATCTCTACCTTTGGTTCTACTCCACCACCTTATCCTTACCAAATCCATCTTCCTAAAGTAAACCAATGTCAGGAACCATCAAAGTTCCCGAAAACTGGATATGCAACAAGGAAAGTCATGATTTTAATACGTATTTGGCTCACAGGATGGATGGATGGATGGATGGATGGCTGGCTGGCTGGCTTTCTCTCCGCATCTCTTTATGTGACAACTTGTCATTCGACTGTGAGGGCCCATATCTTGGAGGGAAAGTATGTTGTGAGAGGACAAAGGAAGCAACGTCATTTCCAAGAGAAGGACCAGCAGGGTTAAATTGTTCTTAATTGCGTCCATAATTCATGCTTGGCTTTCTCCGCTATCCATCGCCTTCAAACCCCACGCAGGTGCAGGGAGAAGGGATACATCTTGAAGAAGCGAGCTACTTTTATGACACGCCTTTCCGTTTCTTTACACCAGTGGGACCCAAACCCTAATCAGAGATTCAAAGATTAAGAACACAGACATGGGCCTAGATACTGGGATCCTATTTCGGTGTCAGATGGGGCATACTGTGAAAAACTGACAAATAAAATAGGTGGGGTTGCGTTGTACCATGACAATTTTGAGAGTATCAATTTTGATGGCAGGGAGTTGGCATGCCATGTGAGATGAGCTAATAGCTTGTCATGATAGCCTGTTAAGTCGTTGCTCTCTTGAGATTGACATGGCTATGTTTTGTCAAAAAATGAAACTACTCCCAACATTTGAGAATAGTTTTTTTTTCAGAATAATTCCTCACCTTTTCTGAAGGTGAACAAAATGCCAATACATCCTCTTCTTCCGGCCCAATGGCTCCCAAATTATTCCCAGTTGAAATCTCCCTGTCACATTGCTTGCCAACAGCAGAAGAAACCCTTTCCTTTCACTTTGATTTTCTTTACCTCGAAGAAATGGAATGTTAATTAGCTTAAAGATTTCTATCAAAAACACTACCAGTAACCTGTTCAAGAATTTAAGTTAAATAATCTTGGCAAGGTCAAAGAACAGTAGCACAATAAAACCTCAACAAATTCCTGTGCATTGCACGTTACATCAGCAGATTAATTAATACATCAATGCTTATCAGGAGAGGTGAGACACAGCTTTTCCTTCTATAAAAAGGACATGATGCGTGGTGTATGGAGGTTGAATCTAATATCTTACCATCTTGTTGTCATAATTGAACTTTGAAGAGAGGGGGAAGGATCCACACACATGACATAAGGATGTGATGATGACATTTCAAGTTGCCTTTTTCTTTTCATCTGGGTCAATTATGACTATAAAGAAAAGCAAAATCAAACTACTAGGGTTTATCTTATTCACATTACAACCTCTCTCGACTTTCAATCAGCTTGAAGGGGACATGGGGTGGTTGGGTTTCTAATTCTTTAATTAGATACAGATATAAATAGACATTGAAGTGATTTGAGATAACAAAAGGGATTAAAAATTGAAGATTAGTCTAATGGATCTCTCTCTCTCTCTCTCTCTCCCCTCTCTTACGTTGCACAAATCAAGCAAAACACTCCATGAGATAACATATCATGTTTTCGTTGACAGCAATGGCATGTTGACAATGACAAAAGATATGCATCGAGAGAAAATGTGATTATTCCTGTTTTTATTGAAGGAGTTTTGTCAACCAGAAAAACATTGAATTTGTAAGTTTTCATGGGGCCGGCAAGTGGTGTGTATTCAGTAGCTGCCAACAGTGACCATTATTATTGCTAGCCAACCCGTGTGAGTTTTGCCCAGTCGACACACGTCTCTCTTTCATGAAAGTTAAGAGATATATGGCCTTCAGTCCCCCACTATATTTGCCTATGTCTTCTAGTGCATAAAAATACTCGTCATTGCCAAAAACTCTCACACCACTAAAGGTTGAATATCCTTTTTAAATACACACACACACTTGTATTTTCCTTTTATCTTTTCTTGTTTATTAATTTGTGTCATCCAACGGGTCAATTTATTAATATCATTTTAATTTTTTTTAAAATCAAATTAAAAAGTTAACCAAGTTAATTTAAATTGATTTTTTTTATATTCCATCGATCTGAATTAAAATGGATTTATAACGTCTCTAATAGACCCACAGGAATTAATTAGGTTTAATATATCCCTTGCAGTTCGTAGCACAAACGGGCACGAAATATATATTATTACCAACCGTTAGAATACATTTAGTCATTGTAGGTAAGGATAGTGGTGAACCTTGCATAGCCTTCATTTGCTTTCCTTTTCATGCAAGAATTTGATGCTATGTGTCATGATCACAAATGGGGTGTGTGTGGGATTTGCTAGGAACCTATCAAAAGAAATTGGCCTTTCGGTGTGGTGTGAAAATGGACCCTATGACACTTGATGGATCTCTTCATGTCCTTTGTTATATTAGGTATAAAATCACAAATGTTGATATGTCATGGTGGTTGTCCATATATTAAAGATGTCTATTAATGTTTGCCCTACGTTAAGTTGTTCATATTTGTCCTCTAGCCCCGACTTTCCCTTGTTTCCTTCTCTTTCCAATAGTGTGTTCCATGATGCACCATCGATTTCACATCACTTGATGTTGAAATGCCAGACTATTGATCTAAAAGTTTAATTAATTAGCGTTGGAGATTATGATAGCTAAATAGAGAATAGTAAAGGTTAGTGTTAGAGAAATAATCCCTAATCCCACATCTAATTAATAGTTGTTTTCTTTTTAATTAAGCAAGTTTTAGTCAAACAATCTAGTTTAGTTCGAAGTTAATGTACAATACCGTGGCCTCTCCCACCCATGAAGTCTCACTAATAATATTTAACAATTAATTGATTAATATTTAAGTGATAGATTAACATCATTTCAGGAAATAAAACAAGCTCCCAATGTTGTCTAATTCAAACTAGGATTGGTAGGGTTTTTAATAAATCAAGAAAAGATAGCACGTCGAAGAGGCTAGGGAGATTGGTTTTGAAAGGGGGAATTCTATTAATCTGTGAATTGGACCATCATGCATGCTCATTCAAATTAATTGGGTCAGCAATCTCTTTATTCTTTATTTTTCTAGTGATTTCAACCTCTCTTGGCCTACAAAACATCACTGGCTTCACTTGCCGTGTGTAGAACGCATCAAATGGTCTAAGCCATCAATTAATCAAAGGATAAATTATTTTAAAGAACAATTTGAAGTTCTAACTAAACAAAGAAGAACCTCTCCTGGTTGGACTTGGACAAGACTGAAACAAAGAAGAAGTTTCCTTTTCTTAAAGCAAGATGTGTACTTGCCTTAGATACCAATCCTTAAGAAATATTTGGGATTAAATTGTTGTAAGATAATAATTTAATAAAAAAAGACGGGAAAGGGTCAATATCAAAATGTGGTTGTGTTGAATCAATCATCCATTACATAATTGAAAACAAAACGTGCTTTTAAGATAAGAAAGGATAGCATTCTCTCTTGGGTTTTCAAGATAAAAGGCTGGAAGAAGATTGGGCAAAACTAAAAATAGATTATAGATGCATGTACTTCTAGCCCGAAATGGATAGGACACTCTCTTAATATTAAAATTATTCTATGCCGGTCGTAGAGGGACAAAAGGTCTTAATTTGGTAGGGTCCCATGAGCCATTTAAAGATCCAGCAAGAAATCTCCATCATCAGATGTTGCTTTCATGTGGCCCCATAAATCAATATTTGGCGAATTTTATACTCTTTTATCTCAGCTTGGACTCGAAGTATACATGGATGAAACTGCTTCGATTGAAACAACAATGGCGGGTGTGGTGTCGTGAGAAAAAACCCTTTATAAGAGGTGTTTGGAATAGTCCTTCATGTTTATAATAGTGTTCAATTCAGTCCACATAAAATCACTGCTTGCGCCTTGCAGGGTGCTATCTATGATAAGGACAAATAAATAAAACACGGCTTCACTTGTATGCCAAAAGCAAGATGGCTTTACTTTTATGCCGCTAACAATATTGTTAGTTTTATACCAATTAGGCCATTCACGGGATTGAAGGTAGAACGTAATTCCAAGTCACACGAAAGCTAGCTCTTCGCTGCAATGGTAGACTGAGTTAGGGTTTGGCGGCCTTTAGCTTCATACAATTAGCAAAGTTGACACGAGTCGTTAACAGATAATTAAAAGCATGGCTTTGGAATCTCATAGATGAAAGAAAATGGCACAAAACAGACAAGAAGTATCTTTAAAAGTCTACTAGTGATGTGATTATCTCGTCCACCGGGTTAGAATTCATCCATTGTTTTAGGTGAATGGCCGAACGTTGATCAATAATTAAAATAATTAGTTTTTGCATCGCTAATACGGAAGTTATATAGGTGAAATTGCTTAGGAAAGTCTAATGAGAGAATTAGTAAGTGGTTTAGGCCGCCAAGACGGCATCAAGTATGGTGGGTGACATTAATCCACAAGCTTATGACACCGTTGTCTCCATCACAACAATTTCTTGGTCAAATTTGTGCACACACAATATTAATTGGCAAGTTAGTATAAACTCATCACCTAATTTTAATTATTGCTTAGCATGTGATGATGGCTTTTGGATGCAACGAGGACCACTCCGACACTACAACCCAAGAGCTCTGCATAGTTAGCTAAATTATTAATAATATGAATAGGATGGCACCGCTGCCTCACTTTGGAAGCAATAATTTTGCTGAACAAAGCAGCAGAGTAAAGCACTGCAGAAAAGCATCATGGAGAACCAACTTTTTGGGTGCCAAGAAAACAAAAGGATCAAATGTATTTTTATGCAAGAAAATAGCTTTGATGGGTCAAGGATATGACAAGACTTGGACTAGGAAACAGGCATATTACACCATGATTGTGACTACACGTGTCAAATACACAATCCCATAAGGAGGCCCACAAGGGAGAAAGCAAGAGTTATCACTTGGACCCGTAAACTTTTGTCAATATTAAGAAGCTAATTAATAATAATAATAAACAATCCAAATATGAAGGAGGCATTTCCACAGTGTTATTAAATCCAGGTCATGAGCCAGCTGGTTCATCAGCTTTGACCCCTCTGCTGCCAAGAAACGAAGTGATCATGGCGTGTGTGCCATGATCTTTTGTGCATTGCGCAAAACCCAAGATTTGTCGGCTTTGAACCCTCCAACCTTGGCAGCATCTCCTTAGCCCATCATCATGCCTATCTCTCTCTCTACATATGCAAGAAAATTTTTAGCTTCGAGGAGGAAGCATAGGCAGTGACTGACTGATCTTTTCACTTGGTACTTTTATTTAACATTGTGCTGACAAACAGAACCAGACACACCCGCAAGGCGACCACACAGGCACCCCACTAACGTACGTTTTCAGCAAGTTCCCGGCGTATTTCTAGGGTTCTCTTTTGAGTTTCATGACCTGAACCACTCCACCACCTCTTCCAATGTCCCCGATGTGTCCAGATTATGCTATAAAGTGGACAAATGTATATTAGAATGGGTTAGAATGTGAGCTCGCCAGGAAGGACGTCAGGCTTCTGCTTTACTGTTGATAACGTTGAGTTTTTCTATATTGATGCTTTTGTTTTTAAAATTCATGACTGGTGCTACTGTTCGTCTTGGAGCATGTGTTGTTGTGTACCGTTTGATATGGACCATAAAGTTGACCTCACTTGCATGTGACATGCTATGAATTTGGTTAAAGAAATTGGTGGAAAAGCTGAGGATCGAGCCTTTTTAAATCACCATAGTACAAGATTTTCACTAATTTCGCATTTGATTATGGACCCTGTTATATGAATTTGTCGGGCCAAGTTTAATATCACTACTGTTTAAACCTTTTAATATTCTAAATTGTTTAGTTAGAACTGATCATGTTCAGGAATATTGATAGTAAACTAACAAGATAGGCACGACGAACTTATACTTAAAATATATGTCTACGTACATGATATATTCCCTGGATCAAGATTATATGAAATGTTTCTTTTTCTTTTTTTTTGATGAGCTTGCACGTATCTTTTTTTATGAACTTATTTTAAATCAAGATGATGGGTTTTTCTAATCATATTTTGCACTCCAACATTAAATTAATTTCAATTCAATCAAAAGGCAAATTGTATAAATATTCGGTCGGAGATGGATCCATGTCGCTACTATATACAGACAGCAACACCTAAGATTCATAATCATCCCTCAAGTTCAATGAATATTTTCTCAAGAAAGGAAATTAATTCTTTATGTTTATCAACCCTAACATGTAATTCCGAATTATGAAATATTCTAATATAGGCTACCAACTTAACTTCTGTCACAGCATTTAATCCATGTGTCAAAGACCGATGTCATAAATAGCCTAATCTCGATCAGTCTACCAATACCCATTAAAAAAAAATTTATTCCTTTTCTTTTTTGGGTAGATGAAGAAAAAAAACTCTCTTTCATGGAAGTCATTATCCTCATCAATTACTTTAAAAAAAAATAAAAAAATCAAGGGTTTGCTCAATGGGTAAAAAACTACATTTTATGCCTTACCTTTCTAGAGATTCAAACCTTGGAATCACTATCCAAGAAAATCTATTAAACTTCCATTGAATATCTCAAACTGATGTAAGTGATTCATCATTAAAATTGCCTGAGAAAAAATCTAGGCTTAATATCTAACACACATTCCCACCTCAGAATATCTTTATTTCTTTCTTTTAATAATAATCAAGTTGTTTTATTTCAAATACCTGTTCACCATTGGGACAATGACATCTCAGTTACAGTAAAGTTATGAAAAATACAAGTAAAAACATTCATCTGCAGAGATAAAAGAAAAAATATAGTGAAATAGTTGGAGTGGGAAAACAAGAAAGAAAGGAATAAAGGTGAATAGTTGAAGGATTGGATAAAATTTTGGAGAATGCACCTCACCTCAGCTAACCCAAGCTATAGCTTAGCACCTAGCAGAAGAATTGTAGTATATGCAGCAAGGCAAGAGCACGCATGTCGACCAACGTACGGCCACAGGAGACATAAATATAGTACCTCTTTTCCTGTTTGGTTCCATTCGTCGTACCGTACATTGTTTTTATTTTTATTTTTTTTACACCTTGTATTTTACGCTGCTTCTATTCTTTTCAATAATAATAGTATTTATTGTTATTGTTGTTATTATTATTTGTACTGCCTGTGCACACGTGGTGGGCCTGTTCTGTTACCAAAGTGTGTTCACATCTGATGTGTCATGTCTTCTATGCCACTTGGCACATGCTAAAGCTAAATGCCAACACTTCCCCCACAAGCTAGATCTTGGGTGAAAGTGAAAAATGGCTGGTGCATGCTTCATCTTTTTAATTTCTTTCCTTTACAAGAGAGAGAGAGAGAGAGAGAATTGTTCGCCTTTCCTCCTCCTCGTTGGTCACTGGAAGATCGAACTTCTTTGAACAACTTGATACGTGGATTTGATTCATGCAACATAATCAATTCTATGTATAAAATTTATCTCGATTAAGAATGTTTTTGTTTTGTAAAATGTTTTTTATAGATGAAATATTTTCTAGCAGTAAAAAGTAAAAATAATAGAGAAAAAAGGATATGATAATTAAAATAATTGAATGATATTGTATTATATTTTATTTTAATTAAGTTCGTCGTCCCAGGATGAATAACAAGTCTTGATCTTATATCAAATAAATCATTAAATATTCGAAGTTAAGATTGGTTCCTATTACGTTAATGATTGTTTTGCAAGCAAAAGATACTTCCTGCTTAGTAAGAAATCCCCCCATTACTCTTAATTGACTAATTATTATTTTCCAACATGATTATTATGATCATGTATTTCCCCAACATAATTATGTGCTATCCTAATTAAATTGTCGGCTGGACCGAGTAAAAAATAATAATAAAAAAGTGAAAGGGTTAAAGAGGATCCTGCCTATTCAATTGAGAAGTACAACTAAAATCACACTTTCCCAATTTTTTTATGACAAATTATACCGTTCAAGAATTAATGATTACCTGGTCAGAAAATATCAACGAAAACAAAGCAGGAAAAGAGGACAATGGACCCATCATCTCATATGTCGACCACCAATAGTTGGAAAATA
>Ga0325411_1008797_pt1 | contig 10879 bp, 7 predicted proteins | sample PopdelMetagenome_13_FD_206181 | JGI IMG/M metagenome (GOLD analysis project Ga0325411, IMG submission 206181) | Populus deltoides microbial communities from Bellville, Georgia, United States - Xylem-PdIQD-R4 | ecosystem: Host-associated > Plants > Phyllosphere > Stem > Wood/Secondary xylem...
GCAAATTTATTTTCTTCAAAGGCATTTGCAAAGATGCAGAAACTAAAAATACTCCACCTCAATGATGTTGAGCTCAGTGGAGGCTATGAAGATTTTCCGAGAAGTTTGGTGTGGCTGTACTGGCGTGGATTCCCTTTGAATTCCATACCAGTTGATATGTGCTTGGAGAAGCTAGTTGTGTTTGACATGAGGAATAGCAACCTAAAACATGTTTGGAAGGGTGTCAGGGTATGATACTAATCTCGTGACCCCTCTCTTTGTATGTGGATCAAATGTTTACTGAATTAGACTGACTGGTTTTTTGTTTGACAGTTTCTTGGAGAATTGAAAATGCTTAATCTCAGTCACTCCCACGGCCTTGTTAGAACCCCCAACTTCACAGGACTCCCTATTCTCGAGAAATTAGTGCTGAAATATTGTGTTAACTTGGTAGGACTTCACGAATCCATTGGGGACCTAGAGAGACTTGTATCGTTGAATCTAAAATACTGCAGTAGTCTCAAAAAGCTTCCAGGAAAAATTAGCATGTTGAATTCTCTCGAAGAGCTTATCCTATCTGGTTGCTTAAATCTTGTTGAGCTGCCCAAGGCATTGGGGAAGATGGAGTCGCTGAGGGTGCTACGTGTAGATGGAACTGCTATAAACCAAGCACAACAAATTAGCACTAAAGATAAGAAGGAACTTGGTTTGCCATCTTGGCATGCAACCTTCTGGTCCCGGATATTACCAAAGAGATTTCCACGATCAACCAGCTTTTCATTGGCCTTTCTACCTCACTCTTTAGTAAACTTAAGCCTCGAAGATTGCAAGCTCTCAGATATTGATATTCCCGAAGATCTTCATTGCCTACCATCTTTGAAAGAGTTGAATCTAAGTAGAAATCCAATTTCTAGCCTGCCAGAAAGCATCAAGAGGCTCAGTACGCTTGTTTCCCTTACTTTGGCCATGTGCACAAGGCTCCGCACACTTCCTGAGCTCCCAACAAGTTTAGGTGTATTGTTTGTACCAGAATGTTGGTCGTTGGAAAGGATTGGAAATCATCATCCAAGAGTATCAGAATCATGTGGAAATCATCATCCAAGAGTATCAGAATCATGTGTGCTGTTCGGTTATGGTAATGACAAGCTGGTTGAGGTTGAAGGCTTTTTCAAACTAGAACCTTACAAATCAATCAACATGGATATTCTACATAAATTTGGTTTGCTCAATGTGGAATCCTTGGAAAGCATTGAAGTGGAAATGTACAATGCTTTGACATGCACTAGAAGGGAGACTAAAATCCAGGTCCTCCATTTCTCTTTTTCTTCTTATTTATTTATTTTTGTCTGAAAATTTCCCTCCCTCGACATATTCATTTTGCTAAGTAATTACAAATCTAATGGTACAGATGGTGTGTGAAAGTGGCATATTTAGCATCTTTCTACCTGGATGTTCGCTTCCAGACTGGTTTAGCCATCAAAACAAGGGATCCTCGATATCTTTCCATGTGCCATTGGTTGTTGATCACAAGATAATTGGTTTGAGCTTGTGCATTGTATATACTTTCAGTAATCAAGAACGCAGGTTTGATCATAAGCATTGTGTTGAAATCAATAATAACACCAAGGGAGTAAAATGGACTCACATCCCAATCTTGTATGGGATTCCAAAAGTAAATGAGGATATGCTATGGTTGAGCTACTGGATGTTAGAAGATCAGTTGGAAGGAGGGGATGAAGTGCAGATTTCAATGGATATCGAATCTGGGCTTCATGTGAAAGAATGTGGGATTCGCCTTGTGCATGAGCAGGAAAGAAGTGGCACCCAATTGCACTTTAAAGAATTAGCACAGACCACCTCTGTTTGGTACAGGATGAAATTATGCCACTATCCATTCTGGGAACATATCCGATCTATAGGTGCAATTACGAAGCTTACTTCTCAGATCATGTAGCTGCAGGGATAAAAATACAATGAGAAGCATATATCTGTGTATTTACATTTTTGCAGTCTCATGGCGCTACATTTGTTTATTTCTGTTTTCCAATGCATTGAGAGCCTCATCCTCGTACTGTAAACTCTCTTAGCTTTCTTTCAGGGAAATTGCATGGCCACTGACCGTGATTGTTTCTGCGCAGCACAAACACAAACCACTGTATCCACTAACGCAACAACCTCTTCGTAACTAAAAGGTGCACTTATTATAGCATCACTCCCTGTCTATTTCTCAGGAAATTGTGCGCTTCAGAAAGAAAGAAAGAAAAAAAAAAGCACCAAGAAATGACCAAGCTGCTGTCACACACACCAGCACGAACCGTGGCAGTTTCATTGTCTTTCTTGCTCTTGACCAACATCGAAATATACAGTAGACACACTGCTACCCCAGTGAATGGTGCCCTCACAAAAGACACCACGAAGAAAATTGTCATGAGGTGGATTAAAGTATCAGACAGACACCCTCTATGTTCCAGCTTTTGATTAGGTAAATTTGAATCTGATAACAATTTTGTAAAAGAAGGTATTGGCATACAGCCACAACTTTATACTCTACCTTCCATACGTAGAACATCTAGCAATGAAAGGAGGGGAGGAAGTCAAGCATATTTCATCTAGCAATGAACATTTAGCACGTGAAATTGTTAACAAAACAATTAGCGGCAGTTATTACCTGTTAGTAGAAGTTTGTTAGCTAGAATCGGGGGGAAATTCAGTATATAAGAAGAACGATTTCTATAACGTGTTTTTTCAAGAAATAACAACTAAGAAAATCTGCTTTTGCATTTTCATCTCTCTCCCTTCAATTTCTCCCCCTCAATTTTTTCAATCTCTTTATTAAGAATAATTCTTAACAAATTGGTATCAGAACACAAAAGATCCACTCATTACAGTTAAACATGGTTGAAAAGGAACAAAGTTAGAGCTTTGGAAGAGCACGGAAAGAAAATGGAAGAGCAAATGTAGAGAGTGCATGAAAAACATCAAGATCAGTTGCAAGGCAATCTATCGTCAGCCCTCACGTACAACTCAAGATACCTTAGACAATCTATCGTCAAAGCCAAGAGTGATGCGAAGCATGAACCCGCTGTTCACACACATTCGTTATGCTCACTGTCAAAATCTGCACTGCCTATGCATGCTGCCCTTACACTTGCGTGCTTCTATTGCCCAACAACGATTTGTTGGTGCGCCCTTGCGCTTAAGGTTGTGACGATAGGCCTCTAATCCCACCATCAGGAGTTAAGTTGATAGGTCAGAGAATTGAATGACTCATTGCAGGCACGATAGTCACGCGATCGCCAGGTCATCTCACCCCGCCATCCTGAGGAGCGTTTTTCCTAGCAGCCTATGAAAAGCTCTTGCTTTCACGGTCTTCGCCACTCACCACCACCATGGTAAGCATCTAATCCCACCATTAGTATTTATAGCCGATAGGGCAATGATTTGAATGACACGTCGTGGGCCGCGTGATCCATTGAGTTATCGCACCCGGCCATCCCGAAGAGCATTTTTGGCTAGCCGAGGAGGAAGAGATCTCTTCTTCTGAAAAAGCAAATAATATATCGGGAGTTACATTGATAAGGCAGAGAATTAAATGACTTGTCGCGAGCACGATGGCCACGCAAGCTGCCGGGTCATCTTACCCAGCCATCCCGAGGAGCCTTTTTTGTTGGTTGAGGATGAAGAGATAAATCTCTTCTTTCAAATAAGTGAATAATATATCGGGAGTTATACTGATAAGACAGAGAATTGAATGACTCACTGCTAGCACAATAGCCGCGCGGTCTACCGGGTCATCTCACCTGGCCATCCCGAGGCGTGTTTTTCCTGGCAGCCTCGAAAAAACTATTACTTTCACTGTCCACTGCGCAAGGTCCCACTCGTATTAGCCTACTGCGCCAATAAGCCATCGCTGCCGAAATTAACACTGCTACTGATTTTACCGGCATTGTCCTACGGGCTGCCACTGCCTCAATGTCTAAACCATCAGTCTTTTTCATCAAGCCTTGGGCTATCCATCATCTAGACTCATTGTCAGTACCTGCTGCTGATTCTATCGACTTGGCCAGTTTCATCGAGGCTACCCACTGTCTAAACAAGCACTATTTCGTCAGCGTATCTCCTGACGGATTTAACCTTGTAACTGTAGGCCTATAATCCCGCCATCAAGAGTTAAGTTGATAGGGAAGAGAATTGAATGACACGTCGTAGGCATGATAACCACGCCGAGTTATCGCACTCGGCTACCTGAGGAGCCTTTTTTCCTGGCAGCCTTGGAAAAACTCTTGCTTTCATGGTTTTTACCATCCCTTATCGCCATGGCAAGTGTCACGAGGTCAAATTTTCATCCAAAAATAGACCTTGTGCAACAGTCTAGTCCCACTAGACTCAACCTTTTCCTCACCAATTCACTCGTGTTTGCCTACAACTAGTTTGTCCCACACCCCAAGAGGTTACCCACACTTTTTAAAAATTATAAACAAGTGGAATACACAAGAGAAGATGCACAGAACCAAGCACACACGTTATTACAGGAAAACACTCCTAACCTTAATTTCGTCAACAAAGGGTATACATAAGTTCATTAGTGTGTGTGCTATAAACAAGTGTTTTGCATCCCAGAGAATGAATACGCACCTATATACAACCTATTACATGGAAGATTACAACAAAAATGTCTCCTAAGACATGGGCCATTTTTGGTCAGTTTGGTTTGCTGGAAAACTACCAATAACTGTTGCTTCTTCCTTGGCCTGCCACCTAACAAGCCAATTGTACTTTCTGCCACCTTCCATGCTGTCAGAATAGGTGTCTGCATGCCTTGGACTATCTGTCGTCGAAGTTCCCAATCTCATTAGCCCATTGCACCAATATGTCAATGCTACCAAATCGCTAAACGTACACTGCTAAATCTGTCAATGTTCATGCACGCTGCCTCTATTGATGCATGTTGCCCTTCGTGCCAATAGTGTTTACGTCAAGTCTTGGACTGTCCATCGTTCAGACTTATCGTCAGCCCCTACTATTGATTTTGTTGATGCTGCCGAATTCATCAACGTTGTCGATCTCATCAGTGCTGCCAAATTTGACATTGTCCTATTGTGTCATTCCAACATTGTTTCTTCAAGCCTAGGACATTCCATCGTCCAGACTTATCATCAGCCCCTGCTGCCGATTCTGTCGACGCTGCTAAATTTGACACTGCTGCTGAATTCGTCAATGTTGTCGAATTCGACATTGTCCACTGTGTCTAAACTAGCACTATTTTGCCAATGTACCCCTAACGAATTTAACCCTGTGACAAACCTCCCTCACCAGAAAAAGTCGACGTCCTCGTCGAACCAATTCTGAAGCACCTTTGTCTCAAGTCTGTACACTATCACAGTTCAAGGTCGCCCACACACAACCTCTTGGTTCTGGCCATATTCGCATCCAGAATGATATCCATCGATTCTGCAATGTCAAGCTGACATTCTCGTCATCAACCCATTTTTGAACCAAGCTGCGACTAACGTCTTCTCTAAGGTCCTGCTTGTTCCCCAACAGAGTTAAAATAACCTTTGAGTCCAACCCAAGGCATTGAGATCAATCCCATCGATCTAGTCTGGCCATAGACAAAGCTGCACCTCTCCACAGATACATTACTGCCATGTCTCTCCATAATTCGTATGCGCCTTCCCCAAGTCACACACAAGCTGTCCTCATTTGTTAGCAATCCCACATGCCAACTAGTGAACCCACATGCCTTTTTTTTTTTGTTGCAAAGTTTAGAGGTTAAATGCATTGTTTTATTGGCCAGCTATGAAACAATTGATTAAGCAGATGGTTGAAGAATGTGGTGTTTGTAAGAGGGTGAAATTGGAGAGAATGGATTTTTAGGCTTATTACTACCTCTCCCACTACCTAATTATGGATGAATTTGGTAAAGTCAAGGTGGTTCTAATAGTGATTATAATGAAGAAAGGTAACAAGGTTGCTACAATGGGCTCGGTCAAATCTTTTTGAGGAAGATGCCACCTAGGAAGATCTTGATGAGCTTAGCAAGGAATTTCTAGATTTCTGTACAGATTCTGGAGGTCACGAATCCTTTCAATGAGGGGAAATTGTTACATTATGGATCAGGAGAGTATTAGATGCATGTGGGCTAAAGAATGAGTTGCGAGTTAATTAAGTGATAAGGAAGAAAATAACAAAAGTGTCATCTTGAAGTAGTTAGGGATTTAACACGTGAAATTGTTATTAAAACAGTTAGTGACAGTTATTAGCTGTTAGTGAAAGTTTATTAGTTGGTTAGACAGATAGAATTGGAAGGAAATTTGGTGTCTAATAGGAATGATTTCTGTAATGTGTTTTTCAAAAAATAACTAAGAAAATCTGCTACTGTAGTTTTCATCTATCCCTCTTCTTCTTCTATTTCTCCCCCTCAGTTCTTTCAATCTCTTTGTTAATAAGAGTTCTTCACAGATTTCAGGGAAAGAAGGACAAGGATTTCGGTTAGCAGGTCTTCGCTGTTAACAACTGTTTCCATTCACAAAGAGAATAATGGTGGTGGTGTTTTGCTTCCTACCGCGTAAAGCATAGTGAATCGTGAAGAGTTACAAAACTGAGAGACAAAGCAGTGTATATAATGCAAAAACCCTAGTTCTGAAATAATAACTATTATTTAATCCTTGTGCTTTTTAATGGAATAATAATTTAATCTTTTTATTTGAAAAGAAAAACTAATATTAAGTTCTGGATTTTCATATTTGACTATTTTCACATTTGACTATTCCACAAAGCTCGTTAACGCGGTACAACCTAAATTCTCAAAAACAAAAAGCAACAGATATTTTGCATTTGCTCCTCAATTAACTGAAATCCAATCTTTTATAAATTGGAGACCCTCATGAGATCCTAGCGTTAAGAAGACAAGAAAAGTTGGAAGAATGGTCACTCTATTAGATTTGTTTCAAGGAAGCAATGGAGAAAGCACAGAACAAACAAACAAAACAAAAGAAGAATAGAGAATGATGAAATCTTATTCAAGCCAAGATGCATGTAAGACCTTAATGTCTTATCCCGTGGTTGGATTGCCAACATGATCATACAGCAAACAAACATCTACAATGGTCTATGTTCCAAAAACTGGACATACAAAGTAAAATTACCAGACCCGACGTCTCAATGTGAAACAAAGCTTATTGAACCAAATTACTGAGGAGATGGAATTAAAACAAGAGGCAATCCAAGCTTCGGGATCCAGGCAAACATCCATCTGCAAAACCAGTCATCGATAATACAAAAGATTAGACAAAAGAAGAGGGCTTTCAGATCATAATTAGTCTTCATGCATTAGCCTTAACAGGTCTTCCATCAAAACATGTTACCATTTCAATGCGATATAAACAGTGATTTACACAGGTTGAATTAGCAATCCCTCCAAGAATACATCAAGGAAAACCATTTCTACCATGGTGCCAGCTTGTTTTAGTAGGTATTCGGTCAATCATGGGAACCACAACAAGGTGATTATGCAAGACTGCAAACTAACACAGAAACATCTGTCTTACAATTAGTATATCTTAATCATTTCAAGACATTAAAATAACTCATCCTTGTATTTGTGCAATATTAGCTCCGGTATATTGTAGAGAAGAATGCATAACAGAGGTGTGATTTGCAGAAAAAACAAGCAGCCAACCAGTTTACTCATTTCCACATTTTGTTCTGCGAACCATCATTATATGCTTCAAAATTCAAATACTTTGAACTGTAACTTTCTATCCACTCCTTTCTTGTGTTCTTTTAAAGCCATCTTAATAACCACACTTCAAGTCTGCTGATTTCATTAATACATAAAATGTTTAGTGCCTAGCTCATTATTTTTAGAGTATAATCAATTTAATCATGGGTTTATTAAACTACCTTTCAGTTTAACAATAACTTTACAATCATTTAACAACCCAGTTGCACATTCCCTGTTTTAACTATCTTATTTTAATTCCATGTATAACATCTTCCACAACGCGCTCCTCCATTTGTACTTCAAATCCACATCACAACAACATCACACAAGGAAAGGGGGCAATAAATAAAGCAGGCATCCTAAAACATACTCAATTCACTAAAACTGAAAATGATTAAAGAAACCTCAGCATTTCAAAGAAATGCATAATTCTCAGAAAAGCAGCAAGCCACCACAGCCAATGTTTAGTGAATATAATAGATAATCCATCGTATAATTGAGGGTAAAGGAACCTGGATGTGGCACAACAAGAAAAGAACAATTTCTACTGCCACAAATACAGATTCCAAATTTTAGTTCAGTAATTGTATATTAGCGCATTATAACTTGTTGATTTTACATTCTACAGTCTACACAAGGAATTGAAAATCTATTAGCCTTGACGACCAAAAGATTCATTGAGGGATTCATTGTTTTATCAAAGAGCACTACCTCCCATTGCAGCTCAAAATAGGAAAGCACTCTCATGCAAACTACAAACAACCTAATTCCTGTAACAAACTACAAAGATCCTTTTTCTCACTTATGTTAAGCTTGGGAACAAAGTTCCTATTAGCTACCATGACACCAAATCCTTTTCTCGTACATCTTCCCATGCCATTTCTGACCTCTTTCAACCCTTCACCCCTACTACTTTAAACTAATCACTCTTACAGTACCATGTATTTATAAATTTAACACCTTAATGGTAAAAAGTATGAAAGAAAAAATTTCCCTCAACCGGCCCTTCTGAATCCAGTTTTGCAGCATTCATCGTCTTCCAGTGAAATAAATTATAATAAATCCTAACACATCTTTACATTCATCTTGATATCCTCATTTCAACTCTGCCTCTATCATAAAATATTTTTTGTTCATGTCAAGCAGTCACAGCCTAATTGTTCATGATAATTAATAAAAGGTAGACAATGATGCAGCACTCCAGTTGCACTTCTCAGTTTTAATCATCCTATTCTGATTCTATGGCTAAGATCTATGTTAATGGCCCCTCCTTTTTTACAACAGAGCCTAGGAACCGAAAATGATCATCATGAGCACCTGTCCACAATAGAATCCAACAGCGCTCCATTCTTGATTCCTCAGGTTTCCAACATTAATGTGATATACTCCCAATAAAAACTACATACGACTCCAAAAGTTTTGAGGAAAAAAAGACAACGCAGGCAAGTGAAAAAACATGAAACCTCTTCAAAGAAAAGTACAAATAATTTAAAGAAACCTTAAAATTACACAAAAATTCACAATTTCATAAACAAGATACTTCAATCATCATAGAAAATACAAGAACAAGAAAACACACTCATGTCACCAAACCAAAATCACAAGTCAAACCCTAATGGTTCATATAATTATTAATTACAAATATATCCAAATCAGAACAACCTCCAATTTCCAATTGACAGCAACAAAAATCTCTGGTAAATCAAACAATTAAGAGTCTGCATCACCATAGTCAATCACATTACATAAAAAGATCCAAACTTTTTTCGCAGAAATTAAAAAACAAGAAAACCCATTTGCAAACTACCCATAATTTCAAATCCAAACCAAAAAAATCAGTCAAATAAACATCAAAACAGATATGAATCACAGAACCCACCATTAAATTTTTTTAAAAAATATAACCCATCTTACCTCAAGGAAGAAGACACACAAACCAACATCCTCTAATCAGTGAGAGTGAGAAGAGGAGTGGTCAGAGGAAGGAGCATAAATCTTGTTATAGACTTGCTCTCCAACAAGATAGACGCCAAAGGCTACAAGAGCGATGCCGAGGCCCGGAGTGGCGTGGCGGAATTGGTTGGTGAGCATGGGATGCTTCCTCCATTCGTCTCTTCTCCTGAAGAACTCTCCTGTTGATCCCAAAGGTTTCCCCATTTTCTTCTCTGTTTTTTCACTTTCTTTTTTCCTTACTGATTTGCAGTTACTGGGTTTACTTAGGTTTGTTTGTTTGTTTTATGAGCTGAGGTCTTTGTTTTATTTAACCTAATGTCTTAAAATGCATGTTCCCTATAAAACAAATTTCAAATTTTATTATTTTATTAAAAAAATTAAACTGATATTTTTTTTCTCCAATTATATTTAATTTTATACGGATAATATACCTAAATATCATAATTTAAAACTTAATCTGGATGGAGATGAAATAAAATCAGAGAGGATTGATTTTATAACTTTTTTTTAAGCAAAAAAATATTGTTTTAATAAAAAAATAATAGCTTGGTTTTGATTGAATTATCGAATTAACTAAGTGTTTTTTTAATTAAAATTATGAATTGACAATGTTCGTGTCAACTTGTAAGGTTGGTTTCGAGAATATTTAACGGACATTTAAGTTTTAAAATGGTAAATATAATTAAAAAAATGTATATATTAATATAATATTTATTTTTTTAATTGATAAAAAAATAAATAATACTAGGTGGAATAAAAAAAAAAACTTTATTTAATTTGTGTTCTAGAGATGTGCTTGCTACGAGAGACGAAATGTGAGAATGGATGAGAAGGGAAGGATAAGGTGTTTTAAATATTTTTTAAAAAACGTTTTGGAATGTGCTTGGGAAGTATTAAATTAAAAATTTTAAAATATTTTTTTATAATTTTAATATATTAATATTAAAAATAAAAAATATATAATTTTTTATATATTTTCAATTAAAAAATATTTTTATAAAAACATCATTACCAAAAAGGCATTAATTACTTTCATAGAAGATTCACATGATTATTTTCATGACAAATTTCATTAAATAAAGTACATAAATTATGAAAAAAAATTCCAACAAAGTAATCAAGATAATATTAGGAAGAAAATATACCCAAATTACTTTAAATTTATATTGAAATAACTATAACTATAATAAATTATATATATATATATATATATATATATAT
>Ga0325411_1008798_pt1 | contig 10879 bp, 5 predicted proteins | sample PopdelMetagenome_13_FD_206181 | JGI IMG/M metagenome (GOLD analysis project Ga0325411, IMG submission 206181) | Populus deltoides microbial communities from Bellville, Georgia, United States - Xylem-PdIQD-R4 | ecosystem: Host-associated > Plants > Phyllosphere > Stem > Wood/Secondary xylem...
ATTGGTTTTTTTTTGAGAAAAATGACTGGCAATAAGTTTGAAAACAAAAAAAAGTGGTTTTCAAAATTAATTTCTAAACTTTTAGCTTATATTTTGGGAGTTATGTTAGTTTCAAGAGTTAGAAAATCGGTGATAAAGGGTTCGAACAAAGATATAGCTTGAGGCGCTCAAGAGTCATCCGAGACTAGGTCCCAGGTGTCAGGGGTTTGGGCTTGAACTAGTGATTTGTTCAAATAGAGATAAGGTTTGAGATGTTTGAGGTTCTTGTTAAGACAAGGTTCAAGGATTAAAGGAATTTTGGTTAGAACTCTACTTAAGATGTAGAGGGTCAAACTAGGATTATAACTTAAGGACCTGAGGTTAGGGTTGGGATCAAGTATGGGGCATTTAGGATTTAGGCTAGGACGAGTCCCTTTGGTTAGGATTTGGACATGGTCCAGGTTGCCTAATGTTAGCCTAGGAGCAAGTGTTAGTGTTAGGGCTTAAGGTCTAGGCTATGACCGAGACATCTGGTACAAGCCAAGACCTTTATAAAAGGTTTAGGATTCAATGACAGATTAGGTCTAAGAAATCGGGTTTGAGCTAGGACAGAGTTTGAGGCGCCCTAAGTTTGAGATTATAAGGCTTGAAGTTTGGCCCGAGACTAAGATATAAGTGCTTGGAGTATAGGTCATGATAGAGTTTGGATTTGGACTAGGTTTAAGGAGCTCGAGGTTCATATCAAGATCAAATTTGAGCGATTTAGGGCGCCTATAGTATAAGCCAAAACCCAAATCGAGGTTTCAACCAGGATTAAGTCTAGGACAACTCAAGTGTTGAGTTATAATTAATTTTGAGTTTCATATCAAAAAGAGATCCTAGGGCACTCGAGTCTTAGATTAGGATTATTAACAAGGTTCAGACCAACATTAAATCTAGGACACTCGGGTTATAGGTCAAGATTAAGTTGGGGCTTTAACCTAAACTAGGTATGAGATGCCTACGGTTCACTTTGAGACTATGATTGAAGTGTTTAAAGTTTAGACTAGAATAAGCTTCCATGTATTGAATTTGGTCTAGGACTAAGGAGCCCCTTTTGAGATTAGGACTAAAAAGCCCTCTTTTGAATTAGAACTAGATCTAAAGTGCTTACGGGTGGGGTCGGAATTAGGTCCTAAATATCCAAGGTTTAAATTGGGATCGAGGTGGGGTTGGAACATGAATCGGATATGAGGTACATGAGTTTCGAGTTTGGAGAGATTAAGGGTTAGTATCTATAACTCATATATCCAATTAAAACAACATGTATTTTTTGAAAAAAAAAATAGTAAGCCAAACAAGTTTTCAATTTTTAAAAATCAATAAAAAAAACTTAAAACAAAAAATAAACAACTAAAACAGAAAACAAAAGTTATACCAAATGACTGTTATTTATAACTTTTCAAACCACATTTAATTTTGTTTTTCAATATTGATAAGAGATTTCATTAATATTATAATAAGAGTATAAGATTAACAGTATCTCTACATAGAAAAATACATTCTTTAATGGATGTAACAAAGTATGATGAATGAAAATAATTTTTACAAATGATATATTATTTGCATGTGTAAAAACAAATGAATAGATGTAAAATTTAATGGTAGCTACATCATTTTATTGCTTCCTAAATTTTAAGATAAAAAAAAAAGAGTAACCATCAAAACTTCCATATCATCTAATTTCAAACATGTATTAATTGTAACATATATATATCTAAAGTTATATCATCCAATCCTATAACTTATTGTGAATATGATTGTATGATCGGAAGAAACTCCTTACCAAATTCTATGATCTTTCCTTGACAATTATTTCAACCAATCACCAAATTGGTTATTGTGAATATGATTACATAATTGATAAAATGATATCATCAATTGGTAAAAGAGATTTCTAACAACCATAATTAAAATAAAAGGATGAAATCCTTTGTAAGTCATTAATTATGAAAAAACAAAAGAGTGCTTACAAATAGATTTAACTTAGATAAAAAAAATATTAAATAAACAAATATTTAAATTAAAAAAAACTAAAAAAAATTATTATAGAAACCATGACAATAAACAAGATTAATCCTTGAAAGTTGCTTTCTTTAATGGCTTTTAGAAGAAAACCTTTTTGAAAGTTTAAAATATATGAATAAGTTCATAAAATAATATAGAAAAACTTTACAATGAAAGTTTAAGATATATTAATAAATATAAGAAAATAACAAGAATGGAAAAGATGAAAAGCCTTGATGAACAAGGAAGAAAAAAACTCCTAATAAAAAGAAATTAAAAAACTGCTAAGATAAGATTATTGATAAGAGATTTTTTTTTTTGCTTTTTATATGAAACTCCCAGTAAAAGGAGAAAATAATATTGGGAAAAAGTATTGTATTGCTTTGTATATAAAAAAGATTCATTTTAAATTGTATATATTTGAAAATACATAACTTAGTAAAAATAATTAAAAATAAATGAATTAGTATAATAATTATTAAAAATTTAAGGATGTACATAAACAAGAAACAAATTTTTCATTGAACGGTTCTCCAACAACAATCTTTTTTTTTTAATTCTTGGTTTTATATTATCAATTTGTTTTTTTACAAATTACATTGAGCTTCCTATAGTTTAATTGTCTTTTTTTTCTTTGTATTTTGAAAAATTACACTTTACATTCTAAACTTTAATAACTTTATAACACTTTACATCCTTCTAAAAAAATTCAATAAAAAATATCAGAATTTATACAAAATTGCCATTATATTTTATTTAATAACTAAAGAGCCCTTGGAATATTGATATTACAACTCTACCATTAAACTAAAAAAACCCTAGCCACTATAGTTAACTTCTTCTTCATTTTCTTTTAAATTTTCAATCTTTATCAAACATATGATGGGCATTATCAACGTTTCTCTCTACACCACCATCATATTCTATTTATTTATCATCATCACCAAATTTATTAAGAAAAAAATAACACAAGATAGTCTTTAATACTAAATAAAGATACTTTTAATTTTTCTTTTCAAAATTTATTTGATAATACAAGATGGTTTTCATCTTCCATATCTTCCTTAAAGCATTCATTTACACTAGCATCATTTCTTTACATATAAATACAGAGAACTTGTAATTTTTCTTGTATTAAAAAACTAACACATCTCTAATTGTTTAAACCACTTAATTTCATTTTGATTCACTAGTGATATTGCCAACCCAATTCTTTTTACACAAGCAATTCTCCCAACGTAATAAATATAATCCTACAACCTTGATATGATCCAAGAAAATATTGAACAAGAAAATTCAAATTTTAGCGTAATTGTGTTTACTATCTAGTTTTACACTATTGAGCATAACTCTTAATCCAACCATTAGATTGGGCTGAAATTTTACCATGAGTCTCTTTATATATTTTTCTATATTAAGATAAAATTTCAGGTCAATCGGTGTTCATAAAAGTCTTACAATATAGGTTAACAAATGCAATATGGATTTGTTATTTGTTATCTTTTGATTTGTGGATTTTCTATTTAAAGAGGATTCTTTTCTTCATAATATAAGGATATTCAACAACTTATTTTTAGGATTTTCTTGGTTAATGGGTAGCAACATAGTTTTCAAGTGTGTTATGAATTCCTTAATGTTCTAAAATCCTTTTCTTACAATGATTCATTATTTATCCTAGTTATAAAGGAAAGGAAGGTTGAAGTATTTAATGACATATTACTTTTGGGCTAGATTATTTCTTTGAATTAATATGAATTATTTTAAGGTTTTATTTGTTGTTTTATTTTATTATTTGAATATTTACATTCAGTTTAGGGTTTATATTTTAGTTTGAGTTTGTTTTGGTTTAAAATCAATGTTTTAAGGTTGTTTTAGGCATTAGACTTGTGTTAGATAATTATTAGCTTGAGCTCATTGGTTTGTAACCCAATAAGGGTCTATTAGGGTTATTTAGGAGGACTATTTATTGTTTTCTTTGTGTAAAATTTAGCAGCCATAATATTTTGAATAAACTTTTATTTTGCATGATGCAACACTTTTCTATTTACTAGGACAAAGATCATCAACTGACTTATCAAGGTATAACTAGCTTGTGGTGTCTTCGCATACTTTAGGTCCAAGTTCTTTTCCACTGTATTTGGTTCTTAGGTTCAGAGTTATATCCAGGTCAAGATTTCTATCCAAACCTGAATTTTGGCTTTCTTAGATTTTTTATTTACTTTGTTGTGGGTCTTAAGATTGCTATCCCAAAGATTCACATCAAGCCCATATACAGCCAGAAAAGGAAAAGTTAAAATAAGCAAAATACTCTTACAACTAAACAAGTTCCTTGTCATCTAAAGGAACAACAATATTCGACATGTAGTGTAATTTTCAAGTTCATACTTATAATTACAAGTTAGGAATTACAAGAATGTTGGATGAAGAAATGAGAATGCAAGTTAAAATATCAGGATAAGGAAAGGAGAAACAATTAACCATAATTCAAAACTCTACAAGAGGGAGAAAATAAACATATATAGACTTGAGACCTAGGACATCACTTTTTCCTCTCTTTCAGGAGTAAATTTACAAATAAATATTTGAGAAGGATATGCTCAATTTTGAAGTTAATCAAGGTTTTTAAAAAAAAAGAACTTGTAATTTCCCATGTATTCAAACTAGTAATTGACAATTTATAAGTGTCTTTGACATCTTACCCTAGATATAATTAATCTATCAAAAGTAGGATGGAACTTACAAAATTTTTATTTGCATAGAAAAGAAAGAAAAAAGAATCTTAAAGGGTAATAAATTGTATGAAAAGAGAATCCAAATTTGTGTACACTAGATTAACATGTACTTTGTATGATTGTGCTGTATTATACAAGAGTGTAGATTTATCTTTTTATCTTGTTTTAAATTTTAAGTTTACCAAATATATAAAGTGTAATTTCTAAAAACATGGAAGCAAAATAAAAATACAATCAAACTATCAAAGATTGGATGTAATTCCCCCCTTTTTAACTTTATGTGTATAGATCTGAATAATATGTTTAGATCTATGTAGTCATACATTGACTACTTCCTCTCCTAATTCATCATGATTTTACTTATTTTTAATAAAGTTTGATGATTCTATTAACAAGGTCTAGTAGTGTGGCTCATTTTGTCATTGATTCATGGTGACTCAAACTTATCTAAATGTGTGAGATGTAACTAGTTTTTATACATGGAAGCTGATATGTAAAAATTTTAAAGGATTTTCTTTGTTGTCCAAATCATTGCAAGAACTAGTTATTACTTAAAAAAACTATTTTACAATGTTAATGCTACTGATTATGTTTCCAAACAACAAGTTATAATTTTATTGAGTATAATATGAAAATAGTGATTTATTTGTTCTTTATTTAGTATAATGAAATCATTGTCTTCTCTTCTCAAAAAGAAAAAAAAGAAAGATAAATGGTATTCAATAAATAAATAAATAAATAGCTAATTGCACTAATTAAAAAATTATTGTAATTCTAAGATTTTTTAAGGATAAAAAGGATTATAATTGAGTATCCTCTCTCTCTCTAATCAATAAATAATCTAAGGCAAGCTAAAGTTGTGGTTATGGATGAAAATTTAGGATATAGATCTCAATTTTAAATTTGGATCTAGTTTATAAACCTAATCATAAATCTATGTGTTACACCAAACCCCATACCTATTTCTGCATTTCTATTTAGATAACTTGTTTTTTTTTTAAATAATTTGATAAGGAAAAGATTGATGAAGGTTGTAGGGGTTTTTATCAATTAGACCTACATGTTTTACAAAGTTTTCTCATTTTATTGAGTTTAAAGAGTTAATGGGAAAAAAAATAATGATAATGATTGTCATAACTCAGTTCTGGGTTATTCCCCAAAAATCAATTTCTTTTTCAAAATAGAAATTAAAAAATAAAATAAAGACTGGGAATGTGGAGAAAGCAGATCAAGAAGACTGCAAAAATAAGCAAAAATCAAGCTACAATTTTTGGAGGAAAATTCAAGGCCTAATTCTACCCCATTATGCCCAAAAATGAAGAAAAAATGGAAATTCAAGGTCAAATTAAATTATTATTGGATGAATTTGCATAAAAATTAAGTCCAATGACATAATTAAATTTTTAATAGGCCAATTTGATTTAATCATGGACCAAATTAAATTTTAATTATGTTTAAAAATTAATTTGGGTCCAATTTAAGGATTTAATTAAGTGCAAGGACTTAATTATACTTTAAATGGGTCAAATTAATTTTATTTGGGGCTTAATTGGTGAAAAATTGAGTTTAGGAGCCTAATTTGGGCTTAATTGAGAAGATTAGAATTTTAAGAGACCAAATTTAATTTTTACCAAGTTAATTGATTGAAATTAGGGGTCAAATTGCAATAAAATTGAAGTTTTTTGGTCAATTAGGGATCAAAATTGACAAAATTTACAGCCAAGGACCAAACTGCAAAAGACGCCACAATTGGGGGGCTTAATTGACAAAATCTGGGGGTCAAATTGAAGAAATTAAAAGTTTAATGGTCAATTAGGGATAAAATTGCATAAATTCGAGACCAAAGACTACACTGTAAAAGGCGCGCAAACTTGGGGTTCTAATTGAAGTTTCAGCAAGGGCCTAATTGCATTAAATCAAAGGTTTAGGGTCAATTAGGGGTTCAATTGAAATAATTTGAAAGAACGCGGACTAAATTAAAAATCAGTCAAAACTCCTTTATTAACCCAAAACGTCGCCGTTTCTGCTTTTTTTTTTTAAAAAAAGGACCAGACGACGTGTTGTCTGGGCACTGTACATTGTCTTCCCCGATTTTTGCCCGAAAATGACAGCTCAGGTAGCTACTTTTAAGGTGCATTTAATGCCTCATACATCCATCAAAATTGACAACTCATGCACCAAAATAGTCTCCTGAACTCCTTCTATCACCGTGTATCGTCCATTCAGGCTTATTAACATCAAAACTACTCCGATGACTAGCCTAAAATAGCCAACTCGAGCGGCCTTGGACTGTCAAATTTGGCAGTTCGAGGTGCACACTGTGAACTAACGGTTGAGATGCTTACCAACCAAACCAAAGGCCAAGATTTGGCACCATTAAAGACAAAATATCCCTCTTCCACCTCCTATAAATAAGGGTGCATTTCATAGCCTGAAGGAGGAGAAATTCGGGTCCAAAATCGGCCAAAAACCAGCCCCTTTGCCCCTATTTCTGCAGTTTTTATCTCCCTCTCTCTCTCTCTCCGCCGTTCCAGCCACCAAACAACTTCTCCACCACTAGCTCCATCACAGGTAGCTATCTTAACCACAAGCCGGCCACCCCCATGCCTGAAACAGCCACCGTTTCTTCCTCTTTCTCACTTCTACAGAAGTCTTCATCTTCTCCCCGTGGATGACTCCGGCCACCGCTCCTTGCAGAAACGCCGCCAGAACCACCAGATAAGCCTCTTGATCACGGCCGAGACTCCTGCTTCGAGTGAGTCGCTCCTCCGCCAACCTCTATTTTCTGCAGCCATTTCGGTTGCATGCACTATTCACATTCTGCAAATAATTAACATTTCATCTGGGTTGGGCCGGTGTTGGCCCAGCCCAAGTTTTTAGGCTGGGTCCAGTCCGGCCCAAAAAAACTAAAAAGAAAATATTCTGGGCCGAGATCGGCCCAACCATTTAGGGCCGATGTTGGCCAACCTATTCTGGATTGAGCTCGGCCCAGTCAGCTGGGCCGACCCAGCCCACATGTTTTAATAATATTTATTTAATATATATAATATTATATTATATATTTCTTTACAAAAACAAAAAAATCCAAAAAATTTTCAAAAATCATTTCAAAAAGTTTGTGATTTTGTTAAATATTTTTCTACCAATTTTGCATAATATCGGATTGTATATTTACACTGTAAAATACAAATCTAGTATTAAAATACTCAGTTTTCTCGGAAATATTTCAAAAAAAAAATCAAAACATTTTCAAAAAAAATCAAAAACTTTTAAATCAATTTTTCTTTTAAAAAACCAGAAAAAAATATTTTATTTTCATGCATACGGCCAAATCCTAATTTTAACCATTTTTAAATTTTATTTTTGAGGTTGGTCACCTAATAATTTAGACTCATTCAGATTTCCCCATGTTATATTTCATTTTTCTATAAACTTACTATACAAAGCTAAAAGGAAAATGATTTTTCCATCTTTGTATTATTAGTATTGTTAAAAAGGGACAACTATCATAACTCATTTTACCCTTATTTTTCAACATATTTTAAATTTATAAAAAGTGTCTTTTTAATGCAATTTAATAAATTTATGACCATTTCATCATTCTAGGCACTTTTGTTTATTTTATTTTATTTTATTTTGTGTAAGTTTAAAAAAATATATAAAAAAATTAAAGAGCGAAACAATAAACAAAAAAGAGAAGTGGAACCAAGATGATTGAGGATCAAATATTACAATGAAAGATTATTCAAATGAGGAAGAGAAAAATAAATAGAGATTCAAGCAAGCTTGAAAAAAATATAAAAATAAATCCTTTATAGTCAAGAAAAGAAAATAAATTAACCTTTGATCAGAAAATTTTCAAATTTGAAATCCCCCTCCATAAAGGTAATAATGTAAAAATCTTACTATTTTGACTTTTCTTATTCTAATAGTAATCATAAAAATATAAATAGAGGACAAATCAATGAGGAGATGAAACAAAAAGATTGTCCATAAAAGAATAGAAAAAAAAACCAAAAACCAAAAGCTCTTTTCTCCCTAAATAGAAAACCTAGCTGCTTTCTGTCAGCCCTATTTCCTACACCTTCACTCAACAACACCAATTATCATCTACCATCCTTTTGGGTTTAATTCTCACATTTTAAAAGTGAAGATTAGATCTTGTTGTTAGACTCAAATTCTAAATTATTATTTTAAGTTCTAGCATTCATTTATATTCAAAAATAAAAGCGTATATATTATTTTAGGCAAACTTTTAGCATGTACACACAATACAGGTTTTTATCATTAAAAACAAACACGAAACATCTTACTCTATGTAGAATATTTTATGATAATTTTCATCTTTTTTACAACATAACCAGTCCCTACCTATAACATTTAAAAACTAGTAAGGGTTTCTAGTTACCATAAAACTAGATGGTGACTTATTTTCTCATTTTTAACCTTTTGACCTATTGTTCACCTATATGTCCCATGCGACACATGGCATTGACTTGATGAAAACTCATCGATGCCTTAATGAACTTATATTAAAGTTAAAAACACTATTATAAGCCTACACTAGAAGACATATGATGCTAACTTGATGAAAACTCATCGACATAATTTTTATTATTTGTTCAAAAGTAAATACACACACATATATATACGTAAAAATTTCAACAACAAGGCTAAACCATTACATGTCAGATAAACTTGTTGCATCCTATCCTCCCAATCACATCACGGAGTATTGATTCTAACTTTATTGCACTTAAAAAATCAAGCTCTAATAGCCTTGTATCCCCGGGGTTGCCACACAGAAGTATGGACCCCAACACCTCAAATATTTCACAATCATTCCCATTAAATTAACAATCAATTAACAATAAAAAAAATAAAAATATTTTATCAAAATATTCAATAACATGTTAAAAATTATTCAAAAGTTCATTTGGGATTTGAAATTGACCTTTTGGAATGGTTGGGTATGGCTGAAAATTGCTAAAACTATTTTGACAATGGCGACATATAGTAGACATGTATGGTTGAGCTGTCAAGGCTACAATGCATAGTTACACCTGCTGGTGAAGGCGCATCAACCACAACATTAGATATGCTTCTTTTTCTTCTTCTTCCATTCTATACCAATTGTAAGCTTCACCACCATTTACACGAGAAGATCGACCCACCCAAAGTTTCAACTTCTTTTCTCTTCATTTTATTCACTGTTATTTATGTTGCTCATGCTACCACCACGGGTTTGGCTATTGCTGGATCTGCTTCAAAGGGTTGTTACAATTTCATTTTCTTTTACTGGTGGCTGTTATGGTAGTTGGTGAAAGGGAGGTTGATCGGTGATAAAAGATAAAGGAGATGGCTTGTTTAGGCGGGAGGAAAATATGTTGCTGTCATGAAGAAAGATTGATCGACTTTTTAAAGACTGTCCATAGTGTTGGTGGCTATGGTGGTGGTGATTGGCGTTGATGGTGGAGAGAAATGAGAAAGGGGGGCTATCACGAGTATTATTTCTTTTTCTTTTTTCTTTTAATTTCTCTCTCTTTTTTTATACACACATTTATTTTTAATTTCTCTCCCATTTTCTCTACCATTCACCCCCTTTTTATAATATTTAATATTCATTTATTCCTCCACTACATTTACTTTTTGACATTTTTTTTTAATCTCATCACATTCTCTAACCTTTCACTCCTTTCTTGCCTTATCTATTTATCTTTAAATTTTATAGAGAAGTGGTTTAAAAATGTTCATATTAGTCCATAATCCCTTCCTTTATTATTACCATGCTCACTAAACTTTTTATTTCCTTGATTTTTGTTTTTTCTTGATTTTTTTCTCAAAACTTTAATTTTTGAAAATTCATTACCATGAAAATAATAAACAAAAAGGTTGAAAATTACAAAATGACTAATAATTGGTTGAGGTTTGTTGAAAATGAATTTTTAAAGTTTTTTAATATTTTTTTTAAAAACAATTAAAATAAGGGATCAAAATCGAGTTACTATAAATAATTCCTTAACTACCATTGACCATCTTTAATTATTTTTTCTTTTCCCTTTCAAAGATGCCTTTTTTTAATAAAAGTTTCTAGCTGGCCTCCTCTCCTCTCTTTATTTTAA
>Ga0325411_1008799_pt1 | contig 10879 bp, 13 predicted proteins | sample PopdelMetagenome_13_FD_206181 | JGI IMG/M metagenome (GOLD analysis project Ga0325411, IMG submission 206181) | Populus deltoides microbial communities from Bellville, Georgia, United States - Xylem-PdIQD-R4 | ecosystem: Host-associated > Plants > Phyllosphere > Stem > Wood/Secondary xylem...
ATTCAACAAAATTTGTCCCGGGGTATGTACATGGCTTTTATTATTTTGTTTCTTTTTTTTGTTTTTTCAAAATTCTAAAATTGCATCTATACTTGTAAATTTATCTCTTGCCTTTTCTTCTTTGTACTCTTTTCTACTTTTCTTGATTATTTCATGATTCATTTGTTTGAAACCTAATGAATTGCCATTGACATTTTGCCCAAATGTTGAATTGTCAACAATGATCTCCCATTAGGGTCCTGTTGACATTTTTGTGCTTCTACTTTTACTGTCAAATCATATTGTGGCTAGCTCGCTATTAGTTAACTTTGAAATTTATGGTATCTTTCCCGATGATTAAATTTTGTTATGTGTGATAGCTACTTCTGAGCCGCCTAAGATTGTTCTTGAGCCCTGGTTATCCATATGAAGAAATACTGAGTACATTTCACAACCAGACCAGTATAATCATGTGCTCATATCTGCCAATTTTCACAAAGTTTAATAGAACAAAAGGTAAACCATCTCTTGTATGACTGGCCTGATAGTGTTCAAGGTGGATGGATTAATTTTGGGATCCCAGTCTAACTGTGTTGATGATGTCCTACAGGAGGCTTGATCGAGTTAAACCATGGAAGGCCTCAGCCCCTTCAGTATGTCGTCAACGCTGCCTTCCTAGCAACCCTATTTAGTGATTATCTTGAAGCTGCTGATACACCTGGATGGTATTGTGGACCAAATTTCTACTCTACTGATGTGTTGCGTGATTTCGCCAAGACTCAAGTATGTCAAGCCCTATTTAATTAGATGTTCTATAGTAGATATTTTCATAATTTTGGTGGTTTATAACTTCATTTTTGCTTTGTTATTGTGATAGATTGATTACATCCTGGGCAAAAATCCTCGTAAAATGAGCTATATTGTGGGTTTTGGTAATCATTACCCAAAACATCTCCACCATAGAGGTGCATCTATCCCTAAGAACAAGATCAGGTATAACTGTAAAGGAGGATGGAAATGGAGGGACACCTCGAAGCCAAACCCAAATACACTTGTTGGAGCCATGGTTGCGGGCCCTGACCGGCATGATGGTTTCCATGATGTTCGCACCAACTATAATTATACAGAGCCAACGATTGCTGGAAATGCAGGATTAGTTGCAGCACTTGTGGCCTTGTCTGGTGACAAAACTACTGGGATTGACAAGAACACAATATTCTCTGCAGTTCCCCCAATGTTTCCAACTCCTCCACCACCACCAGCACCTTGGAAACCATGAGATGCCACAGTTGACAGTTTTTAAGAGTTTATCTGTGTGGCTTTTGGTAAGATGATTTTGCTGCAATAGAGTTTGGACTTGGAACATCTTGGGAGGTAAAGATGATGCTACTTAAGGAAGGAGGATGGTCATAGGAAAGACTACAATGCATAAGTTTGTGAAGATGACTGCGGTATACGTGCTTGGGAACTTTAAGAAATTGATATTTTGTACCCAAGATGTCTGTCTGATTTTGTGATATACTTAGTATATGTGTATGATATGTAACGTTGTATTCTTTGGGAAAACAAATTGTGAATTCAACAGTTCAAAGACTGATTAACAATAAATTCGATTTAATGTTGTAACAGATCTCTTCTCATTACTGGATTTGCAATATTCCCATATCTAATTGTTATCCGTGCATATGTGGATTCAGTTTTGTACAATCTGTGCATGTTTTGGTTGGAACATACACCAGCAAGTGTTGCACAGGTCATTTTGGTGATTTCCAATACCAATGCCCTGAGAATGTCTCTTTTCCCCCCTGTTTGCAACCAAATTTATGCCTCGAAGAAGACTATTGCAGTAGATGTGCGGCATCTGCCGTATGTAGCTTCTACTAAAAACGAGGTAATCAGTAGTTCATTGACATTGATCTGCTTTTGAGTTTAGGAATCTGATGAGGCCATAGCCACCACTTTGAAGTGTGCTAACAGCAAAATTGGAACCTTATTCACGTGACGAACGTGAGATGTATGCTCCAAGAGAAACCTTTCAGAACTTCTGTGGTTCTGATTAGTCCTTAGCCAATCTCAGAATGTACTTCTACTTTCCCATTCTCACAATCTTTTTATGTTCCTGGCAACTTTCAAATTCTTTTTCCAGACTCTCAGGAAACACGGAGTATGGAGGATGAACCCAAATCTCCGCAGTACACACCGACATGGGTGGTTGCTGCTGTCTGCTTTGTTATTGCTCTCGCCACCATTTTTGCTGAGCGTGTTCTTCATAATTAAACTGGTAAAGGTTTGTTACATTCGTATGTTTCTTTTACACTTGAGCTAGGTAAATATTTTGGTTCAATTTTTCTTCCTTCAATATTTAATTTTTTTGGTTCCCAGATTGAACATCCTCAGCTATCTATATTTAAGCTATCTTTTAAAAACTTCATATTTGGACTGGACCAAAACCGAAACTGAAGTGAAGATAAATTTAAAGCTATGCACCGCCACTGATTGCAGAAATGAATGTGCGAAATGATGCAGGTGTCGTACCCTGCGCATAAAAAATGTTATTGCTTCTGAACCTGTATCTTTTCTTCCTCTCCAATAAACATTCTCAGCTTTTATATTTATATTTATGTTATTTAAATGTTGTTTCTGCATCAACTGAGTTTTTAAGCAAATAGAAATAGCTTCTAGACGTGTGCTTGGTAATGAAAACACATCAAATTGATGTTTTCTTGACTGTTTTTTATTTTAAGACAAAAAACTTTTAAAAGCACCTCAATCACAACGTCAAACAGTCTTAGTCTGAGGTGGTGTTTTTCACCATGTAAGAGGTTTTCTGGTGCATATGAAAATCTCGAAGTTCCTAAGGGTTGGGTGGTTGACTTTTGTTTGAAAATTCAGTTCTTGAAGAGACAAGGTGAATTGTTTGAAGCCTCACAAAAATTAAAAGAAAGTTAGTCAATCCTTTTCTCCCCAATCTCTCCTGTACGACAAGTTTGCACTTACAAATATTTCCAGAAAATATAGATACAGTGCGCAGGGTTGCAGTGGATTACTTTGAAACAACTGTATCACTGCTTGGGAGACATAATTGAGGGTGTTGCTGTACAACACTAAAATATGCTCTTTTGTAAATCAAGCATGTTACTATTTTTAGATTATCTAAAATGTGTCCCAAAGAATAATGTTTTTTAGATGTTATTTTCTGAAAACAAATTTCTCATGAAGTCTGAGGTCGCAATAGGAGTCGTAAAGTTGCGTCTAGATCATTACATCATGGAAAGAGCGGGCTACACTGTGCCAGGCTTATTATGTAGTAATTCCAAAAGGGAGATTACTACATATTTGAGAATTTTCTATGATTTTATTTTTTCTGTTTCTTCCCTAATTATCCAAGAAAACGAGCCTTCTCATTGCTTTATTTGGTGGATGCAGTTTGATTTTTCAAGTTCTATGCAGTTACCCCACCTTGCCTTTGTATGCTGTAGTATCCCAGGTTGGTGAACGTACACACCAAGTTTCACGTTGAGCTCTTTAATGATTGAAATGTTTCAGAAACTCATCTTCTTCCCTTTTGCTGATGGTATCTGAGTGCGTGGAGATGGGCACCAGGTTCAAGATGGACAGGCATGTTTGTTGAGGAAGTGCAGTTAGCATTTGGTCGGGAAGCTCAGGATGGACCGCGAGGGGCCCAAACGACCATCACAGAGCATATAGCCACAGAATCGGCTCACAGTGCGGGGCAAGCTTTCTTCTGCAACCCAAGCGCCTGCATCTTGAAATTTGGTTGTTCGGTAAAAAGAAAAAAAAGGACGCCCACTTACATCTCCTAAAGCCTTAAATGTGAGCAGATTCATCATTCAACCAAACCATTGTTCATAACTTCACCTTTTCTGTGAATATTATTTTCACTTTGTTTCAGGTAATTTGCCATTCATTGCTGCTCTCTTCATACCACCTAAAATCCCCCACAACCTACCGAACCGAATGCATTTATGGTAAATAAAAGAAAACCAATGCCTCAATCAGATGCAGGTGATTTTGCAGCCTTATTTCTTCTTTCTTGTAACATATGTGAGACATTTAGTGGATACATCTCGGATGGCCAAAGTCAAGCTAAAAAAAAAATCTAGACACTTCAAACATGCTTTATGATAAAAAAAAAAAAACAAGTATAACTTTTGTTCTGATTATTGGATCAGACTAATCTAGAGCTTTCTATAAACCTCATTCCGTATAGGATTGATCCACTAGCCCCAGGTTAGGAACAAGTCCACATTAATGTTTTAGATTTTACTTTATTTTCTTAGTTATTTTCATATTCCTTTCCTAGTTAAGTTTTAGAATTTTAATTTAATTTAGCTTTAATAGCTAGGTCGATTTGGCACTTCTTTAAACAAAACAATTTAACAATTATTGAATTTCAAAATATATCAAACAAAATTTTCTCGATAGTAAAGGATTGTAATCTTAAAGCTTGAGAGACCCTATTTTTTGTTATACTCTGGATCACATACGGTACATGATGTCTATGTTGCTTCCATGATCATTGTTGTTATTCTTTTTGTTGTCACATAAATTTGCCAGTTGAAAACTGAATCTAATCTCTCACGCTACCGAATGGCAAGCTTTCTTGATAGTTTTGCAAGTATGCATCAATGCATGGTGAAAAGCTCAAGCATCATTGAAGAATGACTCTAGAAGGTTAAAGCTCATATTCTCAACAATTTGAGGAAGAGAAGCTAATGATTGCCTTATTCCATACCCACGAGATGTTTATTTCCCTGTATTTACTAAAAATATAAGATTAATATCATTCAGAAGATAATAAACAAAAAAGTTGTTTCTTGAATGGTAAGAAAGAAAACAAGCACGGAAAAATATGCTAAGAAGTTTCACCTTTTACGTCCCCTAATTTTCCTTCTGAATTCTATTTTTGTAGTTACAAACATAAACCCCCCTCAAAAAAAAAAAAAAAAAAAATTGAACAAGGAAGTTACAACGATCACCTAGCCTACAAATGCCATCTAACATATCAATTTCAACAGGTACATATATTTTCCTCCTACGTATTCTGGCTATAATGAAAAAGATGACAAACCTGCACGCTTAGGTCTTTCAAGTGGAAGCTTTCCCATCTCATGACTTTCTTGGTGGGAGGGCGGAACTTCTTCAGTAGCCTCTGCCCTTTCAAGCTCCTTCAGAGCTCGTTTCGCATAAATAGTAAAGGCAACAGTAGTAACAATTGCAATGATGAAGGAGATGATGTTGTATATTATTTCCACAGTAGTCAAGTGATAGTTCCCATACTTCACATCAGCAAATGTCCTTATTAACCTACCACTGCACCGAAGCACAAACATGAGGTTGAGGTGGGCCAAAAATATTCCCAGATATCTATTTTCCTTGTATATTTCATTGGAAATTTGGAATAAGAACCAATAGTGACCAAAAATAGTATAACCAAGGAACAGACCTGTATATGTAGATAAAAGCTTCTGGTACCATTCCGGAAACTGAACCCCATAAATAGGGCCAAAATCTCATACTTGTTACCACTATTGCATAGTTGAAAATTGTGTAGGGAAATGGTGAAACCCTAAAGATGGCAACCACTTTAAATTGATGGAACCAGCTTCCCTCCCCAGCAAGTCTAATCATAGAAGCTTTCTGGGGCCATCTCTTCAACCATTGCTACACATTCAACAGGAGATAATTCGCACAGATGGAGATGCAGAAGTAAGATCCAATATAAACACCAAGTTATATCAGTGAAAAATCATTTGCCTTACATGGATGCGATCACGGAAAACTAGCCCGATCAAATAGGGCAGGACCATCCCAATAGTGGTTCCAACCATGATTATCACGAAACCAATACCATATCCAAAGATCATCCCAGCCAACCACATGGAAGGACCGGAAGGAATTAGGAACACTGGGAACAAGGCAAGAGAAGCAGTAAGCACAAGGGAGAGGACCGGACGGCCAAAGGCAGTTGCTTCCCATTCCATCATTGGCAAGAGAACCTACAACAAAATTGATTAACCTTTGGCATAACCAAACTAAAATACCAAGTTGATCCTTAAGTTAGCAAAACTCGATCAAGCTTATCAACCACAATGATGTATTCATGAATCTAATTTGATACCAAAGAAGAACCATCTCGAACAAATCAGCTCAAAAACAAAAAGTAACAGGATGCGGTTTATGCAATAGTTGTTGATTAAAGGTGCAGAGAAAGCACCAATGCAGGGAAGGCAAAGGGGTAAAAACAAGAGGAGAGGAGAGAAATGAGGAAGTACCTTGTCAAAAAGAAATGAAACACCCCATTTCAAGAAAACAAGAACTAGTGTGGCTATAACAAGGCACCAAATTAAAGCTTTGATCCACCGTATGAAAGCTTTAATCCTCGCTCTCGATTGAACTTGTGAAATGTCGAAGTCACCAACTCTTGGTTCGTCAGATATAACAAGCCTAACATATTCGCTATCTTCCCTAACATTGTGCTCCAACTTTCCACTGTCTTTTCGCGACTCCACCGCTGTCTCTGCCATCTTCATTCATAATTTTGAAAAAACAAACCAAAAACCCATCAAATGTAAGGAGAGGTGAAAGGATTAAGCCGAGTTAGATTGTTTCTAGATTTAAGAATTCATCCATGGAATTGTTCAGGGGATGATAATAAGCTGAGCTGAAAATGGAATCGGAAGAATCTTCTTCTCTTCTTATTTTGATCAAGAGAAGAAAGTAAATTGATTTCCTCTTTTGCTTACAACGATACAGAGAGAGAGAGAGAGAGAGAGAGAGAGAGAGAGAGAGTAAAAACAAAATAAAAAAAATTCTTTTTTTTTTCAAAGAGAGATGAAACACGGAAATGATAAGCTACTTTACCTTGGGTTGAAAGGTAATCTGAGCAATTTTGGACGCCGGTCCGAGATGTGGCGGACAACCTCGTCTACTTTGTTTGTTTTTATCGTTGGAAGAGAGAAAGAAAACTGACAAAACAAGTACAAGAACAAAACTGAGGAATTGTTTTTATATAAAAAAATCTCAGCTTGATCTTCTCTGTTGGTTTTTGTTCTTGTTTATTTTTATTTTTTTTAAGGGGGGAGGAGAAGAGAAGAAAGAGTTGTATAGTGAAAATTCAAAGGCTTAATGGTTAAACGATTGTTTAGCCAAGCCACTAGTTGCGAGTAACAATAGAGGAGTGCCTGGGCCACGCTTAAAACAAAATATTAAAAAATGCCTGCTTGCGTGTTTTAGAAACAGAAGCTTCTTCCTCTTCCTTCCTTGATCCACCAAACCGAACCGAACCAAACCTAACCTTTTCTTTTCGTTTTCGTTTTCGTTTTCGTGCGTAGAGAGAGAGAGAGAGAGAGAGAAAGCATCAATTCCTCCTGAGCAATGGAAAACACTCATAAATGGATCACGCACCACCACCACAGGGACCAACGCCACCCTTTCTTAAATTGACCACCACCTCGACGGCTCGACCCTCCCCTGCCCTGCCCACCACCACGTCTGTGTTAAAACACACTAATTTTGCAAGAATTATTTGTGCGAACAGAATATGCTTCCCACTCACGCCAAAAAAGCACGCACCTAATCTTCTTTTTATCCCCTCATTCTAACGTTTCAGGATATCTTCCTTTCCAATTGGACAGACGGACTGGAGCTTGCAATTTCCATGATTGCCCACAACTAACAAATCTTAGTTAGAGCCACTGGCCTTCCGTTTGTCCTAAACAACAAAATTAAGCGGATTCTTTGGGCAACTAAGTGTGTGCGCGTGTATATATTACCTAAAAAAGAAAACCTTCAAGCGAATGGAGAATTCATTGCGTACAGAATATACAGTCTTGATGTCCAAACCTGCATGTGGAAGTTCAAAAGGACACAAATGCTAGATTCTTCCAAACTCCCAAAAATCATATACCTTCCAATTGCCAACCCCGATACTAAATTTATGATTACACCCCTTATAAAGATTATATATTACCTTTAAAAGAAAAAAAAATATTAAACTTGTAATTGAGATTTCTTTATCTTTTCATATATATATATATATATATATATATATATATATATAATAGAGGCATGGTTTTGAAGTCCGACCCGGTCAAGTGATCGGGTCGCGAGTCAGATGGGTTAACCCCGATCAACCAAAAAAAGAGTTCCTAGTTGAATTAAATCCTCCGTCATGCTTGCAAAGTGCATCTCCATAGCTCCCAGTTAGATCCATAATTTTTTCTTCATCTAAAAAGAAAGATATTCACGCAAAACCAGCAGCAACCTAGCACTTTTCTTGCTAAGATGGGGTCGTTGTTTTCCCAGTGCGCGGAGCCCCAGGTGTTAACGGTTTATCATTGGGTGAATAATACTAATCCCTTTTTTTGTGCTCCTAGGGCGGGAAGAAGAAAAGAAAACGCGAAGCAATTTACACTTGTCTCAATCAAGATAAGCTGCAAGACTTCCTTCCAAGGTTGTCAAAAATGCTTTTTTGACACGACATGGAACATACAATATAAACTCGACTCGTAAAATCGCAAGTAAAATTTTTTAATTAAAAATTATAAAATCATAAGTAAAATATTTTAACGAAAATTGTAAAATCACAAGTAAAATATTTTTAACAATACAAATATCCAAACATATTCCACTTATGCAGACTGCAGGTACCACTTCAGTAATCAAAGATATCCATGTAGATTGCAGATTATTGAAAGTCATGCCTAACTACTATTTAAAGGATAAAAAAGAAAAAACAATGTATGTTAAGATATTGCAATCTTTTGTCAGGCATTGAAGTCGAACACAAAGGATCTGGATATAAAGAGTAACTCCCTAGCTTCTGTAAAATAACCACAATCAATTTTGAAACTGGAAAGCCATTCAATAAGAAACCAGGCCATGACACAACAAGTTCAATCAATCGTTTGTGAAAGCCTGATGATCTTGCTCATAATGCAATACCACTTTTTAACTGAATCGCATCCTCATGTTTCATCAAATGACTCCAAAACAAAAGATGTGCTGGAGTTTCTTTACAACCAAACAAGCCACAAATCTGGTGCCTCCAAGTTTATGAAATTCAGAAGATCCAACAGGTTGACAACCATGTCCTAAACCTCCACTAACCTCATATGTTAAAATTTCAAATTCTCAGAAGTTGTACCATAAATATGACACTTAAAATGACAGAAGATTCACAATTTGTATTAAGCACAATTTGAATCACAAAGCACTGTATTTTATTATATATTAAGCATTGATGCATAGATTCAAATAAAAAACAAAGGTTGTGTTCATTCAACAGAAGCACTTCTAAAAACAGAACTTTGTGAATATATGTCATAACTCCTCTCAAGTCCCACCTGTACAAGTCCTCCCTCTTTTCCACACTCATTCCTAATTAAAGCTCCATTCCTATATTCGAATATTCTTCCATTCACACCTTTTTTTGGTTTTAATTCACAGTTCAGGAACTTATCAAGTGAAATATGGTTATTTTCATTCAACAGAAGCACTCCTAAAAACAGAGGTTGTTAATTCAAAGCAATGATAATTTAGTTCTCTTCCATTTCCAGCTCTGATGTTTTTTAACTTGATCGAAGCATAGTAAAAAAAATTAATTAAGAAAAAAGAACTGAAATAAAATAAAATAAAATTATAACTTAAAATAATTTTTCTAAATACTAATCGAAAAATAGAAGTAGTAAAAAAATATAAAGGCATAAAAACAGAAACAAAACAAGAAAAAATGATGAAAAAATTAAGGATAACGCATAATAATCGACAGAAATTAAACACACACAAAAAACTAAAATAAACATGATATTTTGAAAATATACCTGATGAAATTGATTGGGTAAGAAATCACGAAAATCAAAGTCGATGAAATGAGGAGAAAGGACTGAGCCACTGAGGAGATGAATATAGAGAGAGCGGAATCGATAGGACTGTAAGAGGTCTTTCGATCGGGCGAGAGAGCTTTTCAAGAGGATGGATTATGGAAGAATGGAAGAAAGAGACTGCCATGCTGAGTCAGAGGACAGAGGGCATTTCAAAATTCTGCTTTTGTTGAAAGTTTTGCTTAACTCGGGAAAACGTTATGTTTTTAACGTTTTTTCTGAGTTGACCCTTTTTTAAGCGAGTTTGACCAGGTTTGACTGATTTTACTGATTTTCGAGTTTTAACCCTGATTTTACATGTTTTAACTCGTAAAATCATTCAATTTTACGACTTAAAACACATTTTTAACAACCATGCTTCCTTCATTTCCTAATCGTTCGATCCTTAGCATCTCGGGTGCCAACGAATGCCTTTGCTTTCGCTTGATTCGAATCATCTCTGTCGAGCCTCTCTAAACTAAGGGGCGAAGCAGCTCTCAAGAGAGGGGTAGAAGGCTAGAGGCCAAAAAAACAGAGAGTGAAAGAAGGAGATTCAAACCTTTTTCGCAGAGAAACAACAACGATCAATAGTCAGGCCATAAAAATTGTAACTGATATTGCTTCGTTCTTCTTCACTCTTCAGTCTTCAGCGTTTTGGCATTTTAAAATGCCAAAACAACGTCGTTTAATGACTGTCAATAAAAAAAATTGACCGAGTCTCACCCGGGTTTGACTGGGTGAACCGGGTCTCGGGTCGACCCGCCAGGTCGACCGGGTTTCTTCAGGCCAATTTCCAAGTGGGTTTTTGCCTCCACCCGGACCGGTCCCAGGCCCGGGTCGGCCGGGTCCCGGGTCGACTAGCAGGGCTGGTTCGGGTTTTAAAACTCTAAATAGAGGAAGAGATGTTTTGCTTAATATAAATATTATTAAAAAACTGTTGTGATAAATATATTTTTTGCTCTCGTTCTAACGTTATAAATATTATTAAAAAACTGGTGTGAGCACGCACCTAATCT
>Ga0325411_1008800_pt1 | contig 10878 bp, 3 predicted proteins | sample PopdelMetagenome_13_FD_206181 | JGI IMG/M metagenome (GOLD analysis project Ga0325411, IMG submission 206181) | Populus deltoides microbial communities from Bellville, Georgia, United States - Xylem-PdIQD-R4 | ecosystem: Host-associated > Plants > Phyllosphere > Stem > Wood/Secondary xylem...
TAAAAAAAAATAAAAATATATAGAAAAGGAAAAAAAAATACATGCATGTCTTCAGAATTCTTGGATTGATTAAACATCCAAACATAAAAAAATAATTAGAGTAATTAAATAGCTGATCACAATCAAATAATATATAGAAAATTAAGAAAATTCAAAAAGTGAACATGCCTTAAAATCCAAACAATATATATATCTGAAAATTTAAGAGTTTGACCTGAAATTATTACATTTAATATAATTAATAGAACCCACAGTACACCACATATTACGATCTTTCATAAACTCTTGCATAAACCCGCACCAGTAAACCTCTTAACCAGGACCACTCCTTTCTTTCTCTTAAAATTTCACCTTTGAATACATCTCCATCATTTATTTTTTTTGCAACTAATAAGAACCCTAGAGACTTCTATATTAGCTACTCCCAACTTTTCCCACCACCATCCTCCATACTAAGCAAAAATCTCGAAATCCCTATCCTCACCAGTATTCATATATTTTTCAACGCCTTCTCGCGTTAGATAGCACAATTCCTTTATAAGAGAAATTAAAAGCTTCATTTTCATTGCTTCCTTAATGACATGGCTTTTAAACTAGGACGGACTATGTGCACCGGATAAACCCTGATGGACTGGATGCCAACAAATATTGAAGCATTGCGGAGAGGAGTGTAACAACTCATTTTTGCCCATGTAAGACCATTTTTTGTATGTGAACTGCCGACTGTGGGCACTAAATAAGTCTTGATGAACTGGGCGTCAGTATATAGCAAAGAATTTCAGAGAGGAATATCACAACTTATTTGTGCCATTGTAAGGTCACTTTCTCTATGTAAATTGCCTAATATAGGCACTGGATAAGTCTTGATAGACTGGACGTCAGCATATAGTAAATAATTTTAGAGAGGAGTATCACAACTCATTTCTGCCTCTGTAAGGTCACTTTCTCTATGTGAACTATCTAATATGGGCACTGGATAAGTCTTGATGGACTGGATGCTAGCATATAGTAAATAATTTTAAAGAGGAGTATCACAACTCATTTTTGTCCCTATAAAATCACTTTCTCTATGTGAACTGCCTAATATGGGCACTGGATAAGTCTTAATAGACTGGACGTCAGCATATAGTAAATAATTTCGGAAAGGAGTATCACAACTCATTTCTGCCCCTATAAGGTCACTTTCTCTGTGTGAACTGCCTAATATAGGCACTGGATAAGTCTTGATGGACTGGATGTCAGCATATAGTAAATAATTTCGGAGAGGAGTATCACAACTCATTTCTGCCCCTGTAAGGTCACCTTCTCTATGTGAACTGCCTAATATGGGCACTGGATAGGTCTTGATGGACTGGACGCCAGCATGTAGTAAATAATTTCGGAGAGGAGTATCACAACTCATTTCTGCCCCTGTAAGGTCACTTTCTCTATGTGAACTATTTAATACGGGCACTGGATAAGTCTTGATGGACTGGACGCTAGCGGATAGTAAAGAATTTTGAAGGGGAGTATCACAACTCATTTTTGCCCCTATAAGATCACTTTCTCTATATGAACTGTCTAATGTGGGCACTGAATAAGTCTTGATGGACTGGACGCCGGCATATAGTAAAGAATTTTGGAGAGGAGTATCACAACTCATTTTTGCCCCTGTAATGTCACTTTTTCCATGTGTTCTGTCTAATGTGGGCACTGAATAAGTTTTATTGGACTGGACGCCAGTAGATATTAAAGAATTTTGAAAAGGAGCATTACAACTCATTTCAGCGCCACTTTCTCCATGTGAACTGCCTTTGACTATAGATGTGGATTTAAAGTAAACCTCAAGACTCGCATCTGCCCCTGTGAAGTTCCCTTCCATGGATTGGAGTGAAGGGATATTTGACCATAAGGAAGGATCGAAGGAAGATACCTTGAGGTAACTATTAGCCCTGGTGATCCCCATATTTCTCATTGGTTGGACTTGAGGTCCGTTGGATAAGTAATGAAGGCTAGGATTCGGGTTATTCATTGCTTCCTTAATGACATTGCTCTTAGATGTGGATGGGTTGTGGGCATTAACTCTGCTACGTCGGATTGGATGGCTAGTAGATGTTGAACCATGAGGTCGAGGAACAAGGCCACTTTCTGTATAACCACCATTGGATCTGGATGGAAAGGAGACCTTATAGCTCATTGTTGAATGGGAAACTGCAGAGTACTCACAAAGATTTTTTAAAGAAAATGATTTGCGGGAGGATTGAAGCTGTTCAATAAGATGTGGATGAAAGGCGACGATAATTATTCGTTGCTGCTTTGATGGTGGTGGTCTTAAGAAGCTGTAGATCAAACAGCCATATATAGGATGTGAATTCAAGAGGAGGGGTCGATGGTATCTCTCTGGTGTTCTGGATGTCGACGTCAAGGCATATAATGCGGCGAAGAGTGGTGAAGATGTAAAACAGAGAGTTCCTGGAAATTCATGTGCAGATGTAAAATTTCTCGGAAACAGACATTGAAATAAAATAAAATTAAATCCTAATACGCGTACAGTGAAGCATTATAGTTGTCTTGTCAAACCTCATTACCTGATACCTTTGAAAGATAGATCCATCGCTCTTTACAATTTTTGTTTTCTAGCGGCATAATAATTTTTATATTTTAATTATAGCTAGAGATCCATCATATCCTCTTGTTATTTGCTCAGTAAAGATTTCCTTTCCGGAGAAGATATATTTTGAAGCTATTTTAGTTTTTTTTTTCTATTGTTATTTCCTAAAGATTTTATAATATTCAGTAAGTAATCAATGCTATTCTCTTAGTTAATTTTTGTGCATACTTTAAAGAAAAAAAATAGATAAAATTAGAAAAAAACTAAATAAAAATATTTTATCATTTTTAGTTAGTAATAAGTTTAATTTTCTATTTTTTTATATCTATTTTTTTAAAAAAATAAATTAAAAAAACTAATAAAATATGATTTAATAATAATTTTTTTTTATAGAAATTGTACAACATACACAAACGCATCCCAATTTTTCTAACGTGAAACTTGAAACGTCGAGATAAATACTATCGAGATCTTTCGGGAGAATCTAAAGATTCTAAACAATAACATGAAAAGAAGCACAAGAAACCACCAAAACAACGACATCTAAAGAAGCATAAGAAACAAACAAAAAAGCTATTTTAGTTTGAGTTTGATTGACGACGAAGAAGATGATGATAATAAAATATGAAGGTGGGAAAGAAGATGGAGAATCCAGACTTTCAAGGGTGACCTTGATTTCTGGGTCAATTGCTATGATTGGCGGTGAAAATTAGTTGATTATACTACACCTTCACACCCTAACATATTCATTCAACAAGCTGAATTCATATCCAACAACTATGATGTAAATTTTATTGAATTTCTTTTGCTGAAGAGTTTTAAGTATGTTAGACCCATGATAGAGATTACAGGTGTAAATATTTTTAAAAAATAGATAATAATATGGTAATAATCTAATTTCCAAAAATGTTAAAATTAAAAAGAACCCTAAAATTAAAACTAAACCTACCTTAACATCTATAACACACTAAAATTGTTTTGGCTTGATATTATTATATTTGATAGAATCCATTTCTAAGCTTGCTAATTTCAACATCAACGGAAGGAAAAATTATATATATATATATATATATATATATATATATATATATATATATATATATATATATATATATATATATATATATATATATATCCTTCCCCGATAATATCGCCATTCCAGTGTTAAGGTTGCATAGCATGACACAATGTAGTATTGCTATTGATTTTTGGAACATTGACTTAAATTCTTTCGTTGCTTTTATTATATCATATTTTTTCCTTTTCGCTCTGTCGATCGGTTCTTTTATTTTTTTTAAGGTTTTATTTTTAAGATACTATTTTGAAAAGAAAAAAATATTTTAATAATTGATAGCTGATAGAGTCAATATTTTTGGCTTATATTTTTGCGGCATAAAGGCAACGTGGATATAATAATATGCCAAACCTAACATATTTGGATTATATAATTAGCAAAATTTAAAATAACATGGATATCACAGTATGTTTTATAAAAGATTATCATGCATGGAGATTCCATCTCTTGTTGGATTTTTATTTGCCAGCTTGTTTTGTAAATGGTCACGAGTGCATTACCTCTCATGGTGGCTCTTCTGTCTTCAGAATTCTTGGATTGATTAAACATCCAAACATAAAAATAATAATTAGCGTAATTAAATAGCTGATCACAATCAAACCATATTCATCTTTTACGGTACAACTATCTCGAATTAGATTTGTGAAGCTACAAAGTTCACCCACAAACATACGTTTGATGAAACAACAATAAATTAAACAAGGGAAGAAAGAAAAAGAAATTGATGGAGGATTCATTAATTTGTAGAGAGATTCACGTGCTGACAGAATAAATAAAATGATATATAGCCCAGGACTGATCCTTGGTAGCTCACAAACAACCCTGAGATTAATCTACTCTAATCCCGATCACTATTGTAGAGGTGAAGATAAGATGATAGCTAGACGAGGCAGTACCAGGGAAACGACAGCGTTTGATGGACTGGAAGAGAAGACAACAAGTTTGCAGGCAGCTAGGTTTTTTTTGTCTCGGCAGAAGAGGATGACGAATTAGAAGAAGGGGGTTTGTATACATCGCACTCAAAATGACAGCGTTTTGGAACTGAGAATGTCAAAAGACCCCCAGATGTTTGGCTCGCTTCACACTTTGATCCTCCCAGGCTTTTAATTCATACAATCTTGGTCAACATTAAGCCAAATTGTCAAATGTTTCTCAATTGGGTCATTGGATTATTAAATTCCTCAAATTTGTGTAGAATTGGCTGTCAAATCACAAACCTTGTTCAATTAGGCTCAAATTGATTGAATTAATAACAATAATACCTGCCAGGCCATGTCAATTTAGCATTTCGGCCAATTCTTTTCAATTACTACCCCCAAAATGCATGAAAAATATATTAGGTATATTATTTTATTCAATTCTTAAACTAATTATAAATATAATTAAATATTATTTTATTTAACACCGTTCAAATTTTACTATTTTTTCAAATAAGATTATAGAGATAATTTTTTAAAAAATAATTAGAAAGTAAATTTTTGTACAACCCATAATGATTGTTTTAAATGTTTTTTGGTTGTTTTGATGGGAGTGATAATTTTTATTGTAATATAATTAAATAAAAAATAATTTTTATAAAAATCATTAAATCTAATTGGATCCAAAACTGAAGTTGTGGGTTAACTAGTTAAGTCAAGCCATCCTTAATGGTTTTAAGATATTATTATTTTAATATTAAAAAAATTAATATCTTGAATTTTATTTTAAATCAAATCAAATTTTAATCGTTATATTTCATGTTTTTAAACTTACCCAAATCATTCCAGTTGTATTAGATATAAAATCCTGCATGGTTTTATTTGAAATTCAATTAATCTGGCAAGAAGGAATGTATGGAGATCTCCAAGTCGATATGCTAGGAAAGGTTTAATGAGACCACCAAAAGTTCATCGTGGCAACGTGATAGCATTGTATTATTTTTATTTTTTTAATACAATAATGCCTAAATTATCAAAATGTTGATAAGAGTTGCTTTTGGAATAATGATGGAATTTTGTCCAAGAAATAAATACTGTAGTGAAAGATTTTCTTAAAAAGAAAGAGAAATTAGCTCGTTAATGAGATAGATAAAATGAATTTTAGTTATAATGATATCTTTTTTATCCATAGTTTAAATGGTCCAGATTTTTTTTTTGTATATGTCTTCTAATGATTTTTATTTTTATTAAATAAATGACATGGATAATATCCTTTTTAAAAAATATAGGATAACAAAACTAATCAAATCAAATTAAAAACTTCGTCATCTTCCTCTTCACCATGCACCAAATCACTTCAACCATCTCAATTAATTAATCTTGAATTGTATGGATTTAAAATAATACACTAATAGATTTGGACGAGCAAAATATCATTGATTAAGTGACAACAAACAATGGGAACTTTATAATCAAAATTAAGCAAAAAAGCATCAGTTAATTTCAACACAAACGCATCCCAATATTTTCTTCGCTACAAAATCAAAGTGCACGTATAAAGATTTGAGTAACTCATGAGCACTGATCATCTTGAAAATGGAGATGAGGAGACAGCAATAGCACGTAAATTTCTCTCCTGTCACTCTCTCTCTCTAAAATTGTTGCAGCCTTCTCTTTCACCAACAAATCCTCAATTAAAATCCAGCAGCCTCTCTACAGCCACGCTAGCACTGACCTCCACTGAATCGACACCACTTAACCATCTCCTCTGCCATAAACCCGATAACACCTGTAAACTAAACCCTCACCCATGCATCCCTTTATCTGCCGTTGATCTCTCTTTTCCCTCACACAACCACACGCATATACCACCACACCACATCGACCATCACTGAACTACCATCACGCAACCATCTTCTCTGCCATAAACCTAGTAACATAAGAAAATCAAACCCTCATCCATCTCAACCACTCTCACATGCTGATCTCCAATTTCCGGCCCTCACACAACCACAAATAAGCGCCTATACACAACCTACCATCACCAACCTCTCCATCACCATCGTCCTCTTCTCTTGCAGCATCATAGCATCGAACCAACCTCCGCCTAAAACTAACAAAACACAAACCCACAAACCCTAACCAAACCAGCACCATCACTTCACAGAAACAACATAACCCACTGTCATCGCTCTCGCCAAAAAATAGTAGCAGCTTGAGAAATGGTGGAGCTATGCTAATTGGTACAATTTTGAGAGAGAGAGAGAGGCGAAGAGGGATTTTGGTTAAAGAGAGAGCATCACACCATTAAACTAGCCTATACCTAAAACCAATACAACACAGACCCGCAAACCCCAACCACACTAGCATCATCACTGCACAAAATCAACAACACGACCTGTTGCCTTCTCTCTAACAAAAATAGCAGTAACAGAGAAGCTAATGGTGCTATGTTAGTTAGTACTATTTTGAGAGAAATGAAAGATATTTTAGTTAAAGAGAGAAATGAGGGATCTGGATTATTGATATACACGAGCATTTTCATATTTTTATTGTGATTTAAAACTGATATTAAAGTGTAATTTTTTAAAATATAGAAAGTAAATATTATTGGGCTCAAAACATAAAGGATTTGAATTAAGTTTCTCTAACAAAACCAATGCATACAACATTGAAAAACAAGGGGAAACCTACACATCAAGTTTGTATAAATTAATATGATTTATACCGCGTGGGAATTGTCTAAATATGATTTAGTTCACGAACTACCAGCCGCCCTTCAGAGTCAGTTTCTGGATCATCTTCTGATTCCTGCTTTCTTTTAAGATGCGCAGTTGATCAGAGGGTTGATCTTGGAGAATGGTATTATAAATATCTAATGGTTAGTGGAGTTACAGGTTTCTTCTCTACATTTAAAATTTGATGTGTAATAATGAATGGTGCGCGAAGTGTTCTAACATCTCAAGACTAGAAAATAACCTGAGCTGCATGCCTAGCCCATAAAACATGATCGACAACATGTTTTGGCTTAGTGAGGCCATTTTGGCTTGACCAGAACGACTGGGTTTGTTTTTTTGTTTTTTTTAAATCATGCACTATCATTTACTATGATTTCTTAAAGAAGATGACTTAAGGTAACTATTAGCATTAAAAAAAAAACATTGTTATTGATAATTTGATAAAATTATATTTAACTTATATTCATATAATCACACCTATAAAAGAATATAATAAAAATAAACATAATAAAATTATCTTCTTTGATTAAAAAGTAATAATAAAATGTTACCTTCATTATTTCCTTAACACATTTAAATTCAAATAATCAATAATATTTACTTTATAGTCATTTCTTTAACATCTTTCTCAATGACTGGACCTTCCGTTGGAAAGGCGATCGAACAAGGTTTTCCGCTGTTTCCTTATTGAAGTTGCTTTTAGATGCGGGTGGATTGTGAGCTGCGATGGACAGGATAGCTTGTAGATGTTGAATATTTATGAAGAGGATTACGACAGCTCATTTTTGCCCCTACGAGTTCTCTTTCTGCATAATGACCAATATTGGATGTGGATAGAAAGGAGAGCTTAGAGCTCAAATTGCTCAAATCGTGGGCGTTAGTAAGCAACTCATTTCTGCCCCTACGAGTTCTCTTTCTGTATAACCACTATTGGATGTGGATCGAAAGGAGAGATTAGAGCTGATCATATCGCTCATCTTTTCTCTGATAAGGCTATCTTTTACGGATTGGATTGAAGAGGTATCGGACAAAGAAGAAGCGTCGTCATAAATATAACTGCTCATTGTTGAATTGGAAACTGCAGACTCAGTACGATTTTTGAAAGAAACTGATTTTCGGGAGGACTGGAGGTAAATTAGATGTGGATGAAGGGCGGTGATAATTATTCGTTGCTGCTTTGATGGTGGTGGCCTTAAGAAGCTATAGATCAAACAGCCATATATTGGATGCGAATTCAAGAGGAGGGTCGATATTATCTCTCTGGTGTTGTGGATGTCGTGATAGCTACACACTTCATCTAGATATGAAAATTGTAACTCTGATAGAGGCTTCACACTTCATCTAGATATGGAAATTGTAACTCTGATAGAGGTATATATATGAGATGAATTCTACCAGAGCCTCTATCAGAGTTACAATTTCCATATCTAGATGAAGTATGATGGATGTTCTTCTCTCGATAAAGCCCTTTTCACCTCCACTTGTGCGCAAAAGAAGAAAATGAAAATTGCTGGAAAAAAATTCCAAAACCATTTACATTGCAAAAAACAGTTCAAACCACAATAATTCACCTCTTTTTTATGCTTGAATTCTTTATGAAGTTCAGATAAATAGGTCTTCAAGTTGGAATTGTCCCATAAACGTCTCTAAACTAGATCTTCCTTTGTCGATTCGTCTCCAAGTTGGAATTCTCCCATAAACTAGATTTTCTTTTCGGGGTGGTGTTTGGAAGAGCCCTGACACAATGGAGTGGCGCGTGCCCGTAATGCGATGCGTAACGGGTTTGGCAATGTTGATCCTCTCAAGAAGGTTTTGGATGCTGAATTTCATTGATCTGCTGATTATCTCATGTGTTTCTTGAGTAGGATGCAACCATTTCTCCAGACTCCCTTTAGCTTTAAAATTATTACCTTGAAAAATATCAATGCTTGAGCAAGAAGTTATGATCCTCACCAGATTTCGATGCCGAATGTTTCTCAAGGTTCCACATTCATCTATGAAACTGTTAGACGCTCCACGAAGTTGCAGGTTAAGTACTTTGATTGCAACTAGTGTTCCATCTTCATCAATGTTTCCTTTGTACACAGTGCTAAAACTACCATCTCCAATCAAGTTGGTTGTAGAAAATCCATCGGTTGCTTTAAAGAGCCTTTCATAAGGGATCTAGATTTGAGGAAAAGGACTCGTTTATGCTTTTAGGCATAAATCTGCACATATAAAATAAAACATAAAAAAATAAACAAAATATAAATTGAAAAATAATGTCCATGAACCAGCTCGTTAAAAACATACACATAAAATGGTTTCAGAAGTTTTAATGGATAAAAGAGATTAAAAATCTTGACATGTAAATCATGTTGGAGTAATTTGAAATGGAGACAACGTGGTCAACTTACTGCCAAATAACAAAATCTAGATTAATAATAAGTTGTCCAAAAGTTTTAGTGATGAATTGAGAATGACGTCTATGAGTGTCATCCACACGATGATCATAAACCCTACGACAGTGAAGAATATATGTGAAAAGATTTTGACAGATAAAAAAGTTGGAGAAGTCTAGACTCTCTGTTATATATTGTTTTATGTTACTTACACCACTGCATGTGGTGTATTTTAACAAGAGAGTGGTGCAGAAATCATAAGGACATGAATAAATGTGAATAAAGGAGCAGTAAGAGCAGAAGATTCAATTGGGATGGAGGAGAAAAGAGAGCTAGTGTGTCCAGCAGCTATGGTGGCCTCCATTTCAAAAAAAAAAAAAAAAAAAGGTTTAAAAAACCTTAGAGACAGAGAGACTCTATACCATAAAAAAAAATATAGAATTGGTTTAGTCTTTATATATATATATATATAAAGGTTTGACAATATTTATCTTTAATCAGGTAAGGTAATCATTCATAAAATATCTATTTATTTAAGTAGATTTGGATTAATATATATTTATTGAGTTCAAATTAAATTGTTATTTCTAAAAAGAAGAAGAAGATGTAATAGAAATAGAAACTAGAGAGAAATAAATGAGAATTGTGAAGGTTTCGGAGAAAAAAAAAACAATGAAGGGCAAGATTCATAATTAATTTCATTTAACCGAAATATTTACAAAGAAAAAAGATAATGTTGTTGTTACTAAGGGAATAAAATCTAGAAATTTCTAGTGAAGCTAGCCCTCTCAATTTTTATCATTTTTGTTTTACTACAAACAATGTCTCTTCTATTGATTTTTTTTTTTAATTTTTCGTAATTTTAGTTTGCTTATTTACCTCGGAGAAGAGATTAATATTTACTTTTTATGTTACCCATTCCTATGAAAAATATGTAATTATTTAATTAAGTAAAAGATTTCAGATGAAATTGACACAACACATAAATCTTGGAGGCAAGTTGAAATTTACCCTAATGAAAACGCAGAATCAATAGCTGCGGCGCCGTCCGTGATTCGAAAGGCTCAGAATCAACAGGTTAGGTGACCATGGCGTCGAATCGTCCCTGTCCAGTTCGAACCTTGACAGTCAAAGGGCCCCGAGACTTGGAAAACGTCCAGATTGCACTCAAATCAAC
>Ga0325411_1008801_pt1 | contig 10877 bp, 4 predicted proteins | sample PopdelMetagenome_13_FD_206181 | JGI IMG/M metagenome (GOLD analysis project Ga0325411, IMG submission 206181) | Populus deltoides microbial communities from Bellville, Georgia, United States - Xylem-PdIQD-R4 | ecosystem: Host-associated > Plants > Phyllosphere > Stem > Wood/Secondary xylem...
TTTTTTTTCTAATTTTAGCAGGTGTTGTTTTTTTAGCCATACATGATATTTTTTCCTTTAATTTTATTGAATTTTGTTTTATACGTTTCTATTTTTATTGTCATTTGAATAAGTAAAAAATTAATTAAAAAAATTATTAAATACAATCGAGTTCATAATTTATATTATGAGATAAGTTATGATCATCTATTTTTTAATTTTTTTAGTTTAGTTTTTAGTTGGAAAACATTTTTTTAAAATTTATTGGCCTCTATGATTCATAATTTATTTAATTAAATATTTACAATGAATTTTTAATTTATAATTAAATTTTTTATATAAAAAAACACATTAAAAATGCTATAATATTTATTTTTTTTGTGTAAAAAATCTTCTTTTTTTTATCCTAGATCGCACGAAGCTGGGGCCAACTTACTAGTAGTTTTATAAATTAACCAAGTTATTTGGTCGATTATACATGATCTATTTTTCTGTGATTATAATAAAATAATAAAAAAGACAAACGGAAGAGACTGGAGAGGGCACCGTAGTCGGCGCCAAATGATCGTCCACAAACACAACCTATAAAGTAAATGTTAGTAGCCACGTTATGCAGCCTCATATAGGGGTATTACAGTAATTATACAAGATTAACTTTGAAGAATGGTCCAAAAAAGTGGAGACCAGTTGCCCTTTTACCTTCCTTTAGCTTCCTAACGGATAACGACTTTACCTGTCGACAAGTCATGTGAAATCGTGAAGAATTTAATTAAAAAAAGAAATAGAGAGCACAAATAATGGCGTCGATAATTTATTTTATTTTATCGGTGAAGGTGTTTTTATTAGCTTAATATATTTATTATTAAATGTCATCTAGTCTATCCTAAATATTAATCCAGGATAGAAGAAACTTAGGTTTGAGTATCAACTTGGTTTAAAAAAAATTAGATGAAATTTTATCTGGTTGAATTTAAATGACTCGATAAATTAATTTATAGTTTGATTAATTTTGTTAAAAATCGATTTAACTTTTAGTAATTAATTTTTTATAATATTATTGTTTTAATTTTTTTAAAATAAAAGCTATAATATTTTAATTAAACTGTATTAATCGACCTAGCTCATTAAACAAGATAAGTTATAAGTTGAAAGTAGTTTAATAAATATTAAATTTCCAAAATCTCTTAGAATCGGGCTTCCTACCACGCTTTTAAGAGGATCCATCATGCTCCAAGCACTTTATGCTCGCATAAGTGCCACCGAAAAGTCATAAACACTATAAATAATGAAGACCTATAATCGAAGTGAATAGAGGCAGCGTCTCTATCCGAGAGTGGGGCCAACGAGAACTCATCTCGAGCCAATAAGATTGTTCCCGAGCCCCCTTTGCACATGGCCGATTAGACTCCTGAAGCCACGAACGTGGGATGCGTACCCCTCACTGCACGACACTTGGCCTGAGGACCGTCGGCGCTGGCACATGACAAAGCACTTGACTTTACAAGGTCGCACGTGACCCAGGAGACTTAACACCAAAGCTGACTCGGGGACTCAAGAAAAAAAACCACAAGAAACTTGCTGGGTCGTGTGTTTTTCGGTGTAGAGATCCAGTCTTCGAAGAGGAAAGCAGTCTACAAACGGCATTTGCCGTAGTGGGGAACAATGAGTGTGATTTTGCTTGCTAGCTAGGAAATGGATGTCATCAATCTTGTATCATGGGTCGTGGCGGCTTCTAGTTTGGTTACTCAGTGTTCTTTCAAGATCGATATGGTTTGTTCTAGAGATTTTTTTTGGGGGACAACACATGAATTAAGATGGATGATGTGGTGCTGTCAATGGCATTTAATCGTCTTAATTTGTAGAGATTAGCAGAGACTACAAGGTTTGGGTTTGACTCTAATGCTTTCCAGAAGAAAAAAACAAGTACTAAAGCACAGAAAAACATTCATTCTCCTAGTTGATCGGTGGTATTTAAGAAGGGAGAAGATACACTAATTTAGAAATAAAGGAATCATCATCAGACAACTTCAAACATATTTCATGCACTGTAGCAAGAACAGAAGCATAGAAAATATATTGAAATAGTATTAAAACTCCAAAAAAAAACTCTTTTACGATACTGATCTAACTAAATCTAACTCCGGAAAAGGTTTACAATTTATTTTAAAAAAACCCATAAGAAACAAAAATTAGAATCCTAAAACATAAATAAAATAACATAAAATATAAAAACAAACAATACATTTGAAAAAGACAAAAAATAAAAACAAAACTGGTTCAAACAAAACTTTCAAACTTAATTTTGAGGGTTTTAACGATTCGACAAACAACATAGTGATATTCAATAGAAAAGCAATATGTAGATTTTTCTTTAAAAAATTGAGTTTGATTTTTATTTAACGTATAAATATATTCTATTATAATCATTTTAAATCGCTATCCTTATTTGATGCATTTAAATCTTTTGTAGATATAAATTTCTATCATGAGTCCATGAAAATATTTTAAGTTTTCCCTTCAACAAACAATAAAATATACGTGTGAATATAGAAGATGCAAGTTGTATCCCTTATGGACGTTGTGATCAAAGGCAAGGGCAAAGCTACCTTATGGAGAAGGGGGGCAATTGCATGCCTCTTTGAATTGTTGAATTTCTCCTTCTAATCCCTGTACTTCTCCATCTTTTCATATAGGTCAAACTAAAAATGCATGAATTGCCCCTCATATTTTTCTTTTTTCTTACATATGAAACGATTTGCCCCCTCGAAGCATATATACTTACACACCCAATTTTTATTTAGTAATAACATTGAATTGATAATTCTCTTCTTCATCTGGCTTTTTTCATCTAATTTATTAAATAATTAACTTTAAGACAAGGAAATGAATGGCTACCCATTCACATACATGTCTGGCTACCGATTCACATACATGTCTCTTAATTTCCATATTGAATTCCAAGAGGAATTGGAATGTGGAATAAATCTTAGCATGTCATGATGCTCTGGAAAATAAGGGCATCCAGCCAATTATGCAAAACGCGAACTTCTTCTTTGGTTAATTATGACTTTGTAGTTCAGTAGTTGCTATCAACTTGAAGAAGTTTTCGTAGTCTTGCACTCGCCAACTTGCCTTGGTGGGTTATGGAAATGAGAATGAGAAGGCATCTTCGAGTTCATCCCTGCTTCCTGATCGCAATCACCGCAAGCCCAAAATGCAAGATATGTGGTTCAGCATAACATTTATAACCAGTTAATTTCCGTTGTTGTTTCTATCATTCCAATGGTGAAGGTTGGGATAATTAATATTCTTATATAATAAAGATAGTCCTAATTAATAGGACAAATCGAGTCAATAAAATCTTGCAGGAGTGTTTTCATGCTGGAAAAAGATGAACTGAAATGATAATTCTTTTGTTAAGATGCTTGATGAAATCAGTTTTTATACCGTTCAAAGTTGTTGTGCTGGAAAAACATTTAGTCTCCTCGTGAAGAATTGGATAAACTTGTCCAATTCTTTACACAAAAATTATTATTTATAAAATGACTATATTGTAATTCATATAAAATCATTTTTTTAAAAAAAAAATCAAAGTGTGAAACAAGATTAAAAAAAAAATCAACAAGTTTTTGACGGGTTTTACTCGGGTAATGTTGTGTCAACTCAGGTTTTTTCTGGGTCAAGTCAGGTTAATCATTTTTTTTTATTTTTTTAAAATCCAAAACTCTGTTATTGACTTATCAATTTGATTGACGAGTGGTCACCCAACTCATGGGTCGACTAGGGATAAGGTCTGAGTCATGGGTCGGAAAGATCAACCTAGGTTTTCTCGGGCAGCATAAAGATAAAAGTTGTTATTATTATAATTTTAAAATTCGACTTGAGGATTGACCCAGAACAAGGCTTGGGTCACGAGTTAGGTTGACAATTGATCTAGTTCAATATAATGATAAAAGTGGTTATTATTATAGTTTTAAAATTCAACTCGGAGGTCTATATGGGGCAAGGCCTGGGAGGGTCAGCCCAGTTTGATTCGGGTCAATGAAAGAATAAAAATAATTATTATCATAGTTTTAAAACATGACTCAAGGGTCGACCCATGACAAGGCTTGAGTTAAGGGTCAGGAGGATTAACCCAGGTTGATTTCGGGTCAATATAAAGATAAAAATGGTTATTATCATAGTTTTTAAACCTGATTAGGGTTCAACATGGGGTAAGGCTCGTGTCAAGGGTCAGGAGGATCAACATGGGTTGACTTGGATCAAGATAATGTTAAAAATGATTATTGTCATAGTTTTAAAACTTGATTCGAAGGTTAACTAGGGGCAAAGTCCAGGTCAAAAATAAGAAGGATCAACACGAGTTGACCTGATTTTTTTAAAAAAAGAATCAAACAACCTTGTTTTGATAAAAAAAAAATCAAAAGAGTCAATGGATTTTTTACCCGGTTTTCAACAGAGTCAGTTCTGATCGTTCTTTTCTTATTTTTTTTTAAATCCAAACCTTGGGTCTATTAAGACTCTGTTTGGTTAGGTGGTTGTGTCCACGTTTAGCTGCGTTCATAAGTTGCAATGTGTTTGGTTAACAGAGACCACAGTTTTTTATACATGGGTCCCACATAAATATGCGTTCGAAACGCAGGTGTAGCAAAAGCAAGTCTGACTTGCTTTCCGCCGTGAGTGCTGTTCAGAAAACGTTGCTTTCAATTAATGTTCATTATCCAAAAAATAATTAGCCCAATCTATCCTTCTCCACTGTCTCCTCCTCCACTATGGCTTCCATCGTCTGTCCTCCTCCACTGCTTCGCCTCCTCCATTGTGCTTCCATCGTCTGTCCTCCGCCATAGCTTCAACCTCCACTGTGCTTCCCTCGTCTCATGGATTTGTCCTCCTTCACGCAGCTTCCCTCTCTCAACCTCACACAGAACCATCTCCTTCCCCTACTCTCTCCACTTTGCAATCTTCCCCTACTCTCTCCTCTCTGCTTCCCTTTGTCATGCCAAGCTCAACTGAGCAAGGTAAGAAAAAAACCAGCAATGTCAGCAGTGGAAACTTCAATCTGAACCAACCAGAGAATGGAGCATACATGAAAGCTAAAGGCAGAAGCTCCTTTAACTCAGGTAAGAAAGAAAGGAACGACGCCCAGACATGTTTGATGATACTCCCAGACACCACCGAGGAGCTTGAAGTGGACCCAGAAATAGAGCCAGAGGAGGAGCCCGAGTTGTATTCAGAACACCACTGTTCACTGAACAGTTTTTTTTTAAAAAAAACCAGTGCAGTTAATTGATTTTACTCGCTCTGTTTACGTGAATGTGAATAACATTTTTTTTAAAATTAGTTTAAGATGAATTAAATTTACTCGTACTGAATCTTAATTTTATTCTTGATAATATTTTACCTAATTTTGTAGTTTTTGTCGGATGAATTTTGTACGTAATGGAATTGTAGATAGTTTTTTGTTAAAGTAATTTTTTTTATATAAAGTGTGATTTATTTTATGATGTAATAGCAATAGTTAAATCCACAATATTTAAATTAAAAACCATTAATATTAATATATATTTTTAAAATTATTTTATAACCTCAATTTCAAAAGCATTCTTAACCAAACACATTAAAACTACTTTTTCTTCAACCTCAATTTCAACCACAGTTTTAATCAAACACCTATTTTTTCAAACCAACCTCAATTAAAAGTACTTTTTATAAAACAACTTTTTTCAAACCACAACCACAACAGCTACTGCAATATCAAACACACTCTAAGTACTAAGTTGACCTGCTATGCTAGTTCGAAATTCATGACTAGGGTTATTATAATATTAATAGTTTCAACATTTAATATAAACTAAAATGAGAAAAATCTTATGTAAATACTTTTTAAAATATATAAGTTTGACAATATACTTATTAATATTAAACTAGATTTTTTTTATATTTTACATTGTCCTTATATTTGAATACCTTTTTAGGTTTCAATTCAGAAAACAATATAAGTTATAATTTACACTTTAAAAATTAGACAAGACATGGGTATTATTGTCATTACAGTATGGTGTTCTATCTTATCCAATATTTACCAAATATAAAATAAGATAAATTATAAAATCTAGTCCCATGCACACCAAACACAAGACAATACGATTATTTATCCAATCCAATCATATATAGTTCAATCTAGTCCCATTCAATTTATATTGTTGAGCATATCAAACATTATCGAAGTATAATGAATCCTTTTAATTGTGATGTATATGTTGAAATTCAATATATCCCTTAAGAAAATACATAGAATGCCCCTAGTCCATATTAATGATCAAAAGTTTTTTTAAAAAATAAAAACATTCTATTTACAATTAATTAGAAAACAAAAAAAAAGACTATAGAAACAAAATAGAAAAACAAAATAATACACATGTAATTCTAAAACTATTGTCAGAGCAAAAAAAACTCAAAACTTAAATCCATCGTTTCATTATTTTTCTAATTGATTTTTCTTTAATTTTAGGTGTTTGATGATGTCCCAAAAAATTCAAGTAGCTTAGGAGCAAAGTTTATATGTTGAATAATCGGTTAATCTCTTGATTCTAGCAGTCATATCCATTCTTGATGGTCAAGGTAACTGGTAACCGGTACCTGGTGCCTGGTAAGCTAGAGTGGTTGGTATCTGTAAAAGATCCTCTTTAATAATTTTTTACTCTCAAATACTTAATTTTTTTAGAGAGAGAAAACAATGATATTTTAGAGAAAGATGCTATGAAAATATATATGTAATAGAGAATGGAAATTATGAACTTGAAGTTTGAAGAATTCATGAGGTATTATATGACTCACGAGTCTTGTCTTTTTATGAAGAGGAAGTGCTAGAATGTAATTTTATCTTGATATTATTAATAAGAGAAAAGATTTCTTACACAAATATTAATAGGATGGAAACATTATAGGCCATTGAAAGATTTTTTACACAATATTAATGTAAGATTTAAAATGTAGCTAGGTTTAAAGGAGGTTGAGGTTTTTCTCTAGACTAAGCTCATAAGTACTGTGTTTTTTCTTTAATTGAGCTTACGAGAGCTGAGCTCTTTTCCAGAACAAAATTTATTGGGATTGAGCATAGATATATTGTCTAAAACCATGAGTTTTTTAACCTTTAGTTAATCCTGTTAAATTTAAATTTATCAGTTATGTAAACTAAAACAAAACATACAAGGTAATGTCAGAAAATACTGACCATGTTCTAGACATGCAGTGAGACGCCGGTAAAAAGGCAACAACATCAATTATAGTTTCACATCATAGGATTCTTCAAAGTGAATTTTAGCCTCATAAAACCTAATAATGATCGCCCAAAAGATCTTACATTTTCAATCCTTAGTTGACTCAAATTGCATCAGTTAGCTTTACGGTGTAAAAGCTAGCTCAAAAGTCTTATTTTATTTTATTTCCCGATCTAGACTTGGATGAATGCTTTAATGGTGTAGGGGAATTTGGTGGGAGAGTAGGTGGGAGACGGCAAGGAACCAAGCTAGAAGGCGTTGTCTCCTCCTCTTGAAATGCTTCAAGTGATAAATATCTAGAAGACATTAGCAATTGCACATTTCTATAATGGGGTTAATTAGTTTTCATATTAATGCATGGAAAATAAAATATATAGCAAATAAAGCTAAGACGTTGACCATTGCTTATTAATCTCGCTCTACATTTGACCCCTTTTTTTAATTATTAAAACAAACAGGAGAAATTCACTCTAAATTTTCATGTAAGGCCGGCACTGTACACCTTTTAATCTCTTGCATGGTTTCAGCCCATGAAGAACTCACTGGGCTCCCATTTATGTTTTGAGGGGACAAAGGCCATGTTCTTGGAGATACTTGTCGGCCCAGTTTAGGCATAGGGAGGCCAGATTAAGAGCCCATATTTGGCAGAGGGAGTCTTTCGCGTGCTCTTGCTGCTCTGAACCCGGAATTTTGGTTCTACTTCTGGCCACTAGGCTACCAGATATTCTTGGAGTTATAAATATATTAAAATAATATTTTTTTATTTTTTAAAATTTATGTTGATATTATTATATTAAAATAATCTAAAAAAATTAATCTAAAAAAAAAATTAAAATTTTTTAAAAGTGTTTTTTAAACGTAAAGAAAAATTATCTAGAAGTATTATGTTTTGAGTATGGTTTTTTTGTATTTTTAAAAGTTATACTTTATGTACAAGTCAACGTCAATTTTAAATTTTAATTAAAACACCAAATAACCGTGTATATAATATAATCAACTGTCACAAATTTTCTCAATTTTTCTTATCTCTTTACGACGATATTAGCAAAGAACAAATCAAACTAATCAAATAGCCCAGCGAACGACAACAAAGCTAGAGTAAAGCAAAGTTAGAATCGTTCTTCCATCGCTAAACATGTATTTGTTGAGAAGTTGAAATAATTAGCCATGCACTTGTCCAGCATATCAAGGAAGAAAGCTCCATATCTCAACAAAACACTATCTTATTTTCCTTTTCGTTGAGTAGGGTTTCGATTTGGAGGAAAGCGATGTACAAAGGGGTGAAGATGGCGATCAACTGTGAAAATGAGTTTAAATTGAATAGCCAAGATCAATCAGGGAAGACCCTAAAGAAAAACGAGTAACATTAACACCAAAACAATTTTTAAAGATAAAAAGGTGTATAAAGAATCTGACGGTGTAACTTAACCGGTCTCGTCCTGAGTTTGCTCTTTAAAAATCATCGATTCGAGTATCACAAATTTTAGAGCCACGGAAAGCTTACATAGTCATTAATTTCAGGGTCTCGAGAGATTAGTCGAAATATGTATAAATTAATCCGAGCACCCACTATCGAAACCTAGATTGAGGAATTAAATAGAGAAATGGAAGGGCTATTATATATTACAAAGAAACGATGGATCAAGAAATGGGTTTAGGTTTGGTGTAAATTTGAGTAAAAAATGAGTGTAGTAAAAAGGGTGGGCTTGTTAATGGAAGGAGTGACATGTAGTTTATGAAATTTGTAGAGGAAGTTTATGGGTGTTTTCATTTTGTAATAAACGATTATTTCGCTTATTTTTAAGCTATTTATGTGTTTATTTCTTGTGTCTAATCTCCTTACTTGTAGTTAATAATTTGATCTGTGTATTTGTTGCTGTAGATAGGTGAATTAAAGCTAATGCCAAAACATGTTCGTAGAGTAGCGAAAATTAGGTGTATGCTGAAATTATATATACATAGGGGTGATTATTTTCGATTTGATTCAGTTTTTATTAAAAAAAAGCAACCAAATCAAAATTAAAAAAAAAACAGTTCAAACCGGTTTGGCTCGGTTTTTCTGGTTTGATTCGGTTAGATTTTTTCAGTTTCAGACTTATAAAACTGAAACCGAACCGATCGGTTTTTTTCAAATTCTAATCTTTTTAATTGGTTTTTTTCGCAGTTTGATTTTTTCAGTTATTTTTTTTTGTTGTTCTTGATTTAATCGGTTTTTTTATTTTTTTTGCTCATCCTTTATGCATGACATGTTTACTATTAATTATTAACTGTTAGTTGTTATTACGAAGAAGAAAAAATGCAGAAATGGTGACAGTAAAAAAAAGAAGAAGAAGAAGAAGAGTCCACAAATTTGAGCCAAAAAAGATGATAAAATTGATGTTCGAGGGTTTATATTTAACTATTGGTATAAGATTAAAGAAAATACGAAGATGGAGGCATAGGCATAAATAGTGGTAGGAAGATGATGAAATGATATCAATGGTAGGAGGGAATGACAAACTTGTAATATTTCTTTTACAATAAGCTCATAATACCGAATATTGTAATATTTTAGACTTTTCTTTGTTGATTAAGTTCTTGAATTCCTAACTTGGTATATAAAGTTAAATCAACTTTATAAACATTAGTATATAAATCAAAGGAACTTTATAAACATTAGTATATAAATCAAAGGAACTTTATAAACATTAGTATATAAATCAAAGGATGGAGAGAGTGTTACCATGCTCAGAATTTAGGATGATTTCTCATAAAAAAAAGTTATTGTTGATGTGTTGCTAGATTTGTTCAAAGATGTGCTTATGGGCCCATTAAGCCCAAGTAGAACATGTTGGAAACTTGAGCTTTAGTTCGATGGCCGACTTTGTTTCAAATAGGGCTGGGCTCGAGATTGGTATTTCTAAACCGAATAATTGGATAACCCTACCCATGGTAACCTAAATTAAATAATATAGAAATAATTTGGATTATAATAATATTTTTTCTTTTTTTAGTCCTTTAATTTTTTTATTCACCAAAATATTTTTTTTTTAATTTCATCCTTTCACATTGTGTTGACTTGAAATTGAACTTAATAATTTATTTTGATTTGTTTTTTATACAGTTATTATGATGTAAAAAAAATATCTCGATATTAAATCGATGCTTGATTTTACTAAAAAAAAATTTATTTTCACTGCTTGCAAAAAAATAAAAATGAGGGACCACATTTGACAAAAAGGTAGATACATGCTTTTAATTTTCAAAACTGTTCATTGAGCGTTTATTCAAAGATTTTGGCCTATTTATATTTTTTTGTTTTCCTATTTTTTCTTTTTTGTTTGAAAATTTTATATTTTAATCTCTCTGTTTTTTTTTTACATTTCAACACCTGAGTTTGAAGAAAAAAGAGAGATTTATGGAGAAAAAAAATATGTTGGTGAGATTTTATTAATAAAAAGAGAAAATTTAATGTCAATATATTTCTCTTGATAAAAAAAAGTATTGTTGAGATGTTATTTAGTTTCTATTTTGCCAAAAAAAAAATATTAAAGTTGATTGAGATTTATTAAAAAATAAATAAAAAAGTCTGTAAAATGTGCTGATCTACCCGAGCCTATACGCTAAATAAATCAGTTT